>Ga0055475_10000026_pt1 | contig 15276 bp, 12 predicted proteins | sample Muzzi_CordB_D2_FD_57681 | JGI IMG/M metagenome (GOLD analysis project Ga0055475, IMG submission 57681) | Wetland microbial communities from San Francisco Bay, California, USA, that impact long-term carbon sequestration - Muzzi_CordB_D2 | ecosystem: Environmental > Aquatic > Marine > Wetlands ... | reverse complement strand
TCAGCCTATGCCAAAACGAAACCTCATGGTGGCCTTACGTGCCTTGCGACGACGCTCGTTAATCGAGACGAGTGGGCCAAACTTCACCCTGCAAAATGTGGTGATGGAGTATATGACCGACCGCTTAATTGAACAGGTCTATGGGGAGATCATATCATTCGCCGGGCAAAGTGAACGGTCACCGAGATTCTTTGCCCCCTTGCGCTCTGTTCGAGAAGGGGGTTCATCGGCCCTCATCAACAGCCACGCCTTAATCCAGGCCACGGCCAAAGATTACGTGCGAGAGACTCAAATTCGGCTGATTCTCAAACCCGTTGCCGACAGGCTGCTCGCCGTATTTGGAAATGCTGCCGGGGTTGAGACCCAGCTCAAACAGGTCTTAGCTCGGCTGCAAGAGGAGACGTTGCAGGCATCACCGTTGCAACAAAAATCAGGTTATGCTGCGGGAAATATCCTCAACCTGCTCTGCCAGATGGAGATAGATTTAACCGGCTACGATCTTTCCCACCTGACTGTGTGGCAAGCCTTTCTTAGAGATGTAAACTTACACCAGGTCAACTTTGCCCAGGCTGATATCGCCAGGTCGATTTTTACCGAAACAATGCCCAGTGTCTTTGCGGCGACATTTAGCCCCGATGGACAGCTTTTCGCTATGAGTGATTACGCAGGCGAAATTCATCTTTGGCAAGTAGCGACTAGAAAAAAACTTTTCACCTACCAGGGGCATACCCGGCAGGTCCATTCGATTGACTTTAGCCCCGATGGATTAACATTAGCCAGCGGCAGTGATGATGAAACGATAAAATTGTGGGATGTCAAAACTGGCCGACATCTCAGAACACTAGAGGGTCACACGAGTTGGGTGCGGGCAGTGGCTTTCCATCCTGATGGACAGACCATCGCCAGTGGCAGTTACGACCAAACGGTGAAGTTATGGAATATTCATACCGGTGAGTGTAGCATGACCTTACCAGGACATACCAGTTGGGTGCGGGCCGTCGCCTTCAGTCCAGAGGGTACAGTACTCGGCAGTGGTGGCGGTGACCATTTGATAAAGCTGTGGAATATCAACACCAGTACCTGCCTGGCCGACCTACCGGGTCATGATGCCCCCATTTTTGGTGTAGCTTTCGATTCTACCGGGCAGATGCTAGCCAGCGCCAGTGGAGACTATACGGTAAAACTGTGGGATGTTGGTGATACAAGCAATCATCAATGCCTGGCGACATTGGAAGGGCATACCAATGAAGTGTACGCCGTCGCTTTTAGCCCAAATAGTCCAGAGGGGCTCGATGGTCATATCCTGGCGACAACCGGTCAAGACCAAACCATAAAACTATGGAATATCGGGGACGTTAAGAATAGCCGCTGTCTCAGCAGCTTGCGAGGCCATACCAGTTGGGTTTGGGCAGTTGATTTCAATCCGGTCGGTAATCTCTTGTTGAGTGGCAGCGCCGACCAGACAGTAAAGCTGTGGGATATTCAGAACGTAAATGAGGGCAAATGTGTCGCCACCTGGCAGGGGTACACTGGCTGGATTCGTTCCGTGGCCTTCAATTCTCAGGGTGACCGCCTGGCCAGCGCCAGCGCCGACAAAGTGATTAGAATATGGGACGTTGAAGCCGCTAAAGTTCTGGTGGTGATGGAAGGGCATACCGATCAAGTCCATTCGGTGGCCTTCAGCCTGGATGATAAAATCCTGGCGAGTGCCGGTTGGGACGGTCTCGCTAAGATATGGGATGTACAATCCGGCCAATGTCTGGCCACTCTGGCCGAGCATGCCAGCACACCCTGGTCGGTGGCCTTTCATCCAGATGGTAAAATTTTGGCGACCGGCAGCAATGATACAACGATTAAATTATGGGATGCCCAATCCGGCCAATGCTTGATGACCTTGACCGAACACACGGCCCAGGTCTATGACGTCACCTTTAGCCCAGATGGTTCGATACTAGCCAGTGGCAGTTTTGATTCAACGGTGAAGCTATGGGATATCCAATCCGGTGAATGTGTGGTAACATTGCCGGGATATGAAGGGGAGATGATTGAGACTGTCGCCTTCAGCCCGGATGGCTCAATGTTGGCCTGCGGCAATCGTGATAATATCATCCGGCTTTGGGATATTGACACCAAGCAGCGCCTCACTACCCTGGAAGGACACAGCGGCTGGATATATTCCGTGGCCTTTAGCCCCCGTGATAAAGTTCTGGCGAGTGGCAGCAGTGACAATACCGTTCGTCTATGGGATACTGAGACATACCAATGTCTGGCGACGCTGGAGGGACATACCAGTTGGGTGCATGGGGTAGCCTTCAGCCCAGATGGCTCGATCCTAGCCAGTGGCAGTGGCGATGAAACCATCAGATTGACAGATGTCAAGACGAGACAACACCTGAAAACACTCAGAGCACAACGACCCTATGAAGGCACAAACATTACCGGCGTCACCGGCATATCAGAGGCGCAAAAAGCGACTCTGATAGCTTTAGGTGCTGTTGTGGGGGGAGATTAGGAGATTAGAGATGGACTTCAATCTCCCAATCTCCAGTTCCCTAATCTTTATTATTTAAAGAGGAGTCATCATGATCCTGTGGGACACCACCGACCGCAGGTGAAAATGTGTAGGGGCAGGTCTGAGACCTGTCCCCTACAAAGACTATTTTTGAAGGAGACAACAACATGAACGAGACCCCCAATATTCAACGAATAGCCGAATTTGTCAGGCCAACTCTCTTTGGTGCATTTAATATTATTAGCTATAACAAGGATGGCAATTTTATCTTTGCTGTGACCAAGGGTGATTTACCGCAAGAAAATCTACTGGTCAGGGTCCAATCGGCTTGTATGTTTGGCGAATCGCTTGGTGTCAATTCGTGCGACTGTGGGGAGCAGTTGAGAGAGGCATTAAAGCTCGGCTCCGAGCAAGAACACTTTTTGCTGGTTTATATGATGAACCAGGAAGGGCGCGGCCTGGGCATGTTCCAAAAAATCAAGGCCATTGAGGTTGAAGCGGTGCAAAATGTTAATATGGCCGAGGCTTTTGAAATATTAGGGCTGCCGATTGACCTGCGCGAGTACCGAACGGCGGCAGAGATTATTCGGGATCTGAATAGCGATCTCCCCATCCGGCTGATGACGAACAATCCCAAGAAAGTGGCCGGATTAGAGGAACATGGCACCAATATCGCCGAGCGAGTACCCCTCTTGATCGAGCCGCCCCACGAGGCTTGCCGGACTTATCTGTCGGTTAAGAAACACAAGATGGGGCACATTTTGCCGCACATTGATTAATCGAACCTTTGGTCTGTCCTTGTCACTTTGCAAGATCACAAGCCGTAAAGTACACTTAGATATGAATAGTAAAGGTGGAGTTTAATAATGACTGGATTAGAAACCTTACAATCTGTTCAATTTGTAACCGTTAAAGGACAACGACTGGTTGTTATCGACCTGAACGATTGGGAAGCTCTGATTGACTGGTTAGAAACCTTGGAAGATATGCAAATTGCCAAGCAAGCATTTGCAGAATTAAAGACATTTAAGGGTAATCGAGAAAAAGCAGGCTGGCTAAAGTGGGATGAGGTCAAAAAGGAATTGGAATGAGCCGTTACACGGTTTATATCATTCCGCAAGCGTGGAAAGAAATCAAGAATTTACCAGGCCATATGCGGCAGCGCATCAAACGAGAAATTGATAGACTGGCTGACGAACCGCATCTACCTAAAAGTAAATCTCTCGAAGTGCCAGAGGCTGAGGATGGATAGGTGGCGCGTAGTCTATGCTATTACCGAAAGTGATAAAACAATCGACATTTTGGCTGTTCGTAAACGTCCACCATATGATTATGGCGATTTAGAAGAACTGCTTGAAGCGTTGATTTAAAATGGAAATTAGAGGACAGATTAAAAATTACAGGGCATCAGCCCTTTTTTTATATGACAATAGGGTTCCAATATGAGTAATGTCACTCTAAAATTCCTGGGTAGCGGAGACCTATTCGGCAGTGGGGGGCGATTACAAACATGCATCTATGTCGAATCGGGTTCGACACGATTTCTATTGGACTGCGGCGCTTCCTCCTTGATTGCGATGAAGCGATGGGGCGTAACCCCGACGACAATCGACACGATTCTCATCACCCACCTGCACGGCGACCACTTCGGGGGTCTGCCCTTTCTCCTGCTGGAAGCCCAACTTATTTCTAAGCGAACGAATCCCCTTACCCTAGCCGGTCCACCAGGGTTGGAAAGCCGGGTCCGGGAGGCGATGGAGGCTCTCTTCCCCGGCTCCTCGCAGATGCGGCCAAAGTTCGCCCTTGAGTTTATCGAACTTCCTGAACGGGAGGCTACCAAGATTGGCTCGCTGATTGTTACGGCCTTTCGCGTTATTCACGCCAGCGGTGCGCCGCCTTATGCTCTACGGGTGGAGTTTGGTGACAAAATTATTGCCTATTCAGGCGATACAGAATGGACGGATGAACTGATTCAGGCGGCAACAGGGGTAGACTTATTTATCTGCGAGGCATATTTCTTCGAGAAGCGAGTAAAATACCACCTTGATTACCAGACCCTGCTGGCTCATCGCGCTGAGTTAGGCTGCAACCGACTCATCCTGACCCATATGAGCGAAGATATGCTGGCCAGACTCGATAGCCTTGAGATAGAGTTCGCAGAGGATGGGAAAGAGGTGGCCCTTTAAACATTTGTCCGTAAATTCCAGGAGTGTGGAATTTATTCCGCGCCATAGAAAGGCAGACTAAAGTCTGCACTCCTATTTACTATGGGTTCTAAATAAAAAGGCCAGCGTGTTGATATGCTGGCCTTTGTTATTGATAACTATTTTTGAGGGTTATTTCTCGACCTCTACATTCTGTGCCGGTACCTCGACCACGAGTTCATCTTTCTTGACAAATACCAGCCCTTCATCTTCGTTGTAATCTACAACCACCACATCACTGTCTTTAAACTCCCCTTGCAACAGCTTAACCGATAAGGGTGATTCCACCTGCTTTTGCAAAGTGCGGCGAAGCGGTCGAGCGCCAAAGGAGGGGTCGAAGCCCTGCCCGGCCAGCCAGGTTCGGGCAGATTCGGTTAGCTCGATGGTAATCCCATGCTCACCCAAACGACCGGCAATATCTTTCATCTGTAAATTAACGATTTGGGTCACTTGTTCCAGAGTCAAGGTATGGAAGACAATAATTTCATCAATCCGGTTGATGAATTCGGGCCGGAAGTACTTACGCAGAGCATCCTGAATATCGCCTTTAATCCGGTTGTCGTCAAACGTGCCCTGGTCGCCACGCTGCCGGAAACCTAACGTGCCCCCTTTAGGCCCAAAAGCCGTGCCAATATTACTGGTCATAATGATCACGGTATTGGAAAAATTAACATTATGACCATGCCCATCGGTTAAACGACCATCCTCTAAAATTTGCAGTAAGGCATTCCAAACATCGGGATGAGCCTTTTCTATTTCATCAAAGAGGACCACCTGATAGGGACGACGCCGAACGGCCTCGGTTAATTGCCCGCCTTCGTCATAACCCACATACCCCGGCGGTGAACCAAAGAGACGGCTGGTGGTATGCCCCTCTCGATATTCGCTCATATCAATTCGCAGCAGGGCGTCCTCGTCATCAAAGAGGAACCAGGCCAGGGTCTTGGCTAACTCAGTTTTACCAACGCCGGAACTTCCCAAGAACAGAAAACTGCCGGTAGGCCGGCGCGGGTCTTTGAGACCGGAGCGTGCCCGCCGGATGGCATCGCTGATGGCGTTGATGCCTTCATCTTGGCCGATAATACGCTCGTGTAGGGCTTCTTCCATGCCAAGCAATTTTTCAGCCTCAGTTTGCAACATATCGTGCAACGGTATACCGGTCCAACTTGAAACCACCTCGGCAATATCACTGACCTCGACTACCTCATCCAGATTTTTCTCCTGTCGCCAGGCATCACGCTCTTGTTGAAATTCACCTTCCAAACGCAGGCGTTCGGCTTTGACTTGGGCCGCATGTTCCCAATTTTGCTTCTGTCCGGCTTCTGTTTCCTCATTTTGTAGTTTGGTCAGGGCCTTCTTTTTTTCTTTTAGCGCATCCGGCATGGAGTAGATGGCGACCCGCAACTTACTGGCTGCTTCATCAATCAAGTCGATGGCTTTGTCGGGCAGATAGCGGTCGGTCACATAACGGTGCGATAGACGAGCAGCGGCTTTGAGAGACTCATCGGTGTAAGAGATGTTGTGATGATCCTCATAGCGATGCTTGAGACCCCGTAGCATCTCGATAGTTTCGTCAACGGTAGGCTCTTCGACATACACCGGGGCAAAACGGCGCTCTAGGGCCGGGTCTTTTTCGATATATTGCCGGAATTCATCCAGGGTGGTGGCCCCAATACAACGTAATTCGCCACGAGCGAGGGCTGGCTTCATCATATTACCCGCATCGACCGCGCCCTGGGCGGCCCCTGCCCCAACAACGGTATGCAATTCATCGATAAAGAGGATGATTTCGCCTTGCGCCCGCTGAATTTCTTCCAGAGCATTCTTAAGGCGTTCTTCAAATTCGCCTCTAAAGCGCGACCCGGCAATCATGGCCCCCAAATCTAAACTAATCACCCGACGCCCCATCAAAATTTCTGGGACATCGTCATCGTGGAGCTTCTGGGCCAAGCCTTCGACAATGGCGGTTTTACCCACCCCGGCTTCGCCAATGAGAACGGGGTTATTCTTGGTTCGCCGAGAAAGAACCTGAATTAGACGTAAAATTTCCGAATCGCGGCCAATGACTGGGTCCAGCTTGCCCTCTGCGGCCATGGCCGTCAGGTCTCGGCTGTACTTTTCTAAGGTGCGATAGCGAGTTTCGGCTTGGGGACTGGTGACTTTTTGTCCCCCCCGAATTTCTTCAATAACAGTGGTTATGCGGCCTCTAGTAACCCCAAGTTCTTGTAAAATCCGGGCCGAAGGGGTACCACGCTCTTCGCAAACTGCCAAAAATAGATGTTCGGTTGAGATATACTCATCTTGCATATTTTTGGCTTCTTCTTGAGCATTATCCAGCACACGCTTTAAGCGGGGGGTAATATAGACCTGTCCAACCGCCATGTTGATTGTTCCACCTATTTTAGGAGAAGCGGCTAAAATCTGATCAATCCGCTCTATGACCATTTCCGGGTCGATATTAATTTTTTCTAGAATTTGCGGGACTAATCCGTCGGATTGCTCTAACAGCGCCAAAAACAAATGCTCGGTATCAGCTTGAGAGTGCTTGTATCGCTGCAAAATTTCATACGCACGCATGGCAGCGTCTTGGGCACGCTCAGTAAATTTATCAAACCGCATCATAAGGAGTTCTACCTCAATTCTAAAGTCCGTGGAAAGCATCTTAGCATTATACTCTTATTGTACTAGAATAATATTAGAATCCAAAGTAGCGCTTGATTATTCCTTACTCTGGCACATTATACTGATTCATAGCGATATCAAGACCCTCAGTTACGATGGCCTCAACCGCCCTGGCCGCCCGTTCATACGTAGCAACCATAGCTTCCCATTCATCTGGTTTGAACTTTTGAAGTAGAAAGGCTTTCCCCGGCATTTGTCCAGGCGGACGGCCAACCCCCAGCCGTATCCGGGGAAACTCTTGTGTACCGAGATGTTGGATCACACTACGCATGCCATTATGTCCACCAGCCCCACCTTTTTTTCGTAGGCGTAATGCGGTCAGGGGTAAATCCAAATCATCATAAACCACCAAAATACGTTCTGGCGGCACTTTGTAGAAGCGAGCCAGGGGTGCTACGGCTTCTCCACTGAGATTCATGTAAGTTTGTGGTTTAAACAAAGCCACCTTTATTCCGGCCAACTCTCCACGGGCCAATAAGCCTTTGTTACGTTTCTCGTCAAAGCGAAAACCATCATAATCACGCACAATTGTATCCAGCAGATGCCATCCGGCGTTATGGCGGGTCTCAAGATATTTCTGACCAGGATTACCCAAGCCAACAATTAGCCATTCTACCGGGCCAGGGTCTTTTTCTTTTTTAGCACGTCCAAACAACGGGAATGAAATTGGCATGTTGGTTGAATTTACCCTGATTTTCTGCGGCGTCTATTGATAAAGCCCATAATAAACATGCGCAGGGCCGAGAAAAAACCAAACAAAACGAAAATACTCAACATAATCCCCGCGCCATAGAGGCAGGCATCTCGAAGGGGTATGATGGAAAAATCACTAACTGTAGGGATAAAGGAGGTGTTTTCATCGGGGTTCTCCAAGGGAGCGCTTGTCGCTACTGGACGTGGCGTGGGGGTATCGACAATAGGTTGCTCGATAACGATTGTTGGGGTCGGAGGAAGGTCGGTGGGCGTGATGGTTGGGGTTACAATTTCTGAGGTGGGCGTGACACTAGGTGTCTCGGTTGGGATAGGTTGGGCATTGGAAATAACCACTTGTTGGACAAAAAATTCGCTGTAATTACCGTCCAGGCGTACCGTGCGTAGACGTAAGGTATAGCTGCCATCAGGGAAGAGCGTTGTATCCCAAGTCTCTAAGACCCCATCAATTACCGGTGTTTCCCGAATATTACCGATAATTTGCCATTGGTCGTTTGTGACCGGTTCAGGGTGGAATTCGACAATATAAAATTGAAAGGAAGGATGATCGGCGCTACCGATAATTTCTACGGTTCCTTGTACCACAGCGTTATTGCCCGGACTAGTAATGACAGCCAAATCCTGATTCTGTCGTTCGGGGGCAGCCACAACCGTCGAAAACTGAAGAAGCCAGAGAACAGCAGAAAGGACGAGAAACAAAGACACACGATATTTTTGTAACATTATCCTATATTCTTTAGACATCAATTATTTATACCCAATAATCATTGATTTTAGCTGACCAGTATACCACAATTGGCGCTACTTGTTGAACGTTATACCCCCGCACAACCAATGATTATCCTGCATTTTTACAAAAGCGCAACAGTTTAGCACGGGTAAAGAGGAATCACAAAAGTATAGATACTTCTGCCCACCTAAAACAAAAAGAGCCACCTCGAAGTGGCTCTTGGTTTAAGTTAGTAAAGTCTTTAACTTTCTACCAAATGCCCGGTTACAATCAGTCGTTCGGTATAACGTTTTTCATTATTATCCCAATTGCTACAGGTAATTAAGGTTATCTGCCCTGTGTTGGAGGGAAACGTGACGTCAATTGCAGCCTTATCAACGGTTTGCATCTTATCCACTATGTACTCAAATTCTTGGCCCTCCTCGTAAACGTAGACAACATCACCCGGGACCAAATGACTTAATTCATAAAAGGGACCATTCACTCCAGCCGAGATGGTCACATGAGCAGCTAAAACAAGGTTACTATTGGAGCCAGGCGGCGCTGTACCCTCCAAATGTCCAACGGCTTGCCCTAGGTGATCTACCTTCCAGGTTTGGTTTTCAATGGGCGATAAGACGATAGGAGCATCCAAGTTCAGTTCAGGAATGACTAACCGATTAGCCAGCCCGGCTGAGGTAAGTGAATTTACCGAGCCTTCGGGCAAAGGAAACCCCAGCTTTTCTTCTACCTCATCGGGAGTTACAGGGTTATCAACTTCTGCCTGTACTATTTCTGTAGCAGCCGATGGCTCTTGTACCCCTGAATTAGCCTCACTTTCAGCTAATTCGGACGATGGAGAAGGTTCTTGCTCCTCTGCCTGAATTTGAATAGCCTGGGGTGTTGTCAGAGGAGCCAAAGATATGATACGAATTATCCTAGAGCTTTCTTCTTCGTCAAAAAACCATCCCCCAACCACACCAACCAATACTACACCGACAACACAAATAAACAGTAGGACCAAGGGGCTGGAAATTCCGAGAAATGCTATTAACCTTTTTTTCATAAGGCATACCCCAAGTCAGCTATAATCACTCAGTTACATAGCATCTCAGTTATACAACCGATGCTGAGAAATTTCAAATTGGCAGTTAGACGATAGGAATAAGGACAGTGATAGTTACGAGGTTAAAATGGTAACTATCACTGTCCGTTCATTCCCTATCAGCGCTTGTTCTTTGATTTTCTCCGAACATAGTAAATAGCAATCCCAACGCTTAGGACAGTGAGCAAAGCATATACGCCACCAGCAATTCCAACACCGGTATCAGCCGTCTCCCGTAGACCAGTTTCCGGCAAGAATAGTACCGGTAACTGCGGCGTAGCCGGGGGCGGAGGTGGAGGTGGCAAGGTAGGGGTGGGTGTGGGCGGTGGATCATCATCACCACCACCAGTACCGCTACTTGGCGGCGATGATGGGGTTGGGAAGAAGACCTCCGCATTGTCGCTTAAGGGGGGCAACACACTACCATCAATCCCTTCTGCTCCTTCTACGGTAGCCACATTCATGGTACTAGCCACATTGCTCGGTATTTGGTCAACGGTATAGCTCACAATTATGGAAATCGACTGGCCCGGGAAAAGCGGCCCAAAGAAAGTAGTCAGGTCATTCCAGTTAGTAATTCCTGGGCCGTTAGAATCGGGTGCTGGTGTGGCGCTAAGGAAGGTCAAATGATCTTCGTTGAAGGTATCTCGTAAAGGCAATTTCGTAATACTGATATTCCCGGTACTGGTGATGCTGATACCAAAGGTAATCACCTGTCCAGAAGATGTCAGACCATTCGCGGGAGAAATGAGACGCTTATCCATTTCGAAACTGGCAACGGGAGGCGGAAAGAATACCTGCGCAGTATCAGTTAAGGGGGGTAGCACCGTGCCATCGCTACCTTCTGCTCCGTTTACGGTAGCCACATTAACGGTGTTGGTAACGGTATTGGGTATGGGGTCAACAGTATAAGTTACACTTATGAAAATTGTCTGGTTAGGAAAGAGAGGGCCAAAGACGGTCGTCAGGTCATTCCAGTTGATAATTCCTGGGCCGGTAGTATCAGGCGGTGGGTTGGCATTAAGAAAGGTTAAGTGATTCTCGTTGAAAGTATCCTGCAGAGGCACTTTGGTGAGGCTTATATTCCCGGTACTGGTGATGGTTAAGCCAAAGGTAACAGATTGCCCGGCACCCGACTGTCCATCAGCCGGAGAAATAAGACGCTTATCAAATTCGTAACGGGGTACTCGAAGCGGTATCGTAATACCACCCGGGTCCGAGGGTGTTACCCCGGAAGAACTGGCTAGAGCTCCATTGGCCAGGCTATCAACATTTTCGTTCACAGAGGTAAGAAAGGTCACGTCCACACTTGACTCGTTGGGAATAACTCCAACATTGTATCCACCTTCATCAAAGGGAAAAGGCGTAGCCCCTCCATCTGGAATGGAGACGCCGTTCACAGTGCTGGTGCCGGGGATATAGGTCAAGTTGACCGGGAGGTTGTCTTCAATAGTACCATCGAAAATATCAACAGCCGTATTATTGTAAGCGGTTATTTTAAACTCTACTATATCCCCCCAGGTGATAGTACCGGTGCCATCGGCATCGGTGATAAGGGCGACACTTTTTTGTATGGCCAGGGCGGGCAAGGGTACAATACCGGTTCCGACATCTATGGAAGGCGCGGCAATGTCGGCACCTGCATCTTGGCCCCAGACGGAAACAAAAGGGGTTTTATCGATGGTATAGAGAAAAGCACCGGTCATAATATGGTTGGTAGCCGTGATAGGTACTTCCTGTAGCGGTCCAACCAGAACGTTAGTGGTTGAACCATCACTATATCTTACCGTTAGGGTCGTCGTAGTCAGGGCGGTTACATAGACTCGCGACTGGTCACCATCTGGGATGGGTTTTTCGTTGCCGGGGCCCCAACCGACAAGGTCTTGGGTACTTAGATTGGCTACCGGCAATAAAGCATAGCCCCAATCCTGACGATAAAGATCATCAAGGGCGGCAATACCATAAAATGGAGCGGTAGAGGTGAAGTGGATACCGGTTGCATTATTCATGCCCATAGGGGCACCATTATTAGAGAATGGAACGGTGGTCTTCGGCGGAATGTTCAAGGTTGCCATGGTCATCGACATCTGTACGGTAACCACCAAAGTGGTATTATTTGGGTTATAAAGCCAGTAGTCACCATCGGAACTGCGTGGCGCTAGATAATCAGTTGTCCACTGAGTGACAGGAATGAGCGTATAAGCCCGAGCCTCATAATTTTCGGCAGGGTTGGCTGTAAAAAGGTGTACCTGGATCGGTTGCCCGTTTGTAGAGCGTACAATAGTGCCGGTTGTGACACCTTGCGTAAGGGCGAAACTCTGGCCCTGGTTCAACGTGACCGTTTGATCAACAGTACCATTACCATCCAGGTCAATTTCTATGGGGGTGTTATCCAAAGCAGCCTGCACACTGAGACCCACAACCTGAAAACCAGGCCGCTGCCCGGCCAAATCTTCCCCTACCGGCGCTACATATTCCGTACCCCACCGGCTGGTTGGGTATAATTCCCAGGCTCCTGCATATAAAATCCCAGGCGGAGTCTCGGGCCAAACAGCCAGAACCACAGCCACACTCCCTCCAACCGCGGTGAGCTTATCACCACCATCATAATAGAAATTAGCCGGGTTACGGGGCACTGGAACGATATTTTGTAAGACAATAACATCACCGGCATTTAGAATATCCCCAGGAATTCCTGGCGCACTGCCATTACCGGCATTGCCATCACCCCATATTTGGGTACTGGGTTGAATAGGGGCGGTGAGGTTAGCCTCCAGCCCGGCGTCTGTGCCACTGCCCTCCCAATGATCATAGTAAATGACGGTGTTGTCGCGCTGTACGGCAATAGAAATGGTTGTGTCCATATTTTTGCCAGCCGGAACATTTGCCGTATTCCCAATATCAAATTGATCGGCGAGTACATCGGTTTCATAGGGGATAAAAAATGTAAAGGCATCAATCTGAGCCTGAGCTTGCATAAAAATCACCAGGCTGATTAACCCTCCCAAAAATACCGCCAAAGTTAGTAAGCTAACATGTCTCTTCATTTATTTATCCCCCAGCTAATATTAGTGATCTGGCTGTTTGTAATGGATGGCACAATCTATTCCCCATACAACATGGTTCGGACAGCCGAAATCAAGCCAAACTAAAAAGCCCAACTTGGCCGCAGAATTCTTACAACAGGCGATTTCCAAACAAAAATACGCCTTTACAATAATTCTGGTGTTAAAAAGAAATCATAAAAATTGAAGAAGAGGTATGGCCTGACTCAAGTCGAAGATTTGTAATGATACATTATAGATATCAAAATGCTGATAAATTTCCCCATTTCTACCAACATCCGAACTATTTTATCATAAGAACATTACATTCAACATTACGATTTTAACATTTTTAAGTAACATCCGTCAAGTATTGAATCTATCATATTTTTACAACTCATATCAGGCAAAGTGCTGATATTACCGAATTCATGGTAACCCAAAAAAATTTGACTCCTAACCATCTAGGTGTAAGATAGCTTCTTGGGATTTGTTGTAAGTAATATAGAAGGAAGGTACTCATATAATTTGAGGTACCTAGCCGACTCTGGTCGGCTAATTCTATTTGTATAGAGGGAGATGCAGTGTGACCCAATTGGGGGAGATGCTCAAAGCTGCCCGCGAAGAACAAAATTTATCTTTACGAGATGTGGAAAAGGCCATCCATATCCGGCAACATCTGTTGGCGGCGCTTGAAGAAAACAACCTCAAGGTGTTCCCTTCACCCGTCATCATCCGGGGATTGATTCGTAATTACGCCAAATTTCTAAATTTAGACCCACTTGAAGCCTTAATGTTATACGATGGCAACGGCATTATCCCGGTTAAAGGCCATCGCCGCACCGCTAGCGGGATTGAGTTTATGAATCTGTCAATGACCTCGCGGCGTCGCATCAATTGGGAATTTGTTATTTGGGGGGCACTGTTTCTTATCGTTATGGGGGTTGGCGGGTTTCTCACCTATGGTACGGTCATTCAACCCCTGGCGACCGCCACACCTACCAAAACCCCGCGCTCAACCGGCATTACTGAGGACTCTGCTTTAGTATTGCCGACCGTTACTCCGCCACCGACAAATACAGCCACCCCCTTACCGCCGACCGACACCACAACTCCTATTGTGTTTACCGGCGTAAACGTGGAATTGGTAATTAGGCAAGCCTCATGGGTACAGATTCTGGCCGATGATGTAAAGGTCTTTGAGGGAATTCTCCAACCTGATACAAACCGAAGCTGGACCGGCCAGCGACGGGTGGCTATTCGCGCCGGAAACGGCGGCGGGGTAGAGGTTATTGTGAACGGCATCAATCGAGGGTTGATGGGTGCCGAAGGGCAAGTTGTTGACCAACTATGGGAAAAGGTAGATAATCCCTCTGAACTGGCCCCAACGAATGAAACGCCTGCCTTTTTTAACGAGACCCTAACACCAACCGGCGAAGTTGGGAATGAAACTCCTCCACCAGAAGAAACCCCTGAAGGCTAGACAAACTACTCGTTCATTCCAATCCGCTGCTCAAAGTTTCGCAGGGCTGTCTTCATGGCTTCCTGACGTACGGCGGTGGTAACGTCTCCCCGAGTTCGCTCCAACACACCCCGAACCATATCGGTATTGCGGCGTAGCCCCCCTGTAATAGCGCTCGGAAAATCAACGGTAACGAGGACGCTATAAATATCATCCATCCGGCCCAGAATTTTCTCGGCCTCCGAGACATTGCCATGGCGTAAGGCATCCAGGGTAAAGCGACGCAACTCGCCTGCTGCTTCGGCCAAACCGTTCAAGTAGGCAGCATAATCCACCTTGATCATTTCGGGGGTAGGTAACGGCTCCTCTAAGATTATGGCCCGGGTGATGTGTGCTTCGGCCAGTTCTTTGAGCGCATCTTGGGTATAACCGGCGTGGTAGAGATCCGGGTATTCTTGGGCATCAGCGACCATCACGGCAGCGGACTCACGGGCGGTTTGTAGCAATTTTTGGGCTTCAACGTCATCATGGCGATGGGTAGCCCGAATAGAGTTAGCGCAATAGCGAATCAGTTCGCGTGAACGCTGAAGCGTCCGGTCCCGAACGGCACTTTTAGCTTCAAACGCTTGATTAATGGTATCGATAACGGTTTGTAACTCTTGCACGTATGGCTCCTTCGTGGAAGGTTTCGAGTTTCGGGTTTCAGGTTTGGGGTTTAGAGTGTGCAACTCGAAACATCATTATACTCAGCTGTGCTACTATAATAACTCAAGTTGCTACCCTTTTGTTAGACACCCGGTTTTTCCAAAATATGGCCTCAATCTATCTAACAGGGGGCCACTATTTT
>Ga0055475_10000025_pt1 | contig 15294 bp, 13 predicted proteins | sample Muzzi_CordB_D2_FD_57681 | JGI IMG/M metagenome (GOLD analysis project Ga0055475, IMG submission 57681) | Wetland microbial communities from San Francisco Bay, California, USA, that impact long-term carbon sequestration - Muzzi_CordB_D2 | ecosystem: Environmental > Aquatic > Marine > Wetlands ... | reverse complement strand
AGGGTGCAAGAGAGCATAATCTAAAAGACGTCTCCCTTTCTATACCCAGAGGAAAACTTGTTGTCATTACCGGAGTCAGCGGCTCAGGCAAGTCTTCGCTTGCTTTTGATACAATATTTGCAGAAGGCCAGAGAAGGTATATGGAATCTCTGTCCTCTTATGCAAGACAGTTTGTTGAAAAAATAGATAAACCCGATGTGGACTCAATAGAAGGGCTTTCTCCGTCTATCTCGGTGGACCAAAAAACCTTCCAGAGAAACCCGAGATCAACTGTAGGAACAATCACCGAGATATATGATTTTTTAAGACTGCTGTTTGCCCGGATAGGCAGGCCGTACTGTCATGAATGTGGTGTGGAAATTTCATCTCAAAGCCTGGATCATATGATTGAGCGCGTTTCAACGCTCGAAAAAGGAGAAAAAGTCTCAATCTATTCTCCTATAGTTCAGGGCAGAAAAGGAGAATACAGAAAAGAGCTTGAGGAACTTAGGTCTGAGGGTTATCTGCGGGTTAGAATTGACGGTGAAATTTATGACCTGGACGAAGAAATAAAAATTAACAAAAACAAGAAGCATACAATCGAGCTGCTTGTAGATGTGGCGATTATCCGCCCTGAGAGTATGGCGGAACGAATTAGAGAGTCATTGCAAATTGCTTTGAAACGCTCTGGCGGTGTTGCTGTTGTAGAATCAGACAAAGGGAAAAAGTTCACATTTAGCGATAAATTTGCATGCCCTGAGTGCGGTATGAGCTATCCGGAAATATCCCCCCGGCTTTTTTCTTTCAATAGTCCTTACGGATCATGCAAAGAGTGTCACGGAATTGGCACAACTTCTTTTTGCGATCCGGAACTGTTAGTTGATTCCGACCTTTCAATTTCGGAGGGGGCAATAATACCCTGGAGAAATTCGGCCTATTTTAAACAGATTATAGACAATGTCGGAGAGTATTACAGCTTTGATCTCGATATGCCATTTAAAAAGCTCCCCGTTAAAGTTCGAAAAATTATCGTTTACGGTTCCGGGGACGAAGAGGTTCTGTTTTACAAGGAAAGAAAAGGTAGAGTGCTCAAATACTGGGAAACTTATACCGGTGTTTTGGGGATTACTTCAGAGTGGTATAAAGAGACTGAATCCCCCGAAATAAGAGAGAAACTTTCTCAATATATGAGAACATCGACATGCTCAGTATGCGAGGGATCGAGACTAAGAAAAGAAGCGCTCTCAATTTTGGTTGATAATAAATCCATTCATGATCTCTCAAAAATGGCTGTTGAGAATGCAATAGAATTTTTTGCAAATTTGAAACTAACCGGCCGTGATCAAATTATAGGCGAAAGAATAATAAAGGAAATCAACTCAAGGCTCAGTTTTTTAGACGACGTAGGTTTGAGTTACCTTACACTTGACCGCTCTGCCCCCACACTTTCGGGAGGTGAGGCCCAGAGGATAAGGCTTGCTACACAGGTAGGCTCAAAACTGACGGGAATAACATATGTATTAGACGAGCCCACAATCGGCCTTCACTCCAGAGACAATTTAAAGCTCATAGACACTCTTAAAATGCTCAGGGACAGCGGCAATTCGATAATAGTAGTTGAACACGATGAAGATACAATCAGAAATGCCGATTATGTTGTGGATATCGGGCCCGGAGCCGGTGAAAAAGGAGGGGTAATTGTCTCAAGCGGACAATTGGAACAATTAGTTAAAACCCAGGATTCATTAACTGGTGGATATCTTTCAGGTGTTTTGGGTATCTCACCACCTGAAAAACGCAGAAAATCCAAAGATATTATTTCTATTAAAGGAGCAACGGAGCACAACCTAAAAAATATTGACGTGGAATTTCCTATGGGAGTTTTCACCTGCGTAACAGGCGTTTCCGGCTCCGGGAAAAGCACTCTTGTTATTGATACGCTGTACAATGCGTTGAGCCATTCGCTTTATAAAAGTAAAGATTCTATCGGCAAGCACAAGAAAATTACCGGGTATAAAAAAATTGATAAAGTCCTGAATGTCGAGCAAACCCCGATTGGAAGAACTCCCAGGTCAAATCCCGCAACCTATACGGGTTTGTTCTCCCCAATCAGGGAGTTATTTGCAATGCTGCCTCAGGCAAACGCCAGAGGCTACAAACCCGGCAGGTTCAGCTTCAATGTAAGTGATGGAAGGTGCAGTGTTTGCGCAGGGCACGGGACACAAAAAATTGAGATGCACTTTCTTCCGGATGTTTATGTTACCTGTGAGAGGTGCGGCGGGAGCAGATACAATTCTGAAACACTTGAGATTAAATATAATGGAAAAAGTATTGCTGATGTTCTGGATATGACAGTGAGTGAGGCACACGAGTTTTTCAAAAACGTTCCTCATTTAAAATCCAAGCTCGAAGTCCTTGAAGCTGTCGGTCTTGAATACATAAGATTGGGTCAGGCAGCGACTACTCTTTCAGGAGGAGAAGCACAGAGAATAAAACTTTCTAAAGAGCTTTCAAGGCGGGATACCGGAAATACAATATACATTTTGGACGAGCCTACGATAGGGCTCCATTTTGACGATGTCCGAAAATTACTGCTCGTCATTCAGGAACTTGCGAACAAAGGAAACACAGTAATTGTGATAGAGCACAATCTTGATGTGATAAAATGTGCCGATCATATTATTGACATGGGCCCGGAAGGTGGTGAGGCAGGGGGGCAGATTGTAGCCCAGGGAACGCCTGAGAAAGTGTCGAAAGTTAAAGGCTCGTATACTGGCATGTTTTTGAAAAAGATATTAGCAAATAAAAAAAGCGTCAAAGGATCGCACTAGTTGGATTTATTACAGTCTATAATTTTAGGAGCCATTCAAGGAATTACCGAGTTTTTCCCGGTTAGCAGTACGGCTCATCTTGTGCTTCTGCCCTGGTTTTTTTCATGGACCGATCAAGGGCTTCCTTTTAATGTAGCTCTTCACATGGGCAGTCTTTTGGCCATTGTTTATTATTTCTGGCGAGACTGGATTTTAATTATTAAGGAATTTATAGCCAGTGTATTGAATTGGAGCTTTGAGGGTCGTCCAAACGGTAAAACAGGGTTGTATCTGATAATCGCTACAATTCCGGGAGCGCTATCAGGTGTTCTCTTTGAACAATATGCCGCGGGTATTTTAAGACATCCTCTCTCTATAGCATTTACACTTTCATTTTTCGGGGTACTACTTTATTTTTCGGACCGGAATTCCAAGAAATATAAAGAAGTTAGAGGAATGAACATTATAGATTGCATCATAATCGGAGTATCTCAGGCGCTTGCAATCATTCCCGGGGTGTCACGCTCGGGTGTGACTATTACCGGAGCCCTGTTTAGAAACTTTAACCGGGAGGAAGCAGCAAAATTCTCATTTTTACTTGGCGCGCCCTTAATCGCCGGAGCAGGTGTGTTTGAAGCCAGGCATTTGGATCCCTCGGCGGTTTTAAGCACTCCCTTTATAGCCGGAGTTGTGGCTTCCGCAGTTTTTGCTTTCCTGGCTATTAAATTTCTTTTGCATTTCGTTAGAAAATCAAGCTACACGGTCTTTGTAATTTACAGACTCGGGCTTGCGGTTCTGATCGCTTCTTTATATCTAATCAGATAAATAGTTTTTTCCTCTTCCGCTTTTCATATAGAATTTATAAACAGAGGTTATAAAGTGATAGCACTACTAACAGCTAAATGGGACGAGATCAGGCTTCTAAAACAAGACATGCAAGTTTCTGAAACTGGAAAGAACGACAGCCTTGAATATGCTCTTGGAGAATTATACGGACAGTCCGCTGTAATAGCAGAAACCGGGGTTGGGATAAGAAGAGCCAGGAGCGGAGCGAGTTTCGTAATCCAGAAATTCAAACCTTCCCTTATTTTAGTTACGGGATTTGGAGGCGCATTGAGTTCTGAACTAAACGTTGGTGATATTGTTTTGGGCAAGGAAGTTTATAGTCTTAAGAGAAATGAAACAATTGAACTACAAAACGATATTTCGCTGTCGAAAGATAAATTTAAGGAAGGGCGAATTTTAACGGAAAGCAGATTTATCAGTGAGCCGGATGAAAAAATACGGTTGTTTGAAGAATCAAATGCGCTTGTTGTGGACATGGAGACCTGGGGGGTTGCGGAGGCTTCCAGGCAAACTAACATACCCGTGATGTTGGTTAGAGCGGTGTCTGACAAGGTTGATGAAAGTCTGCCAGACATGGCTTCAATTTATAACAGTTCGGGTGAGTTTGATTTTGAGAAAGCAGACATATATTTCAAAGAAAACCCTGATTTGATTACTCCCTATTTAAAATTCAGATATACAAATACTCCGAATGCATCAGATTCGCTTTGCAAATTTCTTAAGGAACTTATTGGAAGCTATTGATATTAATCTTCTTTACATCCATTGCTATCGGAGTAACCTTTTTAGAATGATATTTAAAATACTAAGAATAAAACACTTACATATCCTACTATTTCTAATAATTCTATTAATCTTGCCATTGTTCTCAACAGCACAAGAATCAGATAGAAGTGATTATATAGTTCTCAAGGCAATGCTTGATGAGCTTGCCCGCTCACAACAGAAGCTTAAACTCGAAGGTTACGAAACACCATATTTTCTAAGTTATCAGATTAAAGACAACGAGTTTTACAGCATCAAAGGGAAGTATGGAGCCATAGCCTCCTCTGATAGCAACAGAATCAGACGGCTGTACGTTGATGTCAGAGTCGGTGATTATGACTTCGATAATTCGATTAAGGGTATCTCAGGTGGAAGTATTTCGTTTCATGATGCCTCAGAAGTACCGGTGGATAATGATCCCGATGCAATACGTGCTACTCTCTGGCAAGTAACGGACTATGCTTATAAAGAAGCTTTGACTCAGTATTTCAACAAAAAAGCCAACAACGTACAGGAAATTAAAGATGTTGATACAAAGAGTTTCACTCGGGAAAAAAGTCATACATATTTTGGGCCTGAGCTGGATTTAACTTTTAATTTGAAAGAATGGGAAGACAAGCTCAGGGATATTTCATCAGTTTACAAGCAATATAAAGAGCTCACGAATGCGGATATCGTGATGACTGCCCAGCAGGAAACTGTCTATTTTGTTAACACAGAGGGGACAAAATATATTAGAGACGAAGTGCTTTATTCGATTGACGCTCAGGTTGTTACAAGAGCGGAAGACGGTAAGGAAATTAGCAACTACAGAAATCTCTACTATGTATCACAGGAAGATATCCCGACGGTAGAAGAGATTAAGCAAGTAGTAAAAGAGATGTTAGACGAAACTCTTGAGATGAGAAGCGCCGAGGTTCTCTCACCAGTCAGTGTCCCCGCACTCTTAGAGCCTGAGGCAGCCGGAGTTGTATTCCATGAGGCTGTAGGCCACAGGCTCGAAGGCGAGAGGCAGATTAACGACGACGAAGGTCAGACTTTTAAAGAAAAAGTGGGTCAGAGGGTTATACCAAACTTCATTTCCATAATCGATGATCCGTCCGAGAAAGATTTTAACGGCACCCACTTGATGGGATATTACCCCTTTGATGATCAGGGAGTTCCGGGTGAAAGGGTTGTTTTAATAGATGACGGAGTATTGAGGAACTTTCTGCTCTCAAGAACACCGGTGAACGGTTTTGAACGCTCAAACGGCCACGGCAGGGCATCATACGGGCGTGCGCCGATAGCCAGAATGAGCAATACAATAATTGAATCGGATAAAGAATATACGAATGAAAAATTAAAAGAGCTTCTCATTGAAGAAGTTAAGCGTCAGAATAAACCTTTTGGCCTTATAATAAAAAGTATGAAAGTTGGTGAAACCAATACATCTTCTTACAACTTCCAGGCCTACCGCGCAACCCCTGTTGTCATATATAAAGTAGATCCAAAAACGGGTGAGGAAACTCCCGTGCGTGATATTGAGATTGTTGGAACGCCACTTGTTTCGATAAATAAAATCATTGCTACAGGAGATGATTACTCTGTCTTCAACGGTTTTTGCGGCGCTGAATCGGGATACGTTCCTGTTTCCACAGTAGCTCCAAGCATTCTTGTATCTGAGATAGAGTTTCAGCGCAAATCTTCCAAGAAAGAAAAGTTGCCGCTGCTGCCCCCGCCTTTTTTTGATATCAAACCTGAATAACATCTAAGATAAATGCTGAAACCGGTTCAAAATATTATATTTATTTGTTAGTATTGAATATATTACTTCTACTGTATCCCAAGGGGGTTCTCTAATGGCCAAAAAAGAAAAAACCATCGAAGCGCTGCTGAAAGAAGCGCGCACTTTTTCTCCCAGTAAAAAATTCAGAGAAAAAGCCCATATTAAAGACGATCAAATCTACCGCAAGGCCAAGAGGAACAGAGAAAAGCACTGGGAAGATTTTGCTGAAGAGCTTGTTTGGTTTAAAAAATGGAGGAAGGTTCATACCTGGAAAGTACCTGACGCAAAATGGTTTGTTGGTGGGAAGTTAAACGCATCTTATAACTGTCTTGACAGGCATATTGATACTGCCAGAAAAAACAAAGCTGCAATAATATGGGAAGGAGAATTCGGTGAGAGTATCACCCTTACATACTGGGAGCTCTACAGAGAAGTAAACAAGTTTGCCAATGTTCTGAAACACCTAGGTGTCAAAAAAGGTGACAGAGTAACAATTTATCTTCCCATGATTCCGGAACTCGCAATAGCTATGCTTGCGTGCGCAAGAATAGGCGCGCCTCACAGCATAGTATTTGGCGGGTTTAGCGCGGAGAGCTTAAGCGACCGCATTAACGACTGTAAAGCAAAAGTCCTGATAACATCTGATGGCGGGTTCAGAAGAAGCAAAGTAGTGCCGCTTAAGAAAAATGCTGATGAAGCACTCGAAAAAACGCCGTCGATTAAGAAAGTGGTTGTAGTTAAGCGGGTCGGAGATAGGGAAAAAGTTAAAATGAAAAGAGGCCGGGATTTTTGGTGGCACGAGTTGATGGAGGACGCGAAAACTTTCTGTGCACCTGAAAAAATGGACTCAGAAGATTTGCTCTTTATTCTTTACACGAGCGGGACAACGGGGAAACCCAAGGGCATCATCCATACTACAGGCGGATATATGGTTGGGGTTAGTGCTACAACAAAGCTCGTTTTCGACCTCAAAGAAGAAGATACATATTGGTGCACGGCTGATATTGGCTGGGTTACAGGGCACAGCTATATCATTTACGGCCCGCTTGCCAACGGCGCTACATCGCTAATGTATGAGGGGGCTCCTGATTATCCTGATATCGGGCGTTTTTGGGCAATTGTTGAAAAATATGCCGTAACAATTTTCTATACCGCTCCTACCGCTATAAGAGCTTTTATGAAATGGGGCGAGGAGTTTCCAAGAAAGTACGATCTTAGCTCGCTTCGTCTATTGGGCTCTGTTGGAGAACCGATCAATCCCGAGGCCTGGATGTGGTACCACGAGCATATCGGGTGCAAGAACTGCCCGATTGTTGATACCTGGTGGCAGACGGAAACAGGTTCTATCCTTATTTCTGCCTTGCCGGGTCTGACTAAATTAAAACCGGGTTCTACTACAATTCCATTTCCCGGGATCGAAGCTGATGTAGTGGATGAAGAAGGTAAAACTGTTAAAGAGGGAGCTGGGTATCTGGTTTTAAAAAAACCATGGCCATCGATGTTAAGAGGCATTTACGGTGATAAGAAGCGTTATGTAGACACATACTGGAGCAAATTCCCTGGGTTGTATTTCACTGGTGATGGTGCAAAAAGAGATAAAGATGGGTATATCTGGGTTCTAGGAAGAGTAGACGACGTAATGAACGTTTCAGGGCACAGACTAAGTACTATGGAGATTGAAAGTGCGCTTGTAGATCATCCCGCGGTTTGCGAGGCCGCTGTGGTAGGTAAAACCGACGATTTTAAAGGGCAGGCAATCGTAGCATTTACAACACTTGTAAAGGGTATCAAGTCAACATCTAGACTGGTTGACGATTTAAAACAACACGTAGTTAAAAAGATTGGTGGTATTGCCAGGCCCGACGATATTATTTTTACTGCCGAGCTTCCTAAAACCAGAAGCGGAAAAATAATGAGGAGACTACTAAGGAATATTGCTGAAGGATCCATCTTGGGTGACACGACGACTCTAGCGGATCCGGCCGTGGTAAGCCAGCTAAAGGAACAGTACGAGCATAAAGAGGGTTAAGTTAGTTCGTTACCGCTAAATTGCTGTTTTTTGGTGAAGATTGATTTTTAAAGTTATGAATGTCCTGTTTGATTGAGGCCAGAACAAATCCAATTACAGTTGCGTCATCAAGAAATCCGGCGCCGGGTATAAGGTCCGGTACAGCATCTAACGGGTTTACAAAGTATATCAATGCCCCCGCGCACAGCACTAAAGTAGTCCATGGGACTTCTTTATACTCCCCATTAACCCACGATTTAAGCATAGAAATTAGTAAACCGATTTCATCTCTGAAGTTTAATAATTGTTTCCTGCCTGAGTTTATCTCTTTCGCGGCAGAATCCGCCAATTGATTAATGTCATTACTATTTTTAAGAATGGATTTCGCTCGAATAAGCGCTGTAGCGGAAAATAACTTAATAATGGTTTTTGGTGAGATTGGCATAATTAATTTAATGTTTTAAACTACTTATGCGTAACGACACTAATCCTATATTACATCTTTAAGGGTTAAGCCATTATCTTTCAGCACTGCTAGAAGACCTTTTTTGTTGATAGTTCTGTAAGTCCTCATTGATATTCTCAGTCTGACAGAGCGGTCAAGCTCTGGAACAAATATATTCTTCCATTGAAGATTTGGGTTCTGGCGGCGCTTTACCTTGTTGTTCGCATGAGAAACATGGTTGCCTACCAGCGGCTTTTTTCCTGTAATCATATCTTTCTGTGCCATTATATTCTCCTTCTTAATCCGTAAAACAGGTTATTAAGTATTCCACAAGAAAAAGATTTGTAAATACGGGTCAAAAATTAAAGAACTAGTTCTAATTTGCCCCGGAGCTTTCCAGTAAATTACTCAGTGACTACATTTATTGATCTTTCCGTATTGTTAAATGGACCCTCAACCAGATTCCCGTCTCCATCCAAAAGCTGGAGCGTAATAATATATTCACCACTAGTGAGACCCGTGATAAAGGCGGGATTCCATTCACCCATGGTGATAGAATATTCATCAGCTTCTGCCTCGTTTTTGCGTATCGTATATTTAGCTTTGTAATCATCGCCAAGCTCTGCGTTTATGAGGTAAAAGTCCAGCATTATTTTTTCCGCATCTTTTCCTTCATAACTACCCTTAGGCCTGCTGTAGATAATAGTGGGCTTGGATTCGTCAAGCATAAACTCTCCTTCTTCCTTGCCAACATAAAAGTTCACTATATCAATGGACCCGTCAGCTTTAACGCTTTCATGGTATGAACGGCTGGGAAAAACAACAAGTGTATGCGGGCCTTCATCCAATACCCCGATTTCAAAGGGTGCTCCAGATTCATAATCAGCAAAGTAAGGGTCATTGTCCAGGATGATATGCGCGTGCTGTCCTTTACCTGAATTAGCTATTTCCTGAGCTCTTGGGGTGTCAGTCTGTATTCCAAGTTCATAGTTCTCAACATCTACCATAACCGAGAGATTGCTGTCTTCAAGGACATCACCATCTTTTAATGAAGTAAAACGGGCTTTTGCGCCGGGAAACGCCGGCGATCTTTCACCAACGGCTATTACTACGTCGGGCTCAACATCAGCCTGGGACGGGGCTTCAGTGCTCTGAGTTTCAACGGGCTGTTCATCAGCGACTTGATTTGTGTCCTCACTGCTTTGACTACATCCAATAACAAGAGCCACCGGAAAAATAAGAATACTTAGAATGGCTATTAATGTTTTCTTTTTCATGTAGATTACTCCTTTTGTATATATTCTATGTTAAGTATTCTAAATGGTGAGATGCTGTATTCCAACTGAAAGTTTCTGAATACAGCTATTAATTGGAGAAATCTAATGATTAAAGAAGAATTGCTAAATGTCATATGCTGCCCGGAGACAAAGCAGGATCTTGTTTTAGCGGACGACAGTATGGTAGAAAAAATAAATTCTCTAATTGAAAGTGGTGTGCTTAAAAACAGATCTCAGCAGATTGTTGCGGAAAAAATAGACGGCGGGCTAATACAGAAAGAAGCTCAACAGTATTTATATCCTATACGAAATGAAATACCGATTCTTCTAATTGACGAGTCTATACCTCTGGAAAATATATAATAAATATTATTTTGACTCTTCTTCAATAATTTCAACTTCGCTGTTCTCTTTAATCTCGACACCGGAAGATTTATATTTATTAAATTCACCCACATTAATTTCGGCCAAGTTGTTTTCCGCTAGCTCCAGGTTAATCATTTTTCCCCCTGGAATAAACACGTAGGCCGGAATATCTCCATTACTGTCTCTTATTTGCTTGCCAGGGTCAATTTCAATCAGAGTTCCACGTCTTAATACCGACTCTGTATATTTTTTTGCCTCGGCTTTCTTAGCCTCAGGAATCATCACTCCAAGCAATTTTATTTTTTCGTCATTAAGTCCGGGCAACTGACAGAGAAATCTGTCGCCGCTGTAGACTTTAAGAACTGTACATTGAAACTTATCTGGCGTGAGGAAGGAAAGATCGTCCGTAACTTTCTTATATTGATTACAGCCGGCAACCAGTAATGCAGTGAAAAATAGTAATAATAATTTTCTTCTTATGTGCATCATGTTTCTCCTCATTACGCTGGATTTCTGATCTCTCTTAAGAGCAAAGCTATAATAAAAAACAGGGAAGCACAGACCGCCATTGATGCGCCAGTCGGAATAGATAGAATAAAAGAGAAGAAGTAGCCCAGAATAGCTGACAATGTTCCGATAATTACTGAAAAAACAAACACATGCTTTAACTTTTCGGTCAGGTAAAGCGCAGCAAGCGGCGGAAGGGCCAATAGAGCAAATACCGGAAGCGCCCCCAAAGCCCTTGTAGCAACTGCCACAACCAGAGCTACTGTTATCAACAGCAATGTGTTTAACCTTCTGACGGGATACTTGAACAATCTGGCTGACTCTGTATCAAAAGATACAAAAATAAAATCTTTGTAATAAATAATATGTATGATCAATACGATCGCGACTATCGCGGGTATCAGATAAACATCACTCGGGTCAACAACAACGGCGCTTCCAAAAAGAATGGTTGCAATGTCGTGGGTCCCTGAGACTATCCTGTCACCAAGAATAATAACTCCCCCTGAAGCCAGCAAAAATCCAAAAGCAATTACTCCTTCGCGGCTTATTCTTGTGAATTCCCGTTTAAGCGCGTAAAAACCGGCGGCAATTGTTGTTAAAAATAATGATAATGCAAATGGGCCGATAAGGCTTGAGAATACGGCAAGACCCAACCCCTCCAAATAGAAAGATAGTGCAACCCCGAAGCTTGAGATTTGAGTAAGTGTGGCGCTTACAAATATAATACGTCTTAACACGACGTATACGCCCAGGAATCCGCAAACTGCCCCTGTAGCAGCTCCTACAATCATTGGGTCGCGCCATAGAAAATAACTGTTTATAAACTCGTTCAGTACGTTCATTTATCTCTCTTTAGTTAAGATTCAATCCAAAAAATTTATCCAGACTTTCTTTTTCCAATACTTCCGATTTCTCCCCTGCGTGAAAAATATTGTTGTCTTTATCAATTAGGATCAGATGGTCAGAGTATTCAGACACTGTGTTCAAAAAATGGCTAACCATCACGACCGCAAGCTTCCTTTCGCTCTGAATCTTTCTAACCAGTTCCATTATCTCAGTCTCGCCTTTAATATCCACAGAAGCTGTCGGCTCATCCAGAACCAGCAAATCAGGCTCGCCCGCAATTGAACGGGCAAGTAGCGTGCGCTGTTTTTCCCCTCCGGACAATGATCTGAAAGACCTGTTTTTTAAATGTGATATGCCTGCTTTCTCAATAGATCTATTGATTACATTAATATCAGATTCTGATAACCGTTTGCCTGCTTTGACCCGGCTGTAACGGCCCATTGATACAATTTCATAAACGGACATAGGAAAAATCGGATCAAATTTTTCACTCTGCGGTACATATCCGAAGGTCAGATTGTCATTTAGCAGTAATTTCCCTGAGACTGGAGGAATCAATTTCAATATAGTTTTAAGAAGCGTGGTTTTACCGCTTCCGTTAGGTCCGAGAATACCCCAGAATTCATTGGACTCGATTGCAAGGTTTATACAATCAATAAACGTGCTGCCTTCATAACCAATTGCTGCATTTTCAAATTTTATAAGCTCAGTCATACGTTTTCCTTACAAATTTTCATATTTGATTACCCCCGGTTCTCCTTGTAAAGAGAAATGTTCCGGGGGTAAGCAGTTAATCATCCTTTATCCAGCAGCTCATTTCTGTTAATAGAACCTGTTTCGCTTTTCAGAGCCGACGTAATCTCACCCACAATAACGTCAAACAGCTCAAAATAACTGTTAATACCTTCCTCGCCTTCTACCATTGCGGGGAGTGACAGATATGTTGCGCCGGTTTTCTGGGCAATTATTTCAGGAGTTTTTCTCGGGTAGTAATTTGCCGAAATAATGAATTTCACCTTTTGAGCCTCCATGCTTTTTATCAGATTGGCTACATGAGACGGAGTAGGTGGTATACCAGGCTTCGGCTCAATAGTTTCAACCTCCTTAAATCCGCTCCAATCAAGAAAGTAGGCCCACAGCTTATGGTAGGTGACCACTTCCGTGCCTCTAAACGGCTCAAGCTCGGCATCCCACTCGGAAATTTTTAATTTGAGGGTATTTTTGAATTTATCAAAATTCTCCTCATAAAAATCCGCGTTTTCGGGATCAATTTTTATGAGCCGCGCCGCGATTCCCCTTGCAACTGGTATCCCGTTTCTGGGATCAAGCATGTAATGAGGATTGCCGCTTGGATGAATGTCTCCCATAGATCGGTCAATCGGGCCTACGGGGACTTCTAGCCGCTTTTTAATAGATGTCGAGGCATCGTAGTGCCCAACTGCGTTTCCGGCTAGAATTTTCGAATTTCTGGCTCCAGTAATCAAAATAGGAAGCCAACCTATCTCAAGCTCGAGCCCGTTATACACAAGCATATCGGCCTTGTTTAATTTAGTGACAAATATCGGTTTTGCGTCTACAAAGTGAGGGTTCTGATATCCCTTTGCCAGGCTTACTACCTCGACTTTGTCGCCTCCTATGTCTCTTGCGATAGCCGCGAAATCAGGAACAGATGTGACAATTTGTACTTTAGCCAGGGCATTCTGACTTAAGAAAAACACTGATATAAATACAAAAGTTATCGTAATTGTAAAAAGATTAATTGATTTTATTGTTTTCATTATTGTAGTCTCCTGTGTGAACTTTTTAGAAAGGATGCGCTCCGTGCGCGCCGATCGCATACTGGAATTGTAAAAATAAGGCATGCTGGTTTTCCGCGAAGCTCTGATTCAGGTAGTCGTACTCAAGCCTAATCTGAGAAAATTCACTAGGGCTGAATGTTATCATTGGAGAGATTCTGTAAGTTCTTCCCAATAGTCCCAGCATGCCTTCTTCCTCTTCTTCCTCACCCCTCTTTGCTATGAAGATGCTACTTGTCTCACCTTCTTCATCTACTTCCTGAACCGGAGTGTTGGTATCGATTATCCCAAATCTGAATCCGCTGTTCCATCTCTTTGCAAATCTGTATACCGCTTCACCGTACCAGCCCCAGTTTTTAAGCGTCTCTTCAGATGTTTCGGCATCTAGGTACATAAACTCTGATTGAAGCTTAAGTTCTTGATAGGGGTTGTTTTTAAGAGGTCTATATTTGGCATATAAATCAATTCCATAGAGATTGGATCTGTTTCCGGGCGCTGTACCGTTTGAGCCCGTAGCGAAAGATCCACCGAGGCTCACACCTAGTGATTCTGATAGCTCAAAGAAGTTGGCAGCATGGAAGATATACAGCAGTCTGCCTATATCGTTTGCGTCTTCGTCTCTGGCGAATGTGGGAGTCTCAACATCAGGGCTTCCACCTGATGCGCTAAGCTCCATGTACCAGGGGACAGGAACAAGAAAGTTGGCTTCTATACTGGTTGGGTTTAAATGTTCGCCCAAAAACTGAGCCGCTGGCAGCGCGAGAGTGACAAAATTCTGAGTGTGCCTGTGCATCTGGTTAATTCTTCCGAATTTAGCCCGAGCGCGGCCGATTCTAAACTGTGAATTCAAAGGAAGACTGAAGAGGGTAGTTCCGTATGCCTCTTCTAATTCGACCCCTTCCGTGCTGAATGAAAGGAACATATCGTATCTGAAATAAGAATCTACTACTCCCTGAAAGCCGACTTCGACTTCCTGCACATTTACACCTGTGTTTTCAGGATCATTCTCAGCAAATACAATCGGGTTATTGTGCGAATAATATGCAGCGGCAAAAGTTCCGATTACGCTTATTTGAGGATTGAAAGTGTTGAGAGCTTTGGCAACAAATCCCTGACTATCCTGTGCCGGAGGCTCAATGACAGTAAGATCGGTTTCTTCCTCCTCAACTATGGCAGTTTTCTCTTGGGTCGGCTGTTCTTTCTCTTTAGCCTGCTGTTCCAGTACACTGTTCCGCTCTTCTAAGTCTTCAATTCTGTTCTGCATCTGTTTCATCATTTGTTTTAATTCTTGTAGTTCTTTTTTAACATCACTGTTTTCATCAGCCCGGGATTCATACCCTGTGGGGGCTGATAGAGTGAGTGCAAAAATTATCAAGATTAGAAAATTTCTACTCAAATTCATAATTCACCTCCAATTATTTATGTGAAATGGATAAACCAATTGAAATTCGCTATTGGGAAAGTAATAGATTCAAAAAGAAAACGCGCCTGAACAGACTCTTTAAATGAGCTAGTTCAAAACGGTAAAATCAAGAAATTCAGGGAATCCCAATAGAAATAACTGGGTTATAAGTTTGGAGGCGCCCGGGAGGGCTTGTTTAAATCTACAAAAGAGTGCGGAACTGTAAAATCATTACTGATATAGGCTATTAACAGACCGAAATTACCAGTACTGAAAGCAAATTCGGTTTCAGGAACCTGCAGGTTTCCCTGCAGCAGACATGCTGAACAGTCTTCAACGGAATGACTGCTCGAGCTGTGCGAGTCTATGGAAAGGTTTGCAGATGCTCCAATGCCGTGGTTGTGGATACTTAAAGAGAATATAAAGAGAACGGCAATCGCCGGAATAAGTAATCTGGATAAATCTTTTTTTTGCAT
>Ga0055475_10000024_pt1 | contig 15343 bp, 14 predicted proteins | sample Muzzi_CordB_D2_FD_57681 | JGI IMG/M metagenome (GOLD analysis project Ga0055475, IMG submission 57681) | Wetland microbial communities from San Francisco Bay, California, USA, that impact long-term carbon sequestration - Muzzi_CordB_D2 | ecosystem: Environmental > Aquatic > Marine > Wetlands ... | reverse complement strand
AACCACGTCTGCGTTGTTACGCCGCAACGGGTCGGTTTATGCGGGGCTTACAACTGGCTCGATTGCAAGGCCAGTTTCGAAATCAATCCCACCGGCCCCAACCAACCCATCCCCAAGGGCCGTACCCTTGATGGATTTAAGGGATATTGGACCGGCCCTAACGAGTTTGCCGCGCAAGCCTCTCACGGTACCGTCAACGAAGTGACAATGTACTCCATTATGGAGAACCCGATGACCGCCTGTGGCTGCTTCGAATGCATCGTGATGGTTATTCCTGAAGCAAATGGGGTTATGGTAGTCTCCCGCGAGGATACCAGTATGACTCCAGCTGGCATGACCTTTAGTACCCTGGCCGGTCTGGCCGGAGGGGGGTTACAAACGCCGGGGGTGATGGGCGTTGGAAAATATTACCTGACCAGCCCTAAGTTTATCTCAGCTGATGGCGGCTTTAAGCGGGTAGTGTGGATGAGTAGTTTTCTCAAACAGAGCATGGCTGAAGAGTTCACAGCCGTGGCTGAGCGAGAAGGTGACCCTGATTTGCTCAGCAAGATTGCCGATGAGACCGTCTGCATCGAGGTGGATGAATTGTTGGTGTATTTAGAAGAGGTTAATCACCCCGCACTGACGATGGATATGATGTTTTAGTATATAGTCAGGCAGTCAAGGAGCAACAAGGAGGTTGTTCTTTGACTGCCGGCTATCTGAAACGGACGAATGAAAATGAGTTCCAAATTGGTACGTGATGTGATGCATCGGGGAGTCATCACATGTTGGGCCGACGAATCTTTGGCTGATGTGGCCCGCCGCTTGAATGAGTACACCATTAACGCCATATTCGTGTTAGATGAGAGCGGGCGGGCTGAAGGTGTTATCTCTCAAACCGACCTGGCCCGTAGCTACGGGCAAACTGATTGGCAGAAGCGCAGGGCAGAGGAAATCATGACCCCAGGGGTCATCACCATTATCGGTGACATTCCTCTCAAAGTCGCTATCCAGATTATGGTCGATAAACAGATTCACCGGCTGCTCATCGTGCAAGGAGGACGCACGCCCAACCGGCCGGTTGGCGTGCTCTCGTTAAGTGATGTGATTCAGGAAATGGCTCATAGCTCTGAGAACTAGATGGAGCTGGCTGTAGGGAGTTGAGCGAGTGACTATATCGAAACAGCATACGGTCAAACTGGTTCGTGACTTGATGCATATAGGCGTACGGACTTGCCAGGCCGATATACCTCTGATTGAAGCCGTATGCATCTTGGTTCGTGAAAATATCGAGGCGCTCATTGTTCTTGACAAAAATGGGAATGCCGCGGGCTTATTCGGGCCGCGAGAGGTGATGAATACCTTCGGCTTATATGGGGCGAATATTCGTAATTGCCGAAAGCTCACCGTCGGAGAGGTAATGCAACCTGAAATCCCCGAAATTCTACCCGAAATTCCAGTAACAGCGGCAGCCCAGTTGATGCTCGACCAGAATATCCGCGAAATGTATCTCATGCATCATGATGGCGGTTTCAAGTGGCCGTCGGCCGTATTACGATTTGAAGATATATTGTCCTACTTGGCTAACCAAGTTTAAATTCGAAGGTGTGATTTAGTCTCTATCCCTAAAGTTCTGGAGTGCAGAATTTATTCCGCCAAAATTCGCAGACTAAAGTCTGCACTCCAACCTACGGCGGATAGAGACTTAACCAAAATCACAAATCGCACAGTCCGGTGGCCTGCACCGGGTAAATCGAAAATTCGAAATCGTAAGGAGGTTATCATTAATGCCAGTAATCGAAATTCCTACTGAAAAATGGAGTGGCAAAGTTCGTGAAATTACCCTGGGTGCAACCACTGCCGAGGGTGGCACTCGCACCAAGACCGTCACTATTGGTGGTGAAACCACGCTTCCTTTTCTTCATTTTGAGGGTAATATTCCCCACCCACCGGTTATTGCGGTTGAAGTGCGAGATCGCGCGCCCGCTGATTGGTCCTCTATATTAACGCAAGCCTGGAGCGGTGCCAGTGAAGATGTTGTAGCCTGGACCCAAGCGGCTGAGGCATGTGGAGCCGACCTGATCTTGCTCCAGTTTAGTTTACACAACAGCTTAAATGCCGATTATGCCAGAAAGATTTTTCGCCAAGTGTTGGAAGCCACCGGTCTGCCACTCATCGTCTTTGGGCCGGGCCAGGCCGAGCAAGACAACGAGATTCTGGTTGCCATCGCCGAAGAGGGCAAAGGCGAGAATTTGGTGCTAGGCGTCTGCGAAGACAAGAACTATCGCACCATTGTAGCCGCTGCTCTGGGCCACGGCCATATGGTCAATGCCCGCTGCCCAATGGATGTGAACCTGTCAAAACAACTCAATATTCTTATCAATGATATGGGTCTGCCGCTAGAGCGAATCGTGATGGATCCTACCACGGGCGCACTGGGCTATGGCATCGAGTATGGCTACAGCGTAATGGAACGATTGCGACTGGCAGCCCTACAAGGAGACAGCATGACTCAGCAACCCATGCTGGTCACGCCAGGTGAAGAAGCCTGGCGCACGAAAGAAGCCCGGACCGGTGATGGCCTCCCTGAAGCTTGGGGCGAGTGGGAAGAAAGAGCGATTAACTGGGAAACCTTAACCGCCAGCACTCTCCTCGAGTCTGGGGCTGATGTGGTGGTTCTACGCCACCCAGAATCGGTCAAGCGGGTGCGGGCCATGATTGATACGTTGATGAATGGGAATTAGGAGATAAACAATGGCTCTTACCGGTATTCAAATTTACAAACTTCTCCCGGCCAGTAGTAAAGATCCGGAAGTGAAGAAGCATGGCAACTGCAAGGAATGCGGTTTTCCCACATGCCTGGCTTTTGCTATGAAACTTGGTCAAAAGCAGGCTGAACTATCCCAATGCCCGTATGTCGAAGAGGAAGCAAAAGTCCAGCTCGAAGCTTCGGCTGCACCGCCTATTCGACTCATCACGCTCTCGGCCAACGGGCATAAGCTTGAGGTAGGTAATGAAACAGCCCTCTTTCGGCACGAAAAAACCTTTTATCATCAGCCCGGATTGTTTGTGCGGATTAAAGACAGCCAACCTGACGCGGTTGAGGTCGCCAAATCGGTGGCCGACTATGCCGTTGATTATGTAGGCATCGATCTCACGTTGGATGGGCTTGTTATTGAGTCTGCCGGGGGTGATTTTGCAGCTACCGTTGCAGCCGTAAAAGAGGCAGGCTCCTTACCTCTAATTCTAATGGCCGAAGATCCGGCCACTGCCGAAGCCGGTTTGAAAGCTGCTCAAGGAACCGAGTCTTTGCTTTGGGCTGCCACCCCTGATAACTGGGAGGCTATGGCAAAGTTGGCCGCCCAATACAAAGCGCCGTTGACCGTGCGGGTAGATGACGGTGACCTGAACGCGCTAGCCGCTCTGGCCGAGCAGGTAGCCGGGGCCGGTGTAGAAAACATTGTACTCGATCCTGGTGTGCGCGACTATAGCCGCAGTCTGACTACTTTCACCCAATTACGGCGACTGGCTTTGAAAAAGAACGAACGCACGGTGGGCTATCCTCTGATTGCCTTTGCCGGTGACGACCCCATCCTGGCCGGTCAGCATATCGCCAAATATGCCGGGTTTGTTGTTCTCGATAAATTCAGCCCAGGTATGGTCTATCCGTTATTGGTAATGCGGGCCAATATCTTCACCGATCCCCAGAAACCGATTCAGGTACAACCAGGTCTATACGAAATCAACGACCCAAAACCGGCCGATCCCTTGATGGTCACCACCAACTTCTCCATTACGTACTTTGCCGTGGCCAATGAAGTGGAGAGCAGTGGTTTACCCGGCTGGTTACTGGTGGCCGATGCCGAAGGCATGAGCGTTCTAACCGCCTGGGCCGCCGGTAAGTTCGATGCGGAGCGGATTGCCAAGAGTGTGAAGGAAAATGGCCTTGGTGAAAAGCTGAACCACCAGCGTCTTGTCATTCCCGGCCATGTGGCTGTCTTAATGGGCGAACTTGAAGAGGAACTTCCCGGCTGGGAGATTAATGTCGGCCCGCGTGAAGCGGTGGATTTACCGAATTACTTGAAGACAATGTGGGGGTGAATCCAGATACTCTTAGATCGTTAAAGGGTTGATCCTGTAACGGGTATTCCGTCGGCTTAAGTCGGCATAGTATGGGGTACGGATACATATCCGTACCCATCACAAAACCCTCCTTTTGTCCAGGTCTCCTACTAGCCACTTGACTGGGGAAATTAGGAGGTATTTGGGGTAGACTAAGTAACAGGGAAGATTGGGTTGTTTTTGAGGAGTAGGAAGTATAAGAAGAATGCATACATTATGTTGATCATATGTTTTCTCTTTATCTGCGTAGTTCCTTACCTAATCTATCACGTCGAGACAAAATGAAACAAGAACGCATAATCCAAAATCCAAAATCACAAATCCAAAATCGAGATATACATACAATTCACTTTGAACCATCCGATAAAACTGTACGGGTTTCCACCGGCGCACTCCTCTCCGAAGCAGCACGCCAGGCCGGTCTTGATATGAATATGCCCTGTGGGGGGCAGGGACGCTGCGGAAGGTGTGCTGTCATCGCAAAAAATGGGGCTGGCGTGCGCCGCCGTTCGACGGTTCGTCTCAGTGCCGACGATCTGGCGGCTGGGTATGCTCTGGCCTGCCAGACCGTGGTCGAAGGCGATGCGGTCATCACGATCCCGCCCCAGGAAAAAATCGAGCGGCGCTTGGTGACCGATAAGGCAGCCACAAAAGTGACGCTGCCTTTCACCTACAACCCAATCCAGCAGCAATCTGTACGCTTGTTTCGTCTCAATCTTGATCCACCCACGATGGCCGACCAGACTGATGACTGGGCGCGGTTGCAGCGGGAAATGACAGCTAGTTACGGGATATCTGACCTCACCGTCGATTTACCTACCCTGCGCCGACTGGGCACAACACTCCGCGAGCAAAATTGGTCTGTCACCGCCGTTGTTGAAATGGATACTTGGGATCGCCCAGAGGGACCGGCCCGTTTGGTAGACTTGTTACCTGCCGTCTCCCTTTCCAAAGGGAGGGAGGAAAGGGAGAGGCTCTGGGGGGCTGCCGTAGATATCGGAACGACCACGGTCAGCCTGTACCTGGTCGATTTGCTGACCGGTGAAATCTTCACCAAAGCTGCCGAATACAACGGGCAAATCAAACGGGGTGAGGACGTCATCTCGCGTATCATTTATGCCAGTAATAATGATGGCCTGCCAGAGTTGCAATCGTTGGTCACTGATACGATTAACGAGTTGATCGAACGTGTATCTCGACGAGCCAAAATCAACCCGGCGGACATCTATAAGATGACCGTTGCCGGGAACAGTACCATGATTCACCTGTTCTTGGGCCTACCCCCCAGCTCTATTCGTCTGGAGCCCTTCGTTACCGGCATCAACCAACCCCCACCCGTGCAGGCCAGCGAACTAGGAATAAATATCTTTCCCCAGGCAAGCGTAGATTGCTTACCTGGTGTAGCCAGCTATGTAGGAGCCGATATCTCGGCTGGCGTTGTGGGGTCGCAAATGTGTGTTCACCCCTCTTTCTCTACTAATGGCGCAAATAAAGAGGGGACATTTGTCTTGTTCCTGGATGTGGGCACCAACGGAGAGATGGTCTTGGGCGATTGCGACTGGCTGATTAGCTGTGCTTGCTCGGCTGGCCCTGCCTTTGAAGGGGCTGGCGTGTATAACGGCATGCGGGCCACCACCGGTGCAATTGAAGAGGTATGGATCAATAGCGAAACCCACGAACCTACCTACAGAGTGATTCCGCATCCTAAATTAGAAGTCCAGGGAAAGCCAACCCCACCCCGCGGTATTTGTGGCTCTGGCCTTATCTCGCTCCTGGCCGAGATGTTCATCACCGGGGTCATAGACAAGAGAGGCAATCTAAATTTTCACCTGGAATCTTCTCGTATTCGCCAGGGAGAACATGGTCCCGAATATGTCATCGCTTGGGGAGACGAAACTGAACACGGGCACGATATTGTCATCACCAAAGTCGATATTGACAATTTGATACGGGCCAAGGGCGCTATCTATGCGGGGTTCACCGTGTTAGCCCAGAGCGTTGGTGTGGACCTGGCTATGGTCGAGCGGATGCTGATTGGGGGGGCATTTGGCCAATACATCAATGTTGAAAAAGCCGTTCAGATTGGGCTGTTGCCCGATTTGCCCTGGGAGAAATTTCAATTTTTGGGGAATACGTCATTGCAGGGTGCATTACTGGCCCTACTTAACCGTGATTATCGCCACTTAATCACGGAGACTGCCACTAAAATGACCTATCTGGAGTTATCGGCAGACAACACCTTTTACGACCAATTTACTTCGGCTCTGTTTCTGCCTCACACAAATATCGAGAACTTTCCCTCGGTGGCGGCTTTAATAGAACCTTCAGAAGAAAGGCTTAACGACTCATGACAACAACCATCGCTGTTGCCGGCAAGGGCGGCACCGGAAAAACAACAGTCTGCGCTATGATTATTCGCTATCTGGTCCAGCAAGGTCTGGGGCCGGTGCTGGCTATTGACGCCGACCCTAGTAGCAACTTGAACCTGGTTTTAGGCTTGCCCCTTGATGATGAAGAGACCGTCGGCTACATTCGCGAAGAGATGCTGGCCCAGGTTCAAAATGATAGCGCTGCCGGGGTGATGGCCGGAGGACTGGTTAGTGGTTTGACCAAACCCGACTATTTTGATTATCACATTCACTCCATCATTGTTGAGGGTGACAATATAGATTTACTGGCGATGGGCCGTCCCGAAGGTCCCGGCTGTTATTGCCCCGCGAATAATGCTATGCGCTTTGTATTGGACCGCATCAGCAATCAATATCCGTTTGTGGTGATGGATAATGAGGCCGGTCTGGAGCATCTCAGCCGCCGCACCACCCAGGATGTAGACCACCTTCTGGTTGTCACCGATCCTAGCCAGCGTGGAGTCATCGCTGCCCGCCGGGTCGCAGAGTTGGTGACCGAATTAAACATTAATGTAGAACAAACTCATCTTATCCTTAATCGTCTACCTGGTATCGAAATTCCTCCGGCGCTGAAATCATTCATCGACACGATAGGCGTGCCACTTTTAGGGATTATCCCCGAAGATAATACCTTGCAAGAATTTGAATTTAGTGGCCGCCCGCTGATAGAGTTAAAGGATGAGTCACCTGTATTTCAGGCTGTGGAGCGGATGATGCAACAAATCATCGGAGAGCCAGCAATAAGCACGATGTTAACCTAAATATGACTTTTCCATGGGCTACACCATGGATTATTCCCTTGGAAGGAGGGTTTTATGCACATCATAGGTGAAAACATTCATATTATTTCGGCTCAGGTCAAAGAAGCTATTGCGCAACGCGATATCAAGTTTTTTCAAGACCTGGCGGTCAAACAAGTTGAAGCCGGGGCCGACGCCCTGGATTTAAATATCGGTCCTCAGAAAAAGGCAGGACATGAGATCATGCCTTGGTTGGTAAAGGGCGTACAAGAGGTGGTCAATGTGCCTCTCTCGCTTGATACTACGAACCTGGGTGCTATAGAGGAAGGTCTCAAAGTAGCCAAAAGCCAATGCATTATCAACTCTGTCTCCGCCGAGGCGGAGCGCCTCGCAGTGGTTCCACCTTTGGTTAAAGAGTACAACGCCAAACTAATCGCCCTGACTATGGGTAAGGGTGGAATCCCCGTTAGTGCGGAAGAGCGGGTCAACATTGCTCTGGAACACCTTATCCCCTGCGCGATGGAGCTTGATATTGCCATGGAAGACCTGCTCATTGATCCCTTGGTGTTGACCGTCAGCGGTTGTCAGGAATATGGCCCTGAGTGTGTGGAGGCCGTTCGCATTCTGAAGGTGGCCGGTGATCCACCACCCATGACCAATGTTGGTTTGAGCAACGTGTCCAACCAAGTTCCTCGTGAGATGCGGCCCCTTATCAACCGAACTTACGGGGTGATGCTTATGGCCGCAGGTGTGGATTACATGATTGCCGATCCGCTGGATGAACAACTCAAGAAGTTCATTCACATTGTTGAGACACGTGACAACAGTGTCTGTATGGGCGAGCTAATTCTTAAGTTGTACGATAAGACCGCCGCTATGGAGAAACTTACCGTTGACGACATAGATATGAACGACCCTGAGCAGGTCGCCCTCTTCAAGACGGCCCAAATTCTCTATAACGATATTATTTATACCGACTCGTACTTACGAGTCTAAAGAGGAAGTCGATCATGTTAAAAATGCAAGAAAAGAGTGATAAAGAGGAAAAGCTTTTAACAAAAGCTGAAAAGCCGTCGGCTGATGCGATGGCATTACACCCATTTTACCGGGGTAAAATCGAAACTGCCTTGAAATGTTGCGTCCGCGACATCAACGACTTTGCTATCTGGTATACGCCCGGCGTTGCTGCCCCATGCCGTGATATCGAAGCCCATCCCGAAAAGGTTTACGACCATACCAATAAATGGAACACCGTGGCCGTAGTAACCGATGGGACACGGGTGTTGGGACTGGGCGATATTGGCCCCAAGGCTGCCTTGCCGGTGATGGAGGGTAAGGTTCTACTTTACAAATATCTGGGCGGGGTTGATGGCTTCCCCATTGCCCTGGATACCAAAGACCCGGACAAATTCATCGAGACGGTGCTTATGCTCCAGCCTTCTTTTGGGGGGGTCAATCTGGAAGATATTTCGCAGCCAAAATGCTTTCGCATTTTGGATACCCTACGTGCTGAAGCTGAAATCCCAATCTGGCACGATGACCAGCAAGGTACAGCTACCGTTACGCTAGCGGGATTGATGAACGCCCTAAAAGTTGTTGGTAAGAAGAAAGAAGATGTTAGAGTGGTCTTCGTGGGGAGCGGGGCTAGCAATGTGGCCTGCTCGCGTCTGGCCTTTGCCTGGGGGGTTGATCCAGCCAAAGCAATGATGGTCGATAGCAAAGGCATTTTGGGCAAACACCGAAATGACTTGTATGTTCGCCGTCATGAATATGTCGATAAATGGCGACTGTGCCAGATCACCAACAAAGAAGGCCGCATGGGGCGCATCCCCGATGCGATGAAAGAGGCTGATGTTGTGGTAGCGCTTTCCAAACCTGGCCCCGGTGTTCTTCTGCCGGATTGGGTAAAGCTGATGGCTAAAGATGCTATTGTTTTTGCCTGCGCCAATCCGGTGCCGGAAATCTGGCCTTGGGAAGCAAAGGAGGCCGGGGCAGCTATTGTAGCCACTGGCCGCTCTGATTTTCCCAATCAAGTCAATAACTCCTTGGGCTTTCCCGGTATTTTCCGGGGCGCGTTAGATGTTCGGGCCTCAACCATTACCGATGAGATGTGCTTTGCCGCAGCCGAAGCCCTGGCCAATCAAGTTGGCGATAAACTTGGTCCAGATCAAATTCTGCCCACGATGGACGACTGGAGCGTATTCGCTTATGAAGCGGCAGCAGTTGGCCGAAAAGCCATCGAGCAAGAGGTTGCCCGCCTAACCCTATCTAAGGCCGAACTGTTTGATAATGCTCTGCGAATGATCAAACGCACCCAAGAACTGACCCAGATGATGATGAATGAGGAGTTTATTCCTAAAGCTCCAATCGACTAGATAGTGGTTAGAGATAAGAAATTTGGGTAAGAGTAGCTTGATTATCTCAGGAGGAAAAAATGTACGACTTAATTATTGTTGGTGGTGGCCCGGCAGGATTAACTGCCGCAATTTACGCCATCCGCAAACGCTTGAATGTTTTACTGGTTAGCGAGGATTTAGGCGGTAAAACCAACTTTCATATGACTATACCAGGGATGGAAGCATACCAAATTATCCGGGGTGTTGACGTTGTTGATAAATTCCGTCGTGAACTGGAATATCTTAACTTTGCCTGCCAATTGGACCGGATAACTTCCATTACCAAACAGGATAACCATTTCACCTTGAAAACGGCCAACGAAAAGGAACTATCGGCCAAAAGTGTCATCTGGGCCACCGGTTCACGGGTAAAACATCTGGGTGTGCCAGGTGAGGTGGATTATATTGGCCGGGGACTCAGTTACTCCGCCATCAGTTATGCTCCGCTATTTATTGGTAAACATACCACTGTCATTGGTGATGGAAAGCTGGCCTTACGGGCAGTGGCCGAGTTGTCTCAAGTGGCCAAGACAGTGCATTTGGTTGCGCCTACACTGGGCGAGTTAGATACTCCACTGGCAAAGACACTGACAGCGGATGGAATGAAGGTGGTAGTTTTGCAGGGCTACAAAGTCAAAGCTATTCAAGGTAACGGTTTTGCCGAGCGGGTCATCTTAGAAACACCGGAAGGTAAGGAAGCCGAAATAGGGACAGACGGTATCTTTGTCGAGTTGGGCTTAGTGTCCAACTCTGACCCGCTAAAAGGATTGGTTGAATTGGATGACCAGAGCCGCGTGATTGTTGATAATCGTAACCGAACCGATTGCCTTGGTCTATTTGCTGCGGGCGATGTGACCAATGCCTTCGCGGAGCAGGTGCTGATTGCAGTGGGCGAGGGAGCTAAGGCAGCCTTGAGTGCTTATGAGTATCTTCTACAAACATTTTAGTATCGAAACAAAAGAAGATGTCGAGATGGTGGGTTGTACTGGCAAAATCACCATAAACTGTGCTGGCGCTTAGGAGATTAAACAATGTCAAAAATGGGGTCAATGGTCGATGATTTTCTGGCCCAAAAGTCTATCGCGGTAACCGGTGTATCCCGTACCAAAAAAGATGCGGTTGCCAACATCATTTATCGTAAGCTACGTGAACTAGGCTATCAGGTCTTCCCTATTAACCCCCATGCTGAAGTCGTTGAGGGTGATCCTTGCTATCCAAACCTGCGGGTGATTCCAACAACGGTGGAGGCCGTTGTCATCGCGACCCGACCGGAGACGGCTGAAGAAATCGTACTCCAGTGTGCTGAAGTAGGTATCTCACGAGTCTGGATACATCGCTCATTTGGGCAGGGAAGTGTTTCGGAGTCAGCCGTGAATTTTTGTCGAGAGCACGATATAACGGTCATTCCTGGGGGCTGCCCGATGATGTTCTGTGAACCCGTTGATTTTGGGCACCGATGTATGCGCTGGTTTCTGGGATTAACTGGCGGCCTACCAAATTAACATCGAATTAAAAGGAGGCAAAATTATGCCGCTATTTTCACCACGCCGTTACCAACCACCATTCTATCCTGCACAGCGAGATTCCTGGCCGATGCGGGTGTTTACATCACTGGAACGAGCCATCAAGGGTCCGCTGTTTGGTTGCCGGATGTGCGGTAACTGTATCTTACAAGAAACAGCCTATGTCTGCCCGATGACCTGCCCTAAGGGCCTACGTAATGGCCTTTGTGGCGGGGCTAACCCCGATCATTGCGAAGTGGATCCATCACGTCCTTGCACCTGGTATACGATATATAATCGAGCCGAACGGATGGGACGTTTGGACAAATTACTTGAGATTAATGCCCCAATTGACGGTTCACGGGCCGGTCACGAAACATGGCTAGATGTGGTTAGAGTCTGGCGTCAGCGAGGTGGCCCCAAGCCGTTAGATTTCTTCCGTGACCGGGAAAAATTCGATGAGGAATGGGATGGTCTATTCTATGAGGTACGTCAGCCGGATTGGTGGCAAGGGGATGCCCTCTACCACCCGCCAGCCTATACCGAGCCTGTCTCTCTATTAGAGGCCAATCTTCGCACTGGAAACTTTGTGACCACGGCTGAGATTGCACCACCGCTAGGGGCCTCAACGAATATCATTCTCAAAAAAGTAGGCTGGCTTAAAGGGTATGTATCGGCAGCTAATTTTACCGATAACGCCTCGGCCTCGGCCCGAATGAGCAGCCTTGCTTCCAGTAAGATTTGCCTGGATACGGGTCTGGAGCCGGTTATGCAACTCCAGGCTCGTGACCGTACCCGTGTTGTTATCGAATCGGATGCGATGGGGGCAGCCGGTCTGGGTATTCGAAACATTCTATGCTTGAGTGGCGATCATCAAAAGTTTGGGCCGACACCCATGGCCAAGCCGGACCAGTTTGATATGGATGCGGTACAAGTTCTGTGGATGTTGCGCCGGATGCGTGACGAAGGGGTCTACCTCGACGGGCGAAATATCAAACAGCGACCGGAATTTTTCCTGGGTGCAGCAGCCTCGCCGTTTGGCGCACCGCCCAAGTATGAAGCTATCCGGGCCGAGAAGAAAATCAACGCTGGCGCTCAGTTCATTCAGACGCAGCCTATCTTCGATTATGACCGCTTTACCGACTGGCTGGAGGCTCTTGACAAGCGAAATCTGCTTCATAAGGTCTATATCCTGGCCGGGCTTGTTCCGCTGAAGAGTGCTCGAGCGGCTCACTTTATGGCCGATGAGGTTCCGGGCGTAGTCATTCCACCCGAAATCGTCAAGCGCATGGATGAGGCGGGCGACAAAGAGGGTCAGCAAGAAACCGGAGTGGCGATCACTTTGGAATTGATTGAGAAGCTAAAGAATACACGCGGTATTAGCGGCATGCATGTGATGGCCATTCATTGGGAGGAAATTGTCCCCAGGTTAATTGACGAGTCGGGTGTGCCTAAACCTGTGGTCCAGACTTGGCCCGAAGTTGAAAACACCCTTGAGCAACTTGAAGAAAGATTGGGCGTTATGGCTGATACTGTTTAATGTCTGGGGTAAGGATTGGTGCTTGAGTAATGACGCGAATTGTAATCTTTGGTGATTTACACGCCAATTGGGAGGCTTTACTTGCCTTACAGCAAGCCGAACAACAGCCCGATGTGATTCTCTGCCTGGGTGATATTGTTGGGTATGGCCCGGACCCCAAGCTGTGTCTTGACTCGGTCCGGGCCAACGCCTCGCATGTGGTACGGGGACAGCACGATTTGGCTGTTGGCAGAAGCCATGTCAACGACGACAACGCACAGGCAGAGGCAACTTGGGCGCATACATGCAGCGTATTGCCCAACGAAGATTGCCACTATCTAGCCTCGTTACCTGCCGCGTTAAGTATCGAACTGGCCGGGGTTCGCTTTCATCTGGCCCGTCTAGGATCGGATGATGCCGAAACCGAAACACAGATGCTCATCACTATGTCTCAGGCCCGGCTAAGAGAATATTTTGGTCACATTGAGGCCGATATTATTCTTTTGGGCGGGCCGCATATCCCGGCAATGCGCCAAGTTGATGGCCGTCTCATCGTCTGTCCGGGTAGTTTGGGCCAACCTCGCTATGGTGTGGCCGACCCAACTTTCGCGGCCTGGCAGGATGGTCACATGCAAATTCATCATTTGCACTATCACCCCCAAAAGACTATCCGTAAGTTATCGCTCCTTCCTTTAGACCCGGAACATAAGCTGCAGTTGCAGTCAATATTGCAAACCGGTGGGCTAGAATAAGAGATTTGGTTGAGGGGGAATAGTATATATGCGTATTTTAGCCGTCATCTCCGGTGAATACGGTCAGCGCCATCTTGATAATATTCGCAACAATTGTCCTACTGATTGGATAATTGAGACATGGCAAGCGCCAACCATCCTGCCATTGATGATTGATTATCCAGAGGATTACGTTCCCGATACTCTTCCGGCGGCTGATTTGATTCTCTCCTTTGGCGAACACAAGGGCATTGCCGAACTCCTTCCAGATGTGGCGCGTATAACCGGTGCTCAAGCCGTTATCGCCGCCATTGACAATGAGGCCTGGCTGCCACGTGGCTTGGCTCGTCAATTGCGGGGCTGGCTTGAGGATATGGACGTGATTTGCGTAACACCCAAGCCCTTGTGCTCACTGACTGAGACGCATTACAGCACGGGCCGCCGCCAGCAGATTGAATACACTGACCCCTTGATTAGCGAATTCGCCCGCCACTTCGGCCAGCCTGAGTTGTGCCTGACCATTGACCCCAAAACCCGACAAATTACTGCCGCCGAGGTCAAGCGTGATACAGTCTGCGGCTGTGCGCGTCATGTGGCCCAAGGGTTAATCGGTGTTTCGACAGATGACGCAGAGCAAGAAGCCGGACTACTGCATCACCACTATCCCTGCCTGGCCAGCATGGGAATCGATGCCGACTATGGCGACACCCTGATGCACATCTCAGGCAACTTAATGAGAGACAATGTTGGGGAACAGGTCAAGCCGTTTAAGCGGGTTCAGTATGTCAAACCAGGAACACAGAGCGAGCCGTAGAAAGTGGTTTTAGATCGTTACAGGGTTAACCCTGTAGCAGGTAATTCACCGGCTTGAGCCAGCTTGGTATGAGGTATACATATATCCGTATTCATCAGAATTAGGGGGAAATAAAATGACGAAAGAAGAAGGGTTTAACATAGACCCATCTTGGCAGAGCGTTATTCGATGGGGTGGACTCTCTTTGTTTATCGCTGGCGTTATCGTTATCGTTTTTGTTATCTCTGTTGGCGTCTTTCAGGTGACTCTCCCACTCAATGTAGAGGAGGTTCTTAGAGATCCGTTTGTTCCGACTTCTCTCTTCGTAATAACTCTCGTAGGAGAAGTATTATTATTCCCTGGATTCCTGGCACTCTATTTCACGCTCAGAGATGATGATAGACTCAAGATGTTCATGGCTACCACATTAGGTGCGTTCTCGGTTATTATGTTTCTTGCTTCCCGTGGTCTGATCATCTCCCTCGGTCAGGTAAGCGGTAGATATCTGAATACAACCGACCCGACCATGAAAGCAGCATACCTGGCAGCGGCAGAGGTCGCCGAGCGAACACAGAATGTTTACAGTACGATAGCGTTGATCTTTCTCAGTCTTGCAGCTATCTTAGTAGGCCTGGTGATGTTGAAGGGTAAGATCTTCAGCAAGCCCATAAGTTATATCGTGATATTGTCAGGCGTCTTTACCATCTTCACCCCGTTTGCAGTCAACCTGGGGATTCCACTAGTCATATCACTCATCGGATTGGGCCTTATGTTGATTTGGCAAATCACGGTTGGTATTCAACTCTACAAACTGGGCAAAGAGTTTAGCCCCCTCCCAACAAAAGGAATAGTTCATGCAACATAATCATGCAATCACAAATCATAAGGTCCCAGATTATGATTTGCACGTGCCAAGGTTATTAACATATCCGCTTCCGGTTGCTGCTATCAGTATCATATTAGGAGGGCTATTATACATTCTCTTCCAAGAGCAACCAGTATTAGCCGGTGTCTTGGCTGGAATAAGTCTTTTGTTGGGTGGGGCATATGTGGGAATCTGCATAGTAATAAAGCGGTCAACGAATTTAGATCGTCGGCTGAAGGCCCGTGACAAGTTTCTAGATGAGATACCCTGGCAGGGGGCTGAAAC
>Ga0055475_10000023_pt1 | contig 15405 bp, 14 predicted proteins | sample Muzzi_CordB_D2_FD_57681 | JGI IMG/M metagenome (GOLD analysis project Ga0055475, IMG submission 57681) | Wetland microbial communities from San Francisco Bay, California, USA, that impact long-term carbon sequestration - Muzzi_CordB_D2 | ecosystem: Environmental > Aquatic > Marine > Wetlands ... | reverse complement strand
CGCCGTTATGATTGCTAAACGGCTGGTTTATATTAGCAATGATAAATTCACTGCCCGCATCTGCTATATCCGGATTCCCGGATACTCTATAACGAGCTATAACAGTGTCGCCGGAGTTATCTGTGTAGTTCACATAGAAAAATCCGTTGACTAAGTAATTCGGATGAAATGCAAGGCCCAATAGTCCACCTTCACCACCATCTCCGGTTTTAGAGTTTAAATCAATAAATGGGGTAGGGAGTACAGTGCCGTTTTTAATAATCTTTATTTGCGCTGAGTTTTGCTCAACAATAAAAAGTCTTTCAAAGTCGCCCGGAGGAGACGTCAGGAAAAGTGGATTAGAAAATCCGGAAGCTATTCTTTCTGTCTTAATTGCCCGGGAATCCATTGAGAATTGGGCTAATATCATTATTACTAAAATAAATATCGAGCATGCTCTACGCATAGTTTCTCCAGTAATAGTTTTATAATTTCAAAAATATCCGCCATTTAGAACGGGAAGTCCTGTTCTAATTCAATGCTATCATATGGCTGTATGCCAAGCAACTGGTTTTTAATGAGTGAGTTTTCATATTATATTATGTTAAAGTTTCTGTCACTATGACAGAATTTTAAGGAGAATTAAATATGACAGACCAATTTTACAGGGCGTACGTAGTCGATGAAACTCAGGACAATACATATAAAACAAATATAAAAGAAAATTCAATTAATGATCTACCTGAAGGTGATGTTCTAGTTAAAGTTCACTATTCTTCGCTTAACTATAAAGACGCCCTCTCCGCAACAGGAAATAAAGGTGTGACAAGACAGTTCCCTCACACACCGGGTATAGATTCCGCAGGAATAATTGTAGAAAGTAGTGATGGTAGGTTTACTGCTGGTCAGGAAGTAATTGTTCACGGATACGATCTGGGCTGTAACACGTGGGGTGGATATGGTGAATATATAAGAGTCCCTGCAGACTGGGTTGTTACTCTTCCTGAAGGTCTGTCTTTGAGGGAGAGCATGATATATGGAACCGCAGGTTATACCGCTGCATATTCTGTGCAGAGGCTTGAGGAGTTTGGAGTTACCACTGAAAAAGGCGAAGTTCTTGTTACCGGAGCTACAGGAGGAGTGGGCAGTGTGGCTGTCGGAATTCTTGCCAAGATTGGCTATGAGGTAGTTGCGTCTACAGGTAAAACCGACCAAGCTCAGTTCCTTCTCGATTTGGGAGCTAAAGAAGTAATCAGCCGTGAGGATTCTCAGGATCAGTCAGGAAGGCCTCTTCTGAAAGGCAGATGGGCCGGTGCGGTGGATACGGTTGGCGGAGAAATTCTTGCAACCGCGATTAAGTCAACTATTCCAAGAGGTGTTGTTACATGCTGCGGGAATGTAGCGTCGGCAGAGCTTCCGATTAATGTCTATCCCTTTATTTTGAGAGGCGTTTCATTGGTTGGTATTGATTCTCAGGATTCACCCATGTCACAAAGACAAAAAATATGGAACAAAATAGCAACCGAATGGAAACTGGATCATCTTGAACAATTAACTACTGAAATTACAGTTCAAGAACTTGACCGGAACATAGAGCTTATTTTGCAAGGTAAGCAAAAAGGTAGAATTCTTGTTAATATACTGAAGTAGCCCAATTATCGAAAATGCAACAAATGCTTAATATTCGGGCACGACGAGCTTAATATGTAAGCATCATAAGTGCTTGTTTTCACTGGAAATAGTTAATTTTATTAATTTCTGTGCCTAAATTCTCGTCATTGCATTTTCCAACCCACTCCAATTATTGACTTTTTGTTCGTAAATTTTAATTTGTCGATCACACGCTGATAATAACCACCTAATTGGCATCACTATTGCAACTTTATAACAGCACACAAAGAGACGGAGGTATGGTGATATGTATAAATTAGCCCTTAAAGGGGGTTTTTTACCCTTTATACCGATTTTTTTATTTTTTCCACAACTTGCATCAGCCCAGGAGGGATTAAATTCAGGCGATACGACCTGGATCATGGTCTCTACAGCTTTGGTGCTATTCATGATGATCCCGGGTCTGGCTCTATTCTATGGGGGTCTAGTAGCAAAGAAAAATGTTCTTTCGGTCTTAATGCAGTGTTTCGCGGTAACTGCTGTTGTGACCATAATATGGACTATCGTAGGTTACAGCCTTACCTTTGATACCGCAGGCATGATAGCCAACGAATGGAATATTCACGCATTTATTGGAGGTCTGGATAAAGCATTTTTAAACGGGATCACACCAGATACATTATCCGGCAGCATACCCGAGCTTGTATTTTTCGCGTTTCAAATGACATTTGCGATTATTACACCCGGCCTTTTCATTGGAGCATTTGCCGAAAGAATGAAATTTTCCGCAATACTCTGGTTTGTAGCCATCTGGGTGGTTCTGGTCTATTTCCCTATAGCTCATATGGTATGGGGAGGGGAAGGATCATTTTTTGGGGACATGGGTGTGATAGATTTTGCCGGAGGAATAGTAGTTCACATCACTGCCGGAGTTGCAGCGCTTGTAGCCGCAATAATGGTAGGTAGAAGAAGAGGCTATCCAATGCCGACTCCTCCGCACAATATGACAATGACGCTTACAGGGACAGCAATGCTTTGGGTTGGTTGGTTCGGTTTTAACGGTGGAAGCGCTCTTGCTGCCGATGGTACCGCGGCAATGGCTATAGTTGTTACACAGATTTCTCCATGTGTAGCCGCTCTTACCTGGATCGCCATAGAATGGATAAAGGTCGGTAAGCCAAGCGCTTTGGGTTTTGCGACCGGTGCAATCGCCGGGCTGGCGGCAATTACCCCTGCCTCCGGTTCTGTCGGACCTATGGGTGCAATTGCCATCGGGTTTGTTTCCGCGCTATTGGCATTCGTCGCGGCAACATGGCTCAAATATCAATTCAAATATGATGATGCACTCGATGTAGTCGGTGTGCACGGTGTGGGAGGATTTGTAGGGATTATCCTTGTATCGTTTTTCGCTTCCATTTCTTTAGGCGGCACCGTAGCCGACCTGGACATGCCGAATCAGCTTAAGGTTCAGGCTATGGCAGCATTTTTTACTATTATATACACAGGAGTACTTTCATTTCTTATTCTTAAATTCATCGATGTATTTGTGGGACTTCGGGTAACTGAGGAAGAAGAGGTGCAGGGTCTCGACCTTTCTGATCATGGCGAGGCAGGATACGATTTATAATATTTCAATTTGAGACAATCAGTTCAGTTACAAAAACCTCAGGTGGAGCAGTTGAGGATGCTGCTCCACCTGAGCTTATTCTTTTTTGAATTATTTTTCCTCAAACGACTTGAAAAATAACCTATTACTCTTATGATTGAGTATCATGATTCAAGTCACACCGGATATTTCAATTAATGAGGACGAGATAGAGCTTGAGTTTGTACGCTCTTCGGGGCCGGGCGGCCAAAATGTAAATAAAGTCTCTACCGCCGTGCAGCTCAAATTTGATATAGATGCCTCTTCAAGTCTCAGCGCTGGGGTCAGGGAACGATTGATTAAGATTGCCGGAAGTAAGGTGACCAAGGATAATGTGCTGGTGATTGAAGCCTCGGCTTTCCGGTCTCAGGAGAAAAACAGGGCTGATGCAGTCTCACGGTTAACCGAGCTTATTCGCCAAGCTGCTTTCAAACCCAAACCCAGACGAAAAACAAAACCTACTTTTGCATCCAAGAAGAAGAGAATAGAATCAAAAAAACAAATAGGTGAAAAAAAGAAGATGCGGCGTCCGGTTAAGTTCTCAGATGATTGATTTGCCAAGGACATTCCGGCTGGTACAATACCCGCTTCAAATTGCCATGAGCTCAGATAACAACAATCAAAAAACCTGCCGGTGTGGATATACAAGAGACCACGCCTGGGTAGTTCCCAAACCGAGCTATTCTTTCTGGGGGTGGATTCTGGTGGGAACTGGCATAAGCCATCCTCCGACAGAAGTCAGGTTTGAGTGTGACAGGTGCAGTTACGTGTTTGAAAGGATAACGGACCCTGAGCTGTTAAGAACTCATTCTTATAAATAACGCCTGTTATTTTATATTAAACTTTTTCCCTTTCTTGATTTATATTGGTTAAACTCCATATCTGAATTACTTCATTTCGGAGATTACTGTTGTTATGAATCATAAAAATGCTCTAATAGCCCTTTTTTTAGTTTTTGCTTTTTTCCTGTCATCCTGCAACAACAAATGCATTTCTGTTACTGACGCCGAACTTGAAAGAATCGGACAGCTTATTTTCATAAACGAAGGCGCGGCTAAAGTCGAAAATCTCACTACCTGGAATGAGGGGGAGGAATTTGCGTCTTTAGGGATTGGTCATTTCATCTGGTACCCAAAAGGAAAAGAATACAGATTCTACGAAATATTCCCTGTAGTTTATGAATTCATAATATCCAATGGAGGACAGCCTCCTCTGTGGATGGAGCAGATGACAGAATTTGATTTGCCGTGGAATTCCAGAGAACAGTTCTATAATGAATTTAACTCACCTGAGATGACATCCCTGAGAGAATTTCTTTTAGATACAATCCCTCAGCAGTCCCTCTTTATGGCAGGCAGGCTCGAGAATAGTCTCCCAAAAATACTGGAAGCAGTTCCTCCTGAGAGTCGGGAGCATATTAAATATCAGTTTTACCGTGTGGCCAACTCTCCCATGGGCATGTATGTTCTCATTGACTATGTGAATTTCAAGGGTGAGGGCACTCTTGAGACAGAACGCTATAACGAACAGGGCTGGGGTCTACTGCAAGTTCTTGAGTGGATGAACGGGACAGAAAAAGGCATGCCTGCGCTTAAGGAATTCGCGGATGGCGCAGAAAGAGTTCTGCTCACACGCGTTAGCAACTCTCCTCCGGAAAGGGGTGAAAAAAGATGGATTCCAGGTTGGAAGAACAGGATTAAAACTTATACTTCTGCAGATGTGGTTTCCTTTTACAATGCGGCTTACGAAAAACAAACAACCGATCAAGAGAGCATAGTAGAAATTGTAAGTGATATTTACAGAAACTTGGTTTGCGGCCAGACTTGATCTACTATAATTCCTAATGGATTATTGGACTCTATATATTCTCAGCCTGTTGGCGGCAGGGCTTATTTCTGGCTTTGTAGCCGGACTATTCGGAGTAGGCGGTGGTATCGTCAGAATTCCGATATTCCTCTTCCTTTTCCCCGTATTAGGCATTAACCCTGAAATTCTTATGCACGTGGCCGCAGGCACCTCGCTTGCACTTGCCATACCTTCATCAATAATGTCATCAAAAGCACAGTACGACATGGGGAAGTTGGACATCGGCTTTTTAAAATCATGGATACCTTCTTTGGTTGTCGGAGTAATTGTCGGCATTTTCTTAATGAGGTTTGTATCGAGCAGATTTCTGGAGCAGGTGTTTGCTTTCGTAATTTTATTTGTATCGCTACAAATGTTTTTTACAACCAGTGAATTTAAAATTACTAAGGAGTTTCCCGGTTCAATACTTAAATCTCTCTCAGCATTTGCTATAGGAGTTCTCTCAAAAATCACCGGGCTTACAGGCGGAAGCTTTACAACACCAGTTCTTACGGCTTACGGATATCCCATACACCGCTCAATCGCGGTCGCAGCCGCCGGAAGTTTTTTTGTAAGTATTCTGGGGACAACCGGATCAATCATCAATGGGATGGGAGCCCATGGCAGACCCAAGCTTTCCCTTGGTTATGTGGATATGACCACAGTACTGGTTATGATTGTTCCAATAATTATTACAGCTCCTCAGGGAGTGAAACTTGCAAATCATTTGAGTCAGGATCGGTTGAGAAAAGTATTTGCAATCTTTTTATTTATTGTGGCTTTGGATATGATTAGAAATCTTTATTTCAAATAGGGGAGAATTGTTTGAGAACACTAGCTCTGGATGTTGGAACCAAAACAATCGGGGTCGCTGTCAGCGATGAATTAGGGATTACAGCTAATGGCATTAGTACTATAAAAAGAGCGGGTTTAAAGGACGATCTCAACGAGCTTGATATTCTGATTAAAGAATATAAACCCGGTGAGATAGTTGTGGGGGTGCCTTATCTAATGGACGGTAGTGTTAGTGAGAGAGGGCAGCAGATATTAAATTTTTCAGAAAAGATAAGAGAGGCTTTCTCGCTTCCAGTTCATTTCTGGGATGAGAGCTTCTCCACAGTTAACGCTGAGAAAAAACTGATAGAAGGAAATATGAGCCGTAAAAAGAGAAAAAAAGTTATAGACAAGATCGCCGCTGTCTTTATATTGCAGGAGTATCTGGAATCCAAGAGATATTAATAAGGAGCTTGTTTAAAAATGCCTTACGCCAAAGTTAACGGAGTGACTATTAATTATGAAGTACATGGTCAGGGAGATCCAGTTATATTGATTGGAGGTTTGGGGAGCCAGATGCAAAGCTGGGCTACCCAAGTCCCGATATATTCCGAACACTTTAAAGTTGTGGTTTTTGATAACAGGGGATCGGGTAAATCCGATAAGCCTGAGGAAGGTTATTCAACTGCCGATATGGCAGATGATACGGCAGAGCTGATGGACGAGCTCAATATAGACTCCGCCTATATAATTGGTAAATCCATGGGCGGGATGATAGGGCAGTGGTTAGCCATAAATCATCCTGAAAGAGTTCAGAAATTAGTAATGGGCTGCTCCTCCGCTTCGAGGGACGAAGTAGGAAATGAAATTCTCGGGATGGGTAGGGAGATTGCTACAAATATGGGTACTAAAGCCGTTTGGCTTATGGCGCTGTATCTAGGATATACAAGAGAGTATATTGAGGAAAATATAGGAAGTATTAAAGAGGTCATGTCTTCAGTACCTGAAAACCCTGAAGCCTTAAAAGGGTATCTTGGCCAAAGTTACGCTTGTGAAAGGCATGATACAGTGGAACATCTTGAAAAGATCAAATCACGGACGCTTGTAATGCTGGGAGAAACTGATTTGATTGCTTCCCCTAAACGCTCGCAAGTGCTTGCAGAGCTGATTCCAAATGCGGAACTGAAAGTTTTCAAGGGAGTTGGCCACGGTTTCTGGAGGGAAAGGCAACCCGAGGTAGACGAGTTAGTTATGGATTTTCTCTTGAGGCGGTAAATTAATTTAGATGTCTCTTCTTTTTTATCTCACTTCTTTTCTGAGAGGTAATCGAAATCATTTCCAGCCTCGATTCAAGATCTTTTATGATAAGTTCAGCTCTTTTTTCGACGCTAGATTCTTCCAGTAGCCTCTGTTTATCAAACACATTCGGAAATATCAGACTGCCGAGAGCATCTGTGAGGTTTTCAAGAGGCAGTTTTGTATTTACATTTATTCTGTGAGATTTCTGTTTTTCATTGAGATATAGATTCCATTTATTAACCAGGTCCTCTATCATTGCCCTGAAACTCTCACTGTTTCCGCTGAACTCATTTTCCATTAAACTGACCCTGGCCTGTCTGTAAGGAAGCTCGCCTACAGTTTCCAATATCTTAACCCTTTTTAATCCATATAGAACTATATTTATCTTGCCGTCATCAAGCATATCTGAGCTTACAATTCTCCCCATGCCAATTACATCATATACATCGGGATTTCCGTAGTAATCACTCTCCCAACCGGGTTTTAATAGCGCCATTCCAATGATCTTTTCGCTGTTTAAGGCAGCATGTACCATCTCTCTGTATCTGGGTTCAAATATATGCAGCGGCAATAATGTGTTAGGGAAAAATACAACTGAAGAAAGAGGAAAGAGCGGTATTATTCCTGAAAAATTATCAAGATTAGCTACGTCATTTAAATTTAATTCCGGCAGTTCCATTTATTAATTCCCTTTTTTGATAGATTATAGCTTAGTATAGCATACGGATACTAGAATATAGGATTATCCATAACTAAAGTCTCACAGAAAATAATTCTTAAGTAATTTATCTGCCTGAATCCTTTCACGGGAGGAAGTCCTCTAAGTAGTAAACAGGCTATCATTTAAGGGGGTGTAAAATGAGTAAAACGATAACTTTGAATGATGATAATTTTGAAAATGAAGTTCTCGGCTCCGAAACTCCGGTTTTAGTAGATTTCTGGGCACAATGGTGCGGACCTTGTAGGGCATTAGCACCGACTATTGAGGAAATTGCCGAAGAATATGGTGATAATTTGAAAGTCGGGAAACTCAATGTAGATGAAAACCCGGGCGCTCCTTCGGCATTTGAAATAAGAAGCATACCGACTCTTTTAATTTTCAAAGACGGAGCAGTTGTAGACAGATTTGTGGGCGCTTTGCCAAAAAATAACATCGTAAACCTGATTGATTCAGCAATAGAGATTAAAAAAACGGCTTGATCAAATAGATTGAAAGTAAATGTTTGAGAGAGATTCCGGCTACCAAAAGATATAAGGGTTCCGGAATTTCTCCCATAAATAGGGATCTTCTTAGTGATCATATTAACCTCCCGGAATTGAACCGCTGTAACCATTCGGTTAGAATTTCAAAATGGAAAAAAAGAGGATTACCAAGGTCTATACCAAGACCGGTGACAAGGGCCTCACGTCTCTAGTAGGTGGAGAAAGAGTAAGTAAAGCATCTCTCCGTGTAGATTCATACGGGGACGTTGATGAACTTAATGCAGTACTTGGAATCATACGCTCACATGGTGTAGATGACGAGATAAATTCCCTGCTGATAAATATTCAGAACGATCTGTTTATCATGGGCGCCGACCTGGCCAGTCCTCCTAATATTGAAGTCCCCAGAGTAAGCTCTGAGAGTGTCCGGAATCTTGAGAACTGGATTGACAGATTTCTGGAAGAGCTTGACCCTCTTAAGGAATTTATCTTACCCAGCGGTAATCCCGGCGGTTCTTATCTTCATTTCGCCAGAACGGTTTCAAGAAGAGCCGAGAGAAAAGTCGTTAAGTTAATGGAAGAGGAAGATATTGGAGAAAATGTTCTGATATACCTAAACCGGCTTTCCGACCTTCTTTTTGTCATGGCAAGGGTTGAGAATCAGCGCGGTGATTTTACAGAAACATTTGTGGATTTTAAGAAAAAGTAAAGTGAGAATAAAATAGACATTGATATAGTAAATCCCGAAATTGATACATACCTTGACAGTCTTATCTCCAACGATGACGCTATTCTTCTGGAAATGGAGGAATTTGCGAAAGTAGAGGGGATACCTATAGTAGGCCGTCAGGTCGGACGGTTGCTTTATCAGCTCGCGATTACTATCAGCGCCAAGAGGGTATTTGAGCTTGGCTCTGCATTCGGATACTCAGCTTACTGGTTTGCCAAAGCAGTTGGCAGCGAAGGCAGAGTATATTTTACAGACCTGTCCAAGAACAACGTAGAGCTTGCTCTGGATTTTATAAAAAATGTTGGATTTGAAGACAGAATCGATATTAATCTAGGAGACGGTTCTTTAATTTTAGACGAAGTGTCGGGAGAATTTGATATTATTTTCAATGATATAGAGAAAGAAGACTATCCCAAAGTTATTGATAAAGCGTATGATAAACTTAGGACGGGAGGGCTGTTCCTTACCGACAATGTCCTGTGGCACGGGAGAGTGATCTCGGATGACAATTCTCCCGCAACGGAGGGAGTAAGACAATTTACAAAACTTTTAATGGAGCATAGTGGATTTTATACTACAATTGTGCCAATCAGGGATGGACTATCCATTAGTGTAAAATTATAAATTAAACTGGAAAAATGACAAAAAAAGACAATTTGGCCTTAGAAACCCTGGAGTTAAATAAGAACATAAAGCTCAGACTCATGCGTAAGGAGAATGAGCTCAGGGAGCTGCATAATAAAAAAGCTAAGCGTGACAGGGCATTATCCGGAAGCATGCTGGCCAAAAAAAGGACCGAGATTGCCGATAAACTAATTAGACAGGCGATTGTGCAGCAGGGACATAAGGATTTAAAAAATGTGGCTGTTGTAGCGCTTGGGGGATATGGAAGAAACGAGCTATGCCCATATTCCGATATTGATATCATGTTTCTGTACAAGCCGCGAAATAAGGCTTTTACGAAGGACGTTACTGAGAAATTGCTCTATCTTCTCTGGGATTTAAACTTTGATGTGGGTCACTCTGTCCGGACTATAGATGAATGCATGGAACTCTGTATGGATCTGGACGAGGATACTTCTATTCTTACATCAATCCTGGACGGCCGGTTGGTTTTCGGTGATAAAGAACTTTATAAAGATTTTGAAAAGAAGCTTTATCATGAGCTCATGCCGGTTATTTCATCAAAATTCATACAGAAAAAGATTGAAGAGAATGATGAGCGCATCAACCGTTTCGGGAGATCCATCTATCTGATAGAGCCTAATGTCAAAGAGGGAGAAGGCGGGCTCAGGGATATTAACTATGCACTCTGGATTGCACAGGCAAAATTTAAAGTTAAAAATTTCGACGAATTGCTACCCAAGGGGATATTGCTTGAAAAAGAGTTAAGAACTTTTGAAAAAGGGCTTAATTTTCTTCTTTTAATCAGGTCTGAGCTTCACTACCTTGCAGGGAGAAGAGAAGACAGACTTGGTTTTGAATTTCAGAACAAGATTGCAAAATTTTTAGGATTCAAAGAGGCGGAGCTTCCTGCAGTCGAAAGGTTCATGAGAATCTACTATTTAAGGGCAAATGACGTGAGGGATCAGTCCCAGAGACTGATTGAACGCTGTCTGACTGAGCCTAAAGCAAAAATTAAGACGCCTAAAACAATCAATCTTGAACATGGTTTCATTATCCAGAGCGGGATGTTATCCGTATCCAACTCTGAATCTATCAAGGAAGACCCCGCTAATTTAATGCGCGCATTTGAATATGCGGATAAGCATGAAGTCAGGATGGCCAGTTACCTCCTGGAATTAATCAGAGATATAGTCCAGAGCAACACAATAGATGAAAGTATAAGAACCAATGAAGAATTCAACGCTTCATTTTTGAGGCTCCTTAGAAAAGGCAAGAACGTAGCTGATACTCTTTTTGAAATGAACAGAATCAGGCTACTTGGCCATTATATACCTGAATTCGGTAAGATTGTTTGCATGGGGCAGCATGACGCCTATCATGTCTATACAGTAGATGTTCATTCAATTTTCATGGTTAGGGAGATTGAAAACCTATTAAACTATAAATACGAAGAGGGATTTCCATTACTCACGAAGACTGCAGAGTCGGTGATGAAACGCCATGTGTTGTACCTAGCCTGTCTCTTCCATGATATGGGCAAGGGGGAAGGAAGAAACCACGCTCAGAGAGGCGCTGCCATGATTCCTAAAATCGCTAAGCGCATGGGGCTTACCAGAGTCGACGGAGAGCAGCTTGAATTTCTGGTTAAGCATCATTTAATTATGACTCACTTCTCTCAGACCAGGGATATACATGATTTCAGCCTCATCGCCAGATTTGCCCGTTCTGTTAAAACTATGGAACTGTTGTCCCTTTTATATCTATTAACCTTTGCCGATGTAAGGTCGGTTGGACCTGATGTCTGGACCAACTGGAAGGGTATGTTGTTAAAGGAGCTTTATATCAGAACAGTAAGGGTTCTTGAGCAGGGAGAATTTAAAAAAGAAGAGCCTAAAGATAGAATGAAGAGAGTTACTGATGATGTGTCCCGTATTCTAGAAAAGAAAGTTACCAAGACCAATATAAAGAAAATACTATCCAAAATGCCGGATTCATATTTCCTCGGATTTTCACCGAAGAAAATAGCGAGCCATGTAGAGTTTATCGACAAATCTAAAGGGGTAATCGGATTTGATCTGTCTTTTTATCCCAACCAGGAGTTTGACGAGATTACGATCTGGGGTAAGGATAAGCCTGGAATATTTTCCAGATTCTGTGGTGTTATCAGGGCTAGCGGTTTTAATATTTACGGTGCAAGAATAACTACCAGGAGTGACGGCAGAATATTAGACGTTTTTTATGTAAATAGACTTGGAAAATCCAGCGGTGGTGAAGAAGAGCTTTGTGAAAAGCTGGACAAAAATCTTAAAGGAGTTCTTTCCGGGAAGCTCGATCTGGAGAAACTGGTCGCAAGAAGAAAGAAAGAAAAATCAATTTACAAAAAAATAGTTCCTCAGTACCCTACAAGAATCGAAGTTGATAACGAAGCCTCAGATAAGGCCACTATATTTGATGTATACACATATGATCGCGACGGTCTTCTTTACGATATAACAAAAACGTTCAGGGATCTCAATCTTTCCATCGAATATGCAAAGATATCTACAAAAGTCGACCAGGTTGTTGACGCTTTTTATGTAGTAGACAATAAAGGCAAAAAAATCATGGATGAAGATAAAATTGAGGATATAAAATCCGCCGTTTTGAAAGCGATCTCAGATGGTTAAGCAATGCCGGGGCTGCCTCATAAATAATCGCACTTCTCAAACCCCTATAAATCGTATTTACTTCATATTATGACAAAAAAAGATTTACAAAAGTTACGAACTGATTTTCTTGTTATTGGAAGCGGCCTGGCAGGTTTGTACGCGGCGCTGTATGCATCCGGATTTGGCAAAGTAACGCTCATCACCAAATCAACGATTGAAGAAAGCAACTCTTTCTGGGCCCAGGGAGGTATAGCAGCGGCAATGGATCCCGAGGATTCAACATGGTTTCATATAGAAGATACACTAAGGGCGGGTCGGGGACTCTGCAATAGAAAAGCCGTTGAAATATTAGTTGAAGAAGGCCGGGACCGGGTTTTGGACTTAATATCCTTAGGTATGGAATTTGACTCCGGAGAAGGCGGTCTTGAGCTTGGGCTTGAAGGTGGGCATACAAGGAGAAGGGTCCTTCATGCGAGCGGGACTTCAACAGGAAGAGAGATGGTTAGATTTCTGATTGCGGCAGTAGAAAAAAATCCCTCCATTACAAAATTTGAGCATACAGGAATAATAAATTTTTTGTCAGACGGGGAAAATTGCTATGGGGCGCTTGTTCTCGACCAGAATTTCGTGCCGTCCTTAATTAACGCAAAATCCACAATTCTAGCTACAGGCGGGGCTTCGGCTCTTTACAAAAGAACTACTAATCCGAAAGGATCGGTGGGAGAGGGCATAGCTCTTTCTTATCAGGCAGGAGCCGAAATCACGGACATGGAGTTTATGCAGTTTCATCCGACAGCATTTTATAGCGAGAATGGGGAAAGTTTTCTTATAAGTGAAGCTCTCAGAGGGGAGGGGGCTTATCTGCTGAATAGTCAGGGAAAAAGATTTATGACCGAATATAGTGAGTATGCAGAGCTTGCGCCGAGAGACATCGTATCAAGCTCTATCTTTCAGGAAATGAACAGCTCGGGTCAAAATCACGTGTATCTGGATTTAAGACATATAGAATCGGACTACATAATGAAGAGATTCTCAAACATATACAATTTTTGTCTGAACTCCGGCATTGACGCTACTTGTGAATTAATACCCGTAGCGCCGGCCGCGCATTACACTATAGGCGGTGTTAAAACCGGTCTTTTCGGAGAAACAAACATAAAAGGCCTTTTTGCCTGCGGTGAGGTAGCGGCAACGGGAGTGCATGGGGCAAACAGACTTGCAAGCAATTCCCTTTTGGAATGTGTTGTGTTTGCTAAAAGAGCGGTGGACGGCGCAGTTCAGATTTTAAAAGAGGAAGATGCCAACAATATAAGTATTGATAGCCGGAATACAGAATTTGAATATTCCGATTCTCAGTCGAAATCATTATCAAAACATAAAGCGTCTATTTCGCAGATATTAAATAGCGATGTGGGCATAGTGAGAAATAGGGACGGAATGTTAAGCGCCATAGACAGGTTGGATGAGATTTCTGCATTTGTGGAAGAATTTACCGGTTATTATAAAATTAAACTTAAAATGGCAGTTGATGTATCGCTCCTTATAGCCAAATCGGCGCTTGTTAGAGAAGAATCCAGGGGAGTTCATATAAGAGAAGATTTTCCTGACGAAAACGAGAATTGGGAAAATCACATAGTAATAAAAAAAGGAGAAAAGCCTTCTTTATCTCCGATTTAGGCTGGAATCATTATGAAAAACATTAAAATGGATTGGAATAAGGTCGATTTCATAATAGAAAATGCTTTAAATGAGGATTTGGGTTCAGGCGATATTACTACGGATACTATATTTCCCGCCGATCTGACCTGTGAAGCAAAAATTGTCGCGAAACAGGAAGGAGTAGTTGCAGGAATCAATGTAGCAAAAAGAGTTTTTGAGAAACTGGACGGTAACGCTTTATTTACCTTTGTGAAAAGTGACGGTGATAACGTTCTTCCTGGAGATGAAATATTGAGAATCAAAGCAACTGTCAGGGCAGTGCTTTCAGGGGAGAGGCTGGCACTTAATCTACTTCAGAGAATGTCTGGAATAGCGACTGCAACCTCAAAATATGTAGCGATTTTAAAAAACTCCCATACAAAAATATTAGATACAAGAAAAACTGCTCCCGGTCTGAGAGTCTTGGATAAATACGCAGTATTAGCGGGCGGAGGCCATAATCACCGTTTTGGTTTATATGACGCTGTACTAATTAAAGATAATCACATTGATTTTGCAGGAAGCATAACTAAAGCCGTTGAAACAATCAGGGCCCAATACGGGCATAAATACAAAATTGAAGTTGAAACCTCAACCCTTGATGAAGTAAGGCAAGCCCTTGAATCCGGGGCAGAAATTATTATGTTAGATAATATGAGTGTTTCAATGATGAAAGAGGCGGTAAGTCTGATAAACGGCAGGGCTCTGAGTGAAGCATCAGGCGGTATAACCCTTGAGACTCTTGGGGGCATTTCAGAAACCGGAGTAGATTATATCTCAGTAGGGGCTCTAACACATTCTTCTGCCGCATTAGACATATCTCTTTATATGGTATAATTACCGACCTGACTTTTAGGGAAGTTACAAGAATATGAAAGATATAGAGAAACTAGAGGCAGAGATAAAAAGGCTGAAAACAGAGAAAAATGCTGTAATTTTGGCCCATAACTACCAGCTCCCGGAAGTCCAGGACATAGCGGACTTCACAGGAGATTCTCTGGCCCTTTCTCAGGAAGCCGCGAATACTCAGGCAGATATGATTGTCTTCTGCGGGGTTCATTTTATGGCGGAAACGGCTTCGATTATTTCTCCTGATAAAAAGGTTTTAATACCGGATGAAAAAGCTGGGTGCTCCCTTGCCGACACAATAAATGCCGAGCAGCTCCAGAGCTGGAAAGACGAAAATCCGGATTCTGTGGTTGTTTCATATGTAAACACTACAGCAGACGTAAAAGCGCTTAGCGATTACTGCTGCACTTCGGCCAATGCGGTTCAAATCGTAAATTCCATACCCGAAGATAAAGATATACTTTTCCTTCCGGATATGTTTCTGGGAGCGTATGCCG
>Ga0055475_10000021_pt1 | contig 15779 bp, 10 predicted proteins | sample Muzzi_CordB_D2_FD_57681 | JGI IMG/M metagenome (GOLD analysis project Ga0055475, IMG submission 57681) | Wetland microbial communities from San Francisco Bay, California, USA, that impact long-term carbon sequestration - Muzzi_CordB_D2 | ecosystem: Environmental > Aquatic > Marine > Wetlands ... | reverse complement strand
GCGCGCGCAAAAAATCCTGCTGGCAGTGTTCTTGACCTGGACGGCGTTGCACCTGGCGTTCATCTGTATCGAGGTGTTCACGCAAGCGCTCTATCCGTGGGACGCCTGGCTCGCGTGGGTATACCGCGCCAAGGCCTGGTACCTGGCCGGCGCCATGACCGACGTGGTCGGCCCGGCGCAATGGGCGCTGGCGAGTACGGCCGGCACCTACACGATCGACGCCTGGGTCTATCCGCTGTTCCCGTCGGTGATCCCCTACTGGGCGGCGCTCAGTCTTGGCCACTGGAGCGAAACACTGGTCAATGTACCGGCCCTGTTCGCCGGTATCGCCATCGGCATGGCCCTGTATGGCCAGTGCAGGCAACACGGGTTCGGTCTTGCCGCCGGTGTGCTGGCCTGCTACCTGCTCTACTCGATCCCCCTGTTCGGCACGCACATCGCGCTGGCCGGTTACGCCGACCTTTGGATGGCAGGCTTCTGCGGCCTCGGTTTCATCTGCGTCATCCGCGGCAGTATCGCATACCGGGACGGCGCCGGCGGTCCGGGTCTTGTATTGCCCGGCCTGCTGATGCTGGTGATGTCCATCACGGTGAAGAACGAAGGCGTCGTATGGCTGCTGACCGCACTGGCATTTCTGTTGCTGGCAAATGTTCGGTTGCGCGTGGCCTTCGCGCTGGTATTGCTATTGCTGCTCACCACGGCACTGTGCGCCAGCGCCGGCATCAGCCACCTGCACCTGCCGCTGATCGGTGATATCGGTGTCGTCGAAGGACGGGTGCTGCTGCCGTATATCGGCAGTTTCAGGATCGAACCCCATAACGTCTGGAAGGTCTACGCGGACAATTTCCTCGTCATGGGCAACTGGAACCTGTTTCCACTCGCGGTGCTGGCTGGTTTGCTGTTGTCGCTGCAGAGCCCGCTCGGAAAAAACCAGGTCCAGGCGCGCCGCACCGGTCTGGCCTTTACCGGCCTGGTCATTGCCACGCAGTTGTTCATTTTCGGCATGACCGACGAGGGTCTGTGGGCCGACACCTATACCGCCGTCAACCGCTTGGTGCTGCATTTCGTGCCGGCCCTGCTCTTCATGGTGCTTGTTGTCGTCCAGTCACGACTCGCCGTAACCACCCCGGGTGGCAGGACAGAAGCCGCTCGTCTGACCGCAGCAGCCGCGGCGGCCGCATTGATCGTGGCCTGCGGGGTCTTTTACCTGCTGACGCGCGACTTGCCGAAACCGCCACCGGCGGCGGTTACCTTCGCCGCCGACAACTATGGTTTTGCCTTCGGTCATGGAACCGCCGCCGGAGGGCGCATGCGGGTGGACCGGTTCAGCGATGGCTACGCGCTGTTGACCAGCGGCCCGGTCGAAATCGATGCGGGTGATTACCCGGCGATCGAATACACGTGGCTACCTTCCGGGCCCGGGCAGCAGGCGGCCTTCTTCTGGCGCCGGCAGGGCGACGGGAACGTCCAGCGGCAGGACCTCGCCACGAGCGGCACGGGCGTGTTCGACCTGTCATCGCTGGAACACTGGCGCGGTCCGGTCACCGAACTCGGCTTCCTGCTGCGATCGCCCGCCGGGCAACCCGTGGAGCTTGGAGCGGCCACCTTGGAACCGGACACACTGGCCTTGCGCCTGCGCATGCTCTGGCAGGGTTGGAGCAGTTTCGAAGAATGGTCCCAGCGCTCCATCAATTTCCTGAACGGCGGCGCGGAACGGCAGGCATTGTCTCTGCCCCTGCTGCTCGCCGCCTGGCTGCTGCTGGGGATCGCGGTGCTGTCGCTGCACGGCGCCATCCGGCGGCGTCATTCGGACTGGCTGCGCTCCGCGGTCCTGCTCTTTTTTATCGCGTGGGTGCTGCTGGACCTGCGCTGGACCGTCAATAACGTGCGCCAGGCCCGCTTGTCATTGCAAACCGCGGCCATGACCGGGGCGCAGCGCACAGGCGCCGAACTCGACGGCGAGGTACGCCGCTACGTCAGGCACCTGAAGAAAAAACTGCTGGGCGGAAAGCCCATGCGTATCCTGATTCTGGGTGGCCCGGACAGCGTGGATTACTATCTTTTGCGCGCCAAGTATCACCTGTTGCCCCACAGCGCGTACGTCACCCACCGCCTGACACGGGCGTTGACACCCGATACGCTGGATTATGTCGTCTACTTCGGCCGGCCGGGCACCATTACGCAGGTGCCGGGCTGGAACACGCGCTGGCGCAATTCACTGCTGGAAGTGGACAAAGGCGGGATGGGCGCGGTCTACCGGATCAAAAAGCACTGAGTCGAAAGCCCGGGTTCGGTGAACGGCCCACGGTTTCATTCCCCCGGGCGAGGTATTATATTAAATACTGGAAACCAGGACGGCACCCAATGAATTCGGATTTGAAAATTGTCGCCGATGAGGACCTGCAGGATGCCGCGCAGCAACTGCAGGAAGAAGCCGATGCAGGGCAGACGGACGAAACGGTCGTGCTCGCCAACCCGGATGAACACTACCTGGGCGGTGCGTATTCCTCCAAGGCCATCAAGCGTATGCGCAAGGACCCGGCGACCATCGGCATGTTGTTCAAGGAAGGCCTGTACCCTTACACGGACAGGATCCCGCGCAAGAAATACCTGAAGGAAAAGCTCAAGCTCCAGATCGAACTGCTGAAAGTGCAGAACTGGGTAAAGCTGACCGGTCAGAAAATCGTCGTGATTTTCGAAGGCCGCGATGCCGCCGGCAAAGGTGGCACGATCAAGCGTTTCATGGAACACCTCAACCCGCGGGCAGCCAAGGTCGTGGCCCTCGAAAAACCGACCGAACACGAAAAGGGGCAATGGTATTTCCAGCGCTACGCGGCTCACTTGCCGACCCGCGGGGAAATCCTGTTCCTCGACCGCTCCTGGTACAACCGTGCAGGCGTGGAGCGGGTCATGGGTTTCTGCACGTCCACGGAGTATCTGGAATTCATGCGCCAATGCCCTGATTTCGAACGCATGCTGGTCAATTCGGGCATCCATCTTTTCAAGTATTATTTTTCGGTCAGCAAGAAAGAACAGCGCGCGCGTTTCGAAGCCCGCAAGGACGACCCGCTCAAACAATGGAAAATGAGCCCGGTCGACGAGGCCGCTGTCGACTTGTGGGAAGAATACAAACACGCCAAGGAAGCCATGTTCTTCTATACCGACACCGCTTCGTGCCCGTGGACCATCGTCAAGTCGGACGACAAGAAGCGTGCCCGGCTCAATTGCATGCAGCACTTTCTCAGCCACCTCGACTACCCGGACAAGGACCACAACGTCGTCGTTGCGCCCGACCCGTTGATCGTCGGTTCGCCGTCACAGGTCATCCGCAAGGACATACACCTGGACGCCTGGCCGAACCTGTAGCGTTCCCCGTCGGCCGGCGCTCGACTCAGTCCGCGCCCTGTCCGATCCGCTCCAGGCGGTAGCTGCCATCGACGACCCTTTGCCACCAGTCCCTGTTGCGAAGGTACCAGACAACGGTTTTGCGAAGCCCCGTTTCGAAGTTCTCCACCGGGGTCCAACCGAGTTCGGACCCGATCTTGCCGGCGTCGATCGCATAGCGCAGGTCATGTCCGGGCCGGTCACTGACAAACGTGATCAGTTCCTCAAAACACTTCACCGCCGGTTTCTCGCTCACTTCCTCGTCCATGATGCGGCAAATGCCGCGCACGACATCGATATTCATCTTTTCGTTCAAGCCGCCCACATTGTAAGTTTCGCCGGCCTCCCCGCGGCGCAGGACCAGGTAGAGCGCGCGCGCGTGGTCGTCCACGTACAGCCAGTCGCGTATTTGCCGGCCGTCGCCGTACACCGGCAGCGGCTGCCCGGCCAGGGCATTGAGGATCATATGCGGAATCAGTTTCTCGGGGAACTGGTACGGTCCGTAATTGTTGGAGCAATTGGTCACCAGCACGGGCAGACCGAATGTGCGGCCCCAGGCCCTGACGAGGTGGTCCGAACCGGCCTTCGTGGCGGCATACGGGGAACTGGGGTCGTACGGCGTGTCTTCGCGGAAGAGTCCGTCCACCCCCGAAAAGTCGCCATAGACCTCGTCGGTGGACACGTGCAGGAAACGGAACTTCGCGCGCGCAGGCTCGGACAGGCGGCTCCAGTATGCCCTGCCCGCCTCCAGCAGCGTGTAAGTGCCGACCAGGTTGGTCCGGACGAAATCCCCGGGACCGTCGATGGAGCGGTCGACGTGGCTCTCGGCGGCGAGATGCATGACGGCATCCGGCTCGTCGCGTGCAAACACCCGGTCCAGCGCCGCGCGGTCGCAAATATCGGCGTGTTCGAAGCGGTAGCGCGGGGAACCCTCAACCGCGGCCAGTGATTCCAGGTTGCCGGCATAGGTCAGCTTGTCCAGATTGACGACTTCGCACTCGGTGTCACGGAGCAGGAAGCGTATCAGGGCCGAGCCGATAAAACCGGCGCCGCCGGTGACGAGAATTTTCATAGTGCCTGCTCAGCCTGTCTTGAACACCGGAATTATAACCTGCGTGATCGGCGAGGCACATGGGGCGAATTGAGACAGACTGCACGGCCGCGGGGTTAAACTGCGCCCCAGCGGAGAAAAGAGCGTGTAGAATCGCCAGCGTGAAAGCGAAAACACTCTTGAGCAACCAGCCGAACATGTTCTGGACATTCCACCTCCTCGGCTGGGCGCTGTGGGGTATCGTCGGCAAATACCTCTACACGCGCACCGTGCTGGATGAAATCGCGCCGGGTTACGCCGCCTATGTCGCGGTGATCACCGTCATCGGCATGCTCATTTCGCTGGGTCTGCGCTACCTCTACCGGGCACTGTGGAAACGGCCGCTCTGGCTGCAGGCCATCGGCGTTCTCGCCGGCAGCAGTCTCGCCGGGTTTCTCTGGATGAAGGCGCGCAGCGCCATTTACTTCGGCTGGATCGAAGCAGCGCCGGACATGGTCGCCTGGGCCGCGAAGATGGGAGACGCGGCAGAGATATACGAAAAGGTCTCGTTCGTCGAAGGCCACACGGGCAGCATCTCGATCATGCTCGCGTGGAGCGCGCTCTACGTCGGCATCAAGTCCTACCAGGCTTTCCAGGACTTGCGGGAAAGCGCGCTGAAATCGGCCGCCATGGCCCACGAAGCGCAGTTGAAGATGCTGCGCTACCAGCTCAACCCGCATTTCCTGTTCAATACGCTCAATGCCATATCCACGCTGATACTGGAAAAAAACACCGAACTCGCCAATCACATGGTCACGCGGCTCTCGAGTTTTCTGCGATTCTCGCTCGACAACGACCCGCTGCAGAAAATCACGTTGGCAAAAGAACTCGATGCCCTGCAGCTGTACCTGGATATCGAAAAAGTCCGCTTCGAGGACCGCCTGTCACTGGAGCTGGATATCGAGGACGCGGCCCGAAATGCCCTGATCCCGAGCCTGCTGCTGCAGCCGCTCATCGAAAATGCCATCAAGTACGGCATCGCGCGCTCGGAGGAAGGCGGGCACCTCAAAATTTCCGCCCGTGTGTTCGCCGACGAGTTGCTGCTCGAGCTGAGCGACGACGGCCCCGGCTGCGAACTGGTCGATGGCCACATATCCAGCGCCGGGGGCGTCGGTCTAAGCAACACCCGCGAGCGTCTGGCGACGCTGTATGGAGCCGCACACTCCATCAGGCTGCGCAAAACCGAACCGCACGGCCTGACCATCTGTATACGGATTCCGTTTACCCCCGGTTCTCAGTAAGCTCCGGCGAGCCGGGCGCGGCGGAGTTGATGCGAACTGCGCTGTACCTGGATCTCGGTTTCGACGGCCCGCGCGAACGCCGGTCTGCCGTCCAACCATGTCACCTGATTCCCCGGCACCTTCAGGTGGTATTCGCGGCGGCCGCCGTCAGCTTCGTCGAAGACGCCGAGACTATCGATCAGTTCGATATGGCCGTAGATGCGGTTGTAGCGCTCGACCCAGATCGGGTGCGGTGACAATTCGGCCCGCGGGTCGCGGATTGCGTCCAGGTCCCTGAGCAAATCGGCCTGCTGGAAAAACCGCTCGTCAACGCCTCCGCGCCGATACCCCCTGCCGATCACGAGCAGCGGCACGCGTGCACGTGCACTGTCGCCGTACCTGGCGGTTTCCTTCGCGCTCAGGGGACGCATCTGCCGGTGGTCTCCGGTAACCAGCAATATACCGTGATCGAAGTACCCGCTGGTTCTGAGTTGGCCGTAGAACGCCTCTAGCTGCGCCAGGCTCCAGTCCCAGACGGCCGCGGCGGTATCCGGACCGCCGACCGGGTTGGTGTATGGCAGGTGCGTGCTGGTGGTCGCGAGGACCAGCAGGAAAGGCCGCCGTTTTGCCGTCAGTTCCCGCAGTGTCTTCAGCGCCTGGGCGTAAAGCAGGTCATCCGGCGGCGCGTCCTGGACGACCCTTCTCGCCGTGCGCATCGATTCGACCTCGTCACGGCCGCGGCTGCGGTCTAAACCGAGCCCGGCCAGGTAGCGGTTCAGGCCGATAAAGGACAGCTCAGCGTTGGTCAGGAACTCGGTGTAATAGCCCTGATGCCGGAAGGTTCCCAGCACCGACGGCTGCCTGGCGAACTCGTCGAACATGTACTGGGTCGCTGTCGGGTAATGGATCGGCGGGACACCGCTCAGCAGCGAAATGATGCCGCCCTCGGAGGCCTGGTGGGTGGCGAAGAAGTTTCGAAACAGCAAACCGTCCCCGGCCATCTCGTCGAAGTGCCCGAGCAGATCGCCGACACCGGACACCTTGCGCGAGTTGATCGATGACAGCGACTCGACGATCACGAGCACGATGTCCGGCCTCGATACCGGCACCCGGACAGGGGGCTTCTGCAGATGGGCGTAATAGGCGATTTGCCGGTCCGTGTAAATGGTCCGTTCGTCCGGAGCCGCGTTCAGGTAGCGCTCGACCACCGCGGCCGGGTCCAATGCGGCGTAGCGCAACAACGGCCCGGGGCTGTACGAGGCGGCCGCGATCCCGGTGACCAGGCACAGGGCCAGCAGCCCGAAACTGCACCTTCTGACGGTTCTTGTAAACGGAAAGAACAAGGCGCAAGAAAGCAGGCACAACGCTAGGGCCAGCAGCGTGTGGATATCGAAAAAACTCGCGACCACGCCCCATTCGGCGGCGTAGCGTTCGATATCGGCCAGACCGGCGTGCTGGTCCAACGCCAGCACGACGAAACTGTCGACGAGGTAGTAGGCGGTCAGCGACCACAACGCGACCAGGGCCAGCGAACGCAGCCAGGGGTTCTTTGCCTGGGCGGCGCAGATCGCGGCCGCCAGCAACAGGGCGAGATAGGAAAAATCGAGCAGCCACAGCTCGAGCAGACCCTGCCACGGCGTCATCATGCTGCCGGCGAGCGTAACCGCCTTGTACGCGGCCAGCGCCAGTACGAACAGAACCGGGCCCAGCGGCAGGCGCCCGCGTTCGGTAATCGGCGTATTTTTCATAGGCGCATACGATAGCCAACGCGGGCCGCGCACATCAAGCCCTCGGTTACATCAGCGCTTGCCCCGGTCTCAATTGCTGAACGTAACCTCGACCCCCGCGACACGTCCCTTCTTGAGCGGCGAGAACGTTCCGCCCGCCGGCAACGGCCCCAAAAGGTTCGGCAACTGGGTGTCACCGCCGTGGCTGACCTCGTTGAGCAGATTGCGACCGTAAAGGGAAATCACCCAGTGACCATTGCCGGTGCGGTAATCCAGACCGGCGTCAAGGATTTCCTGTGAGAGCAGGTAACCCTGGTTGTTGTCGGTGTAATAGGACTTGTCGCGGAAAGCGTAATTAGCCCGCGCCAGCAGGCTGCCACGCCCTCCAAGGGAAAACTCGTGCGTCAGGCCGACGCTGTAGGTCCATTTCGCCGCACGGGGCAGTTGCAGGCGCTTGTCCGCCTGATCCAATACGCCGTCGCCGTTCAAGTCAAACCGCACTTTTTTGTAGGAGGGGTCGATCCAGCCCAGCGACGCCAGTAACAGCGTGTTCCCGCCCAGAGCAAAGGTTCCGTCGGCCTCAAAGCCCGTGATTTCGGCGTCGGCGGTGTTTTTGATCACCTGGACCACGCCGGAAACCGGGTCGGCCAGGTTGATCTCGCGCTGCATGTTGTCGATCTGGTTATAAAAAACCGCAGCGTTCAGTCTGGCTCGATCACCGAGGTCTGCCTTGAATCCGAATTCCAGGTTATCGACGGTTTCCTCGTCAAACGGGCCCGGTCCGAGGTTGACCGTATCGACCGCCGTATTGCGCAGGTTGTATCCGCCGGACCGCTGCGACCTCGACCAGTTCGCGTACAGCAACCTGTCGTCCACCAGCGAGTAGGTCACGCCCAACTTGCCGGACCACGCGTCCCAGCTCTTGTGGTCGATGAAATCGAACACGCAGGTACCCTTAACCACATTACAGGGGCTGTTGACATTGAAGATCAGCGACGCGATTTTTGCCTTCTTCTTCTCGTGTGTAAAACGCACACCCGCGTTCACGGTCCAGTTGTCATCGACGCTGAAGTCGACCGCGGCAAAACCTGCAAGCGAGTCGACGTAGTAATCACCACCGCCGTTCTGCGTCAGCGCCGGTGCGACACCGCCGGTTGCAATCCCCAACAGGTTACGGCGTTCATGATAATTGACCTCGTTGGTAAACCAGAAGACACCGGTTGTGACGTTGGCCTTGCCGAAAGTACCGTTGAATCGCAGTTCATCGCTGTACTGTTCTGCATCACTCCAGAATAATGCGTGGAAAAGCCAGACGGGCTGGGCATCGATATCACTGTCGCCCGTGGACGTGTATTTGCGCCAGCCAAAGATATTGGTAACCGTGCCGTCGCCAATACCGACATCCAGGTTGGTTTCCCAACTGACGAGGTCCTTTTCCAAGTCGTAGAAGCCGCCGTCGTCGATCGCGAAGTCGAAACTGTTACGGTCGTAGTTGGCGAAGAAACCCGGCACGCCGGAGCCGTTGGTATGGTTCTGCGACGCCGGTCCGTCACCGTCGGACTCGAGGTGCTCCCAGCGCAGGAACATCCGGAGTGACTCGGTCGGGTGCCAGGACAAGACCGGCCGGATGATTTTGGTGTCTTTCTTGCCAAAATTTTTGCCATCTGCGAGATTGGTGAACCAGCCATTGTCATCGTTGCGATAGACGCTCAGGCGGGCGCTGAACTGGTCGCTCAGCGGACCGGAAACGCTGGCCATTGCATAGGCGTTGAGACCGCCGTCACCATTGGGGTTGCCGTCAACCGCGGCGCGCACCGAGTATGACAGCTCGTCCGTCGGCCGCTTGGTATTGATCAGTACCGCACCGCCGGTTACGTTACGGCCAAACAGCGTCCCCTGCGGGCCACGCAATACCTCAATGCTCTGGATATCGAACATGTCGATCACGACACCCGTGTTCTGGCCGATGTAGACGCCATCCACGAAGACACCGACCGTCGGATCAATAGACGGGATGGAACTATTAATGCCGAGGCCCCGAATTGAGAAATTTGCGGTAGCGGGCGTTGTGCCGATGTCATCCATTGCGACATTCGGCATACCGACCGTTAAATCCTGCAAATCCCGGATTTTTAGGGTCTCCAGTTGCTGGCTGCCGAAGGCTGCAATGGAAATAGGCACATCGATGGCTGACTCTTCGCGTTTGCGCGCGGTAACCACGACCTCTTCCAGCAAAGCGGTGGTTGCAGACTCGGGGGTCTGGTCCGCCTCATCTGCGCGGAGGTTTGACGAAACAGCAGTCAGAAGCATCAGGAAGCTACTGCAGAAAATCGTAACAGAGGTAATTTTCGAGTTTTTCATATTCATAACTCCTGTAGAGTCATTGAGCGAAGGTCTCACAGGGGACACGAATCTTTATATATGTATATCTTGAGTTCTTGTTATTTTCCGAACGATATTACACTTTTCCCGGTTGAAATGCGCTCTGACTGCAATAAAATGTACCCGCTCTTATCCCGGCAGCCCGAAAACCGGTCGTGCGGCGGCAGGCAAAAGTTGGCAGCAGAAGACGAGAATGGCTGCGCGGGAACCTGACTGCATGCTTACAAAGTGTCGGGCGCTGTGATAAATTCCCGGGTTCTGTCAATACTTGGCCGTATGGTTCCCCGGGAGCTGACCAGTGCACGAGATGTTGAACGCCTTCCGTATGTCCGTCCGCGACTGGCTGGAACAGAACTGCCCGCACGAGATGCGGGAGCCGCTCGCCACCGACAAGGATATATGCTGGGGTGGGCGACGCTTCGAATTCCAGAGCGATGCCCAGCGTCAGTGGCTCGGGCGCATGGCGGCCAAGGGCTGGACCGCGCCGGATTGGCCGGCCCGGTATGGCGGCGGGGGCCTGGGCAGCGAGCGTCTGAAAATACTGCGGCAGGAACTGGCCCGCATCGAGGCCCGCCCCGCCCTCTACAGCTTTGGCGTATCCATGCTGGGCCCGGCATTGCTGAAGTACGGCAACGATGCGCAGAAAGAGACCTTTCTGCCCCCCATCGTGCGGGGTGAGATCCGCTGGTGCCAGGGTTACAGCGAACCCAACGCCGGATCCGACCTGGCCAGCCTGCAGGCGCTGGCCGTCGACAAGGGCGGTTACTATGAACTCAACGGTTCCAAGATCTGGACGTCCTACGCCGATCAGGCGGACTGGATGTTCTGCCTGGTCCGAACCGACCCCGAGGCGCCGAAACACGAGGGCATCAGTTTCATGCTGTTCGACATGCGCAGCGCGGGCATCAGTGTCAAGCCGGTCAGGCTGATCAGCGGCCGCTCCCCGTTTTGCGAGGTGTTTTTCGACAACGTGCAGATACCCAAAGCACAGCGGGTGGGAGAGCTGAATCAGGGCTGGAGTATCGCCAAGTACCTGCTGACCCACGAACGGGAAATGATCTCCTGGACAGGTCTCGCCCGCGCCGGCACGAAATCGGTTTCCGAAGCCGCGCGGACCGCGGACGCCGACATGCTTGCCGAACCGTTGCTGAGGTCGGATATCGCCCGCTTCGAAGCCGATGAACTGGCTTTTGCGCTGACGATCGAGCGGGTGCGTGACGAAGTCAGCGCGGGTGCCAGCCTCGGTGCGCTGTCGTCCTGGTTCAAGTATTACGGCACGGAACTCAACAAGCGGCGCCACGACCTGTTAATGGACATACACGGCAGCGACGCCCTGGCCTGGACCGGCGCCGACAGCGAAGACGGCAAACTGGCCCGCGACTGGCTCCGCAGCCGGGGCAATTCCATCGAGGGCGGAACCTCTGAAATCCAGCTGAACATCGTCGCCAAGCGCATATTGGGCCTTCCGGGCTGAAGCGCCTCTGCGGGATTGAAAATGGCACTTGTATTGAATGACGAGCACCGGATGTTACGCGATTCGGCGCGTAGTTTTTTTGACGCCCGCGCACCGGTCGCGCACCTGCGGGCCCTGCGTGACGATGCCTCCGAGACGGGTTTCTGCGGTGATCTGTGGTCCGAAATGGCTGACATGGGCTGGGCCGGCACCGCCATTCCCGAAACCTGGGGCGGGCTCGGCTACGGATTCACCGGGCTCGGCCTGCTGCTGCAGGAGTCCGGCCGCACCCTGACCCCCAGCCCGCTGCTATCGACCGCCCTGCTCGGCGCGGGTGCGCTGGTTTTGTCGGGCACCGAGGCGCTGTGCGCCGAATGGCTGCCGCAAGTGGCCGCCGGCAGGAAGCTGCTCGCGTTGGCGTTCGAAGAATCTGCACGGCATCGGCCGATGCCGCGATCGACCCGTGCCCGTGCGAGCGGCAATGGGTTTCTAATCAACGGGCGCAAGACCGCGGTGATCGACGGCCACGTCGCCGACGCTTTCATCGTCAGCGCGCTGGCCGGTGACGCAGATTCGTCGGAAACAGGTATGTCCCTGTTCCTGGTATCCGCCGACAGCCCCGGCGTCAGGGTCGAGACAAGCCATCTACTGGACAACCACCGTGTAGCCAGCGTCGATCTGGACGACGTCGGACTCGGGCCGGAACAGTTGCTCGGACAGTTCGGCGAGGGGTATCCGTTGCTCGAGGATATACTCGACCGGGGCCGAATCGGCATGGCGGCCGAAATGCTGGGTATCGCCGATGAGACATTCGCAAGAACGGTGCAGTACCTCAAGGAACGCAAGCAGTTTGGTGTGCCGATCGGCAGTTTTCAGTCCCTGCAGCACCGTGCCGCAGTGTTGTTCGGCGAAATAGAGCTGTGCCGGTCCGTCGTGCTCAAGGCAATGCGGGCCGTGGACGAGGGCAGCGACGAGGTCGCAGTGCTCGCGAGCCTGGCCAAGGCCAAGTGCGGCCGGGCGGCTGCAACGGCGACCGCGGAAGGCATACAGATGCACGGCGGGATCGGTATGACGGACGAACTGGACATCGGGTTGTTCATCAAGCGCTGGCGTGCGCTGAACCAGCATCTCGGTGACAGCCGCTACCACCTCGAGCGCTTCGCGCAACTGCAGGGGTATTGATGACAATGGGAAACGAAACTTGAATTCCATCGACCAATATACCGGTTCGCTGTTCGGTCTCGAGGGTAAAACCGCGCTGGTCACCGGCGGCGCGACCGGTATCGGCAGCATGGTCACACGCGCGCTGGTCGCGGCCGGCGCCCGTGTTTACATCGCCTCGCGCAAGTTGGAGGCATGCCGCGAGGCCGCCGCCGGATTCGAGGGCATGGCCGGGCAATGCATCCCTTTTGGCGCCGACCTGTCGAGCGAGGACGGCGTGCTCTCCCTGGCCCGGCACATCGCCGCCAATGAGTCCCGGCTGGATATCCTCGTCAACAATGCCGGCCGCACCTGGGGCGCGGCCTTCGAAGAGTTTCCGTGGCAGGCCTGGGGCGAAGTCATGACCCTGAACGTTACCGCGCCGTTCACACTCACTCGCGAACTGGCGGCTCTGCTGTCAGCCGCCGCCCGTCCCGGGGCTCCCGCCAGGGTGATCAACATCGGCTCGATCATGGGTCTCGAGCCGCACGGGTACCCGGCCTATTCGTACGCCGCCAGCAAAGCTGCCCTGCATCACGTTACACGCTTCCTCAGCAACGAAATGGCGGCGCGGCATGTTACCGTCAACGCCATTGCCCCGGGGCCGTTCCGCAGCGGCATGACGGCGTTCTTTGCGGACGACGAGAAGCGCTGCGAGGCGGTCGCCAAGGCCGTGCCCCTGGGGAGGCTGGGCAGACCCGATGACATCGCCGGCCTGGTCCTGTGCCTTTGCGGCTCAGGCGGCGCCTACATCAGCGGTGCTATCATTCCACTCGATGGAGGTATGAATTCGGCACGCACACCCGGCCTCGAACAAGGCCTGGATTAGGAAGGCAGGATGATCGAAGGCAACATGTCACTTGGCGATTTCCGGAACTGCGAAGGCAGGGAACTCGAACCCTCCGGCTGGCTGCTGATAGACCAGGCGCGAATCGACCGCTTCGCGGATGCGACCGACGACCGGCAGTTCATCCATGTCGACCCGGAAAGGGCCGCCGGGACACCCTTTGGCGGTACGATCGCCCATGGCTTTCTGACCCTCTCGCTGCTTTCTTACCTGATGGGCCAGCACATGCCGATCCCGTTCGGTACCGTCATGGGCATCAATTACGGCTCGGACAAGGTCCGTTTTCTGCAACCCGTCAAGGTCAATTCCAGGGTCCGCGCCAGAACCAGGATCGTCAGCATCAGCGAAAGACCAGGCCACCAGTTCCTGGTCAGGAGCGCGGTCACCGTCGAGATCGAGAACGAACCGCGACCGGCCCTGATCGCGGAAATCCTGTCGCTTTACATCGTCAAGCAGTAAACCGGGTGATTCTCGTGTGCGCCTGCACACGGGTGACCGGCGGTCGCACGGGGGAAATGCTTTCCGAGGTTTTTCACCCGCGCCTCTCGACGCCGGCTTGAGGTTCCCGGCGCCCTCTGCTCAATCCTTGGCCCCGTACGCCAGGTCGCCGGCATCACCCAGACCGGGCACGATATAGGCCCGGGGGGTCAATTCACGGTCCACGCCAGCGGTCCAGATCATCGTCTTCGGCGGCAGCTTACGTTGCACGTAACGGAGCCCCTGTTCACTCGCGATCACCGTCGCGACATGGGTGCGCGCGGGTGTGCCCCGCTCCAACAGCGCCTGGTAAGCCAGCACCATCGAGGAACCGGTCGCCAGCATCGGGTCGCAAAGTATCACCGTTTTGCCGTCAACACCGGGGCTGGCGAGATATTCGACCTCGACATCGAATGCGTCGTCGTCGCCCCGGTGTATGCGAAAAGCAGACACGAATGCATTTTCGGCCCGGTCGAAGATGTTGAGGAAGCCCTGGTGCAGGGGCAGGCCGGCACGCAATATCGTCGCCAGCACCGGCTGCTCGGCGAGTACGGCACAATCCGCGGAACCCAGCGGCGTCTGCACCCGGCGCCGGGTGTAACTCAGCGTCTTGCTGATCTCATAGGCGAGGATCTCGCCCACGCGCTCGAGGTTGCGGCGGAAACGCATGCTGTCGGTCTGGATCGACGCGTCCCTGATCTCCGACATGATCTGAGTCAAGGCGGAATTCTGCAGACCAAGGTTATTGACATTTTTCTGCATGGCCGTGAACCTGGAAGCCTTCCGGCGATCAAATTGAATTCTAGCACGCCGAGAGTCGCCGCGACGATGATGCGCGTCGTCGAATCGCGGCCGCGCGAATCCGGTCCGCCACGAACAGGATCCTTGTGATATGCTCTGAATATACGGCCGTTAACCACGATGAACAGACGACTGCTTATTTTTAAATACGTGCTGGCGCTGCTATTTATTTGCAGCGGCCTGTTGCTGTCCGCCCACGCCGCAAACCACATTCCTTCGAGCTCGGCGTCCTGTGTTCTGTGCATTTCGCACGGTAACGCATCGAACGCCATTACACCGACGGCGACCACACTGTCGCTGACCTCGGAACCCGCGGTTGCGGATTCGGGCCCCGGACCCGGCCGGCCGGTCCGCATCGACGACTATCGCACCCCCGCACGGGCACCACCGCTCTCCATCTGAACCACGTTTTTTTGTCGCCCGGCGAACAGCCGGCAGACGATCCCTGAACGAGTGTTTTGGAGAGAACCCAATGCGTAGACTTATCCTTTGCATTTTTCCGACGTGCCTGTTGGCCACCAGCCTGCCGGTTCTGGCCCAGGAAGGGGGCCAGATAACCAGCGGGGCCGAAATCGCGGCCCTGCGTGCCGAACTGGAAGCGATGCGCGCCGAATACGAGGCACGTATAGAGCTGCTTGAAAATCGCCTGAGCGCGGCCGAACAAAAGGTTGCCGATGTTGAAAAGGCGGGCGCTGACAGAGCCAGCGCAGAGTCCATGGCGCAGGCGGCTCCGGCGTTCGGCGCCCCGGCGCAGGACCGCGGCAGCAGCGCCTTCAACCCTGATATCGGGGTGATATTCCAGGGCCAGGCCTGGAACTACAAGAAAAACCCGGATGACCATTCGATCCCCGGTTTTCCGCTCGGCGGTGAGGCCGGCCCACTGCCCGAGGGCCTGTCCGTGGGTGAAACGGAGCTCAGTTTCTCCGCCAATGTCGATGACAAGTTCACGGCCTGGCTGACCATGCCCGTCGCAATCGAAAACGGCGAGGGCTCCATCGGTGTCGAAGAAGCCTGGATTCAAACGCTCGGCCTGCCGGCGGGTCTGTCGGTACGCCTGGGCCGGCACTTCGCCGACATCGGTTACCTGAACACCAAGCACGCCCATACCTGGGACTTCATTGACGAGCCCCTGCCCTACCAGGCGTTCCTCGGCGGGCAATATGTCGACGACGGCGTTCAGCTGCGCTGGCTGGCGCCG
>Ga0055475_10000019_pt1 | contig 15921 bp, 13 predicted proteins | sample Muzzi_CordB_D2_FD_57681 | JGI IMG/M metagenome (GOLD analysis project Ga0055475, IMG submission 57681) | Wetland microbial communities from San Francisco Bay, California, USA, that impact long-term carbon sequestration - Muzzi_CordB_D2 | ecosystem: Environmental > Aquatic > Marine > Wetlands ... | reverse complement strand
AGACCGCTTGGACAGGGTAGAAGATTCGCTAAGAAAAACTCATGCCAAAGACTGGAGCGAACAGGCGCAGGAGCGCGAGAACGAAGAAGTTGTAGAAAAACTGGAAGAAAGCTCCCGAATAGAGCTGAATCAGATTAACGAAGCTCTCACCCGTATAGATAATAATACATACGGAATCTGCGATATATGTGATGGGAAGATAAATCCTGAACGCCTTGAAGCATTGCCATATACCAACCGTTGTATTAGTTGTGCCACTGAGCTGGAATAGAGTAGATTTACTATTTGAAATCGAATTTATTAATCACAGCTTATATTATCACCCTCCAAATCGCATTTTAAGATCTTGTTTCCGCTTGTATCTCTGAACGCAACTTCTATAGTTCCATCTGTCTTAAATTCGATAGTGGAAAAACCAAATTCATCTATTGTTTTTCCTTCCTCTATTTTCATATTGGCCACTTTCATATCTTTTATTGATTCGGTAGAGGAGCTGTTCAATTCAACTCCGCTAGCCCCGTTAATCCATTGTGAGGGAATTCCCGAATCTCCCGACTTGTTAAAATTAAGATACTGAAACAAATGTATATGCCCTGACAGAACTAGATTCACACTAGCAGGGAAATTCGTTTGTGCCGCAGTTTGAAGGGTTAAATTTGTACAGCATTTGGGATCGCTTGATGATTTTTTCTCATCATCTATTCCCCACATAGGATGGTGAGTGAGGAGCCATGCAGAATTTGAATCAATATTAGCCAATGTTTGAAATTCGCCTGAATATTGATCAACCAGATCAGAAGGCGCGTCAGCATCTTCCGCACATGCCGTATCCATATTAAAAATGTCGACTCCACCTATATTAACGCTGAAAGGCGCGCTAAAATCAGTGCATAAATCTGTAGAGGGGGGAGTACTTAGGGTAGTGTCCAGAAAAATAAACCATCCTTGCCCGGCCCTGCCGCACATCTCATGATTTCCCCTTGCCATGATCCACGGCGCTGCTCCTAACAAGGGCTCTGCCGGAGTAAAAAAATCAGCATTCCAGGTGTCCCAGTTGTCTCCGGACGGAGAGCCTGCGCATCCAGATTTACCACTCGGGCACGGGTCCTCACGATAAAGGTAATCCCCTACGTGAATGATGAGGTCTGGGCCCCATGCAGCCGCACTCTGGGCTATAGTGTTAAACGGCCATTTGGAAGGATCGTTGCAGTCCTGAAATTTATCATCGCTGCTCTCTAGCCTGCACCCGGTGTCTCCGATTATAGCTATCCTTGACGGATTAGACATGGGTAAGGGCAAGTTTGTTGATCCAATAGAAACAGACGCTGCGTCCTGTGGTACGCTGGACTGACAAACCAGCACAGGAAAGTCTGAGTTGCTTGAATCCTGCCTTACATCCATGGTCTGTGTCATTTCAGCTCTTGTAGCGGTACTATCTGTTGAGCTTGTTGTTATAGATATCATTGGACAACTCGTATCTTGAGTTATTGCTCTTACAATAATACTTCCGGATGGGCCGAGCACAGTCCAGCTCGTGAGAATGTTTGTATCTTCATCCAGATCATCTCCCAATTCAGGTTCATCACCTAATCCGGGGGAGGCTCCTTGATGCGTTGAGTCGTCGCAAGAAGTAATACCAAGAAAAAAGAATAGTGTGAATAAAAACAAAATCTTGGGATTAAGAAATAATTTCAGTTGCGGGATATTGTTATGTGAAATCAATTGTAGTCCTCCACCATAGGAAAAGATATAGATATAATTTTACCACCAATATATAAGTATTGTTCAATGTCCTGATGTATAAATAATGGAATTCTAATCCGCTTTAGATTATATTAGGATTAACTAACAAAGAACAAGAGGTTGGAGCTTGGGAGTTACAGATACACAATTAGAATATCTCGAGGATATGGCAACTCACATTCGTGAAGATGTTATTGTTATGCTTGAAGAGGCTGGATCGGGTCATTCCGCAGGCGCTCTAGGCACTGCCGATATATTCTCAACACTATATTTTCACATAATGAAACACGACCCCAAAAACCCGGATTGGGAAGACAGGGACAAGTTTGTGTTAAGCAACGCCCATATATGTCCTGTCCTGTATGCAACCCTTGCAGAAGCGGGTTATTATCCCAAAGAAGAGATTCATACTCTAAGAAAACTTGGCTCAAGGCTACAGGGGCATCCTCACAGGGGCGCGCTCCCAGGACTAGAGGCCTCAGGCGGGCCACTGGCTCAGGGTATATCAATAGCCGCCGGTATGGCTATGTCTGCCGAAATCGACGGCAAGAGAAACAAGATATACTGTATGGTCGGGGACGGTGAGATGGACGAAGGGCAAGTATGGGAAGCCCTTATGTTTATCGGTAAAAACAAGCTCCATAATTTCACACTTATTATAGACAGAAATAATATTCAGATAGACGGATTTACGGAACATGTAATGCCGCTTGAACCACTCAAAGATAAAGTGGCTTCTTTTGGCTTTCATGTTATAGAAGTTGATGGTCATAATATCAGGCAGTTAATCGACACTTTTGAAGAGACGATATTTGAAAAGCCAAAGGCCATTTTGGCACACACTATTCCGGGAAAGGGAGTGGACTTTATGGAGTTCAAGCCGGAATGGCACGGCAAGCCTCCCAATAAAGAGGAAGCTGAGAAGGCTCTGGATGAGCTTGAGGCATTAAGATCCCTTGGCGGAAAAATAACCTGCGAACATGAGTAAAAAATTAAACACTAAAATTCATCTTGCGGAGAACATCTTTGACGGGCCCAACCAGGTGCCAACCAGAAACGGTTATGGGGAAGGAGTTGTTGAAGCTGGAAAAGCGGATGACAATGTAGTTGTATTATGCTGTGACTTAACGGAGTCAACTCGCAATGCCGATTTTAAAGAAGTATTTCCCAACAGGTTCGTTGAATTCGGCATAGCTGAACAGAACATGGCCGGGATTGGCGCGGGATTAGCGTTTTCGGGAAAAGTTCCTTTTATATCCTCTTATGCAACCTTTAATCCTGGTAGAAATTGGGACCAGATACGTGTGAGTATCTGCTACAGCATGGCTAATGTGAAGATAATGGGCGCTCATGCGGGTATATCCGTAGGCCCTGACGGCGCGACTCATCAGGCAATGGAAGATATTGCTATAACAAGATGCCTTCCAAATTTATACGTCATAGTCCCTTGTGATTTTAGGGAAACGAAAAAAGCGGCGATTGAAATTGCAAAGATTAAAAACCCTGTCTATATGCGTTTTGGAAGGGAAAAAGTTCCGGTAATCACAAGTGAAAAAACTCCTTTCAAAATTGGAAAGGCCGATACATTCAGGGACGGCAGCGACGTCACAGTCATTGCATGTGGGTCGCTTGTTTACGAGGCACTGATTGCATCTGAAAAACTTGCTAAGGAAGGAATTGATGTACGGGTCATAAATTGCCACACAATAAAACCAATTGATGAAAAAGCTATAGTCAAAGCTGCTAAAGAAACTGGCGCTATAGTAACCGCAGAGGAACATCAGGTACACGGCGGTATGGGAAGCGCCGTTGCTGAGGTTATTGCCAAAAACTATCCGGTACCGATTGAATACGTTGCAATGATGGACCGCTTTGGCGAATCAGGCGAGCCCAACCAGCTTATGCATTATTTCGGACTAGACTCAAAAGGAATAATCTCTGCTGTAAAAAATGTACTAAAGCGTAAGTGAATATATCCTTCACATTCAATTAGGGTGTGATCTTATACCAGATATCTTTTATATATCCGTTTTGATCAGTCTCTGCTATCTGTTTTACTATCTCAGGAGTACCGTTAACACATTTCCATTCATACACAGTAGCTCTTCCACTTGCATACATAGGAATGATTTCGGCATCCGGGTTTTCACCGCAATAATTCAACATGCCTTTATTAGGTTCTTTGCTCATATCCGCTCTTTCCTGACAAGGAAGGTTAGCTCCGACGTTACATGCGTATACGTTCCCATTCATACAGCGCCAGTATGTCCCGTCGTTAAACATCTCGGCCGGCATGCTGTCGGATACACCCATATCTTTTTTTAACTGTTGAGCTATAGAATCTGGAAGTTTGGGGCCTGTATATTCCGGCCCGGGCGTGTCGGCGTTTTTGACTGCTTTACAATAATCAAAAGGAGTGTCATATGTTGTATCTTCAGCATCAGCATCTGATTCTCCCGACTGACTACAAGCGACAATACCAATTATGGACAGTGTAATAATACCGATAAAAATAGATTTAATATTCATAACTTCCCTCCTTTCTTTAAAATTCTATATACATTATATAGAACGATCAGAAATATTGCACGAATGATTGAATAATGTAAGCTTTTTTTATTCAACTACAAAATGGTATAGGATATTGAAAGCACAATTACCCCTTAGCTGGACAAACAAAGAAATTGAATACCCCAACTTTGATGTTGTGAATCTTCACCTTTCAGGAGTGCCGTGGATTTATAAAGCGGATATCCCCTCAAACTACGATCTCAAAGGTATGTGTGATGAACTGGAATCAAAATTTAAAAACGGTTTTCTGCTGCGCGGATGCAGGACCGAGCTTGCAGCTTACTTGAGCGATAAACGTTATAAAGTTATAAGAACAGGGGCAGAAGGGGTTATCTCTTTACAATGCATTAGTGATCTACCAGAGTCTGTTGGTAATTTGGTGCGAAGAGGTGAAAAAATTGGCTGCGTTGCCGAAATTTCATTAACCGAAACAAACCGAAAAAGAGTTTCATCTTTCATCAAAAAAACACCTTACGCATTAAAGCCAAAATTGAAATACTTGTTCAATACTTCTTTTGATTCTAACACCAGATGTTTTGTGATGTCCAAAAGCGACGGCACTTGGCTGGGTGTAATAACAGTATCATTTTCCAGTGTGGACACGTGCCATGCCGAAATGATTTTAAGAGAGAAAAATGCACCAGTTGGTGTTATGGAGTTACTACTGTATTCAGTGATGACTATTTTAAAAAGAGAAGGGAAGAAAAAATTCAGTTTGGGCGAGGTTCCCTTTGTTACTCCAGCTTCAATGGATGACTATAATAAGGATAATTCACTTGTAAGAACTTTGCAGGAGTTCGTATTGTTCAGATCAGGACATTTGTTGAGGTATGCATTTAACTACAAGGGCTTATTTGATTTTAAAAACAAATTTGATCCCGAATGGCAGCCGGTCTATATCTGTACGTCTTCAAAAGCGCCTTTTTTGAGCTTGATTGATTTGTTTTATAAAACTGGATATCTTGAGCTGTCACGAAAAGAGCTTGTATCAAACTTCATATTTTCCAGTCCCTGAGAATATTAGAAAGCATTCTTCAAAATAATTTTATTTTGATTTCTTGACATAATGTGCCTATACCCTGAATAATTTCTTATAAGGTTTTTTTAGGGAGAAGGCTGGATGAAAACTAAATTTTTATCTACAACTGTACTAGTTGTAATACTAATACTATTCTCATCATGTGACAATGATAACAACACCGTAAATAATGGGCCATTGCCGCCCGATCCTAATGAATGGGTATGTCCGAGTTCTCTGATAGGTGCTACTCAGCAGCAGATTGATCAGTTCTGCAGTAATCTCACGAATTTTGGAGATCCTCCTTCGATAGATCTCCAGAGTCCACCACCCATGTCCGATCTTAATGCCAAAAATGACTATGATTTGGCCTACCGGGAATTTCTCAACAGCCGTATCTATGCTACCGAACTCGGATGGGCGTCAGATATGAATTGGAGAATGACAGGGCCGTATGCTGGGGAAATCGGCAGTGGTGATAGTTATGGAGTTCATCCAGTTGTCAGGGTTTATTATTCTCCTGAAGTAACCGAGTGGCTTTGCGGCGGTATGCAAGGGGATTTGCCGGACGGTGCAATGGTTATTAAGGAAATGCACGGCATAGACGAGGACCTTGATATAAAATTAAACAATGAAGGCTGTATGGTTATAAGAGCTGATGTAGAGCCTGACTCCTGGACCACAATGGTTAAGCAAAGCGGTCAGTCTCATGACGGCTGGTACTGGGGTTTTTATTCTGCTCCGGCCGATCCTGTCACATTCGCCTGGCAGGTGGGGAACCCTCCTATTTTTAACGCAACAGGAATTACATCCAATCAATTTTTTGAAAATGGGTTCATGCCCACAGAACCCGACCCGCTCTGGTATCCGACAGGTTATGTGTACTCGAGCACGAACAAAATCCCTGATGTGGTATTTCCAAACACCGAATACGGCAATTACTGTTTAAACTGTCATGCCTCTGCCATTACTGAGTCTACATTTGTATCACTGGATAATATTCTAACTCCAGGATTTCAATACAGGCGGTATACTTCCGATCAGCCTCAGGTGGAGATGCCGGATGAATTTGACGACGGTCATCAGCCCGGGTTGATAGGACTTGTTATAGAAAACCATAATAAGTTGCTCGCTTTAATATCCTCCCGGGGAATAAATGGTGTGGACGGATACGATTCTCCGTTTTCTCAACCGCTAGCCGAGCCTGGTCTGAATTTCCTGGAGTTTTATGACCAAATAGGTGAGGTAAGTTTCGGCGATGTTTGGCCCAACCGTCTACCTGCGCAGACATATGATCACCGTGTCTCAGGTGGCGATGGACCTGAGCAGTTTCTTACATCAGACCAGTGCATAAGCTGTCATGACGCTACCTATTCTAACGCTTCGCTGCCAAATATGATGTATGAGGACAAAGTGACAGGGGAATTGATAAACTTATCTCCTTATGGTGAATGGAGCGCTTCCCCGATGGGGCTTGCGGGGCGTGATCCGATATTCTTCTCTCAGCTTCAAAGTGAAACCAACAATCTTCCTGAGCTGACAACCTGCATAGAAACAACCTGCCTGCACTGTCATGGTGTCATGGGACAGCGCCAGCTGGCTATAGATACATTGGGTCAGGATACAGAGGGTTGTGAGGAACTATTCGGAGTTGCCCCACTTCCTGAGGTTCCGTTTGGAAAACCTTTCAGACTCGATATGGTAACTCAGTGGCCTAATTCTAATAACAATGAATATCAAAAATACGGAGCGCTCGCAAGAGACGGAATCTCCTGTACTGTTTGTCATCATATGTCAGATGATGAGCTTGGAAATGATGTAACATTTACCGGCAACTTTGTAACCGGGCCTGCTGATGAAGTTTACGGTCCGTATCCGAATGACACAATTGTGCCTAAACCTATGGAACATGCGATAGGTATAAAACCTGAATTCAGGGACTACTTTATAAGCGGCGACTCTTTTAGCTCGGACACTTGCGGGAGCTGCCATAATATCCTCCTTCCGAAAATTACAAATGAAGGTGAAATCGTGGGATACAGTTATGAGCAAACTACTCATCTTGAATGGGTAAACAGTGATTTTGCTCCCGGTACTCCGCAGTTTAAATCCTGTGCTGACTGTCATATGGAGACTCACTATCTGGGGCAGGATCTGTCTTTTAAAATTGCAAATATAGAATCCGATCAATTTGCTCCAACAACCAACCGTTTGCCTGATGAAGATATAACATTAACCAATAGAGATAGATATGCGCGTCATTCTCTTCATGGACTTAACATTTTTTTAAATCAAATGTTCCAGCAGTTCCCGGTTTTACTAGGCTTCCTGCAGATTGATTATATGACAGGATCTTCTGTAACACCACAGCTAATTACCGGGGAAAGGACCATAATCAACATTGCCAAAAATGAAACTGCGTCTATAGAAATACAGGAATTAGAAATTACACCTGAAGGTGAATTACGTGCCCAATTGAAAGTGATAAACCATGTAGGGCATTTTTTTCCATCCGGTGTAGGGTTCAGAAGGGTATTTATAGAATTTTTGGTTAGAGACGTTGACGGGAATGTGCTCTGGGCCTCAGGGAGAACGAATGACCTCGGAGCGATATTAAAAGGGACTACAAATGAAGTGCTTCAGAGTGAACAGCCGGTCAAGTTTCCCGACGCGCCGTTTCAACCTCATTATCAAACCATTACTCAAGACGACCAGGTACAGATTTACCAGGAGTTGATCAAAGATTCAGACGGCAATCTTACAACAAGTTTTCTGCGGCGTATTGAAGATGTCAAAGATAACCGGTTAAGACCCGAGGGGTATAATCCTGCGTTATTTGCTAATCCGATTCTTTTCCCCTCACCCTACATTCTGGCGCTAGCGGAAACACATGGGCAAGCAAAGTTCGATCCATACTACACAGACCCCACATTAACGGGGGCTGACGTGATTGATTATCTCATATCTCTGGACGAACAAACTCTGAGCCAGGTGTACGATATACAAGTCACACTTTACAATCAGTCCATACCTCCTTCTTATTTGCAGCAAAGGTTTCGCGATGCCAACCGGGGTCCTGCAGAAAAGGATGAAATTGATAGGCTGTATTACCTAACCAGCCACCTTAATGTTAATGACGTATTTGATGAAGAGGGCAATCCAGTCTTAAAAGGCTGGAAACTTTTTATAACCAGCAAAACACAGCAGTTAGATAATTCCCTCTAATTTAATAAACTAAATTGTGTTTTATATAGAGTCTGAAATTGTGTAAGCTTTCAGGAAACATCGCTATATATAATCTTAACAATCAGGGAGAACAACTTTTATGAATTTATATCGTCCTTTTTTAGCTCTAATAGTTATATGTATTTTTATCTTAGGCCTATCAAACTATGCTTCAAACGCTCAGACAGATGATAGCACGGATGCATCAGAAATAATTTTCATCCTCGACGCTTCAGGATCTATGTGGGGTCAGATAGAAGGGGAGAATAAAATCTCAATTGCTAAAACTGTTCTCAAAGGACTGGTTGATGAGCTTCCGGATAACACTGAAGTCGGTCTTATTGCTTACGGTCACAGAGAAAAGGTAGATTGTAAAGATATTGAGACAGTTGTTGACCCCGGGCCTCTGGATAAAGCAGTTATTAATGAAAAAATTGAAGCATTAAACCCAAAGGGTAAGACTCCAATTACAGATTCGGTTTTAATGGCATTTGACCTTGTGAAGGCCAACGAGAACGCCACAACTGTGGTTCTCGTGAGCGACGGTATTGAGACATGCGGTGGCGACCCTTGTCAGGCTGTTAAGGACGCCAAAGATAAGGGTATTAATTTTATTATGCATGTGGTCGGTTTTGATGTCGGAGATGTCGATGTTTCGGAGCTTGAATGCGCCGCCCAGGCGGGAGGCGGGCTCTACATGAGCGCCCAAAACGCTGGTGAGCTTTCAGAGGCTCTTGAAACAGCAGTTGAAATGCCTCCCGAGCTTCCGATGGGCAAGCTGTCAGTAAAAGTAACCGCAGAGGGAAAACTCCAGGACTCGATGCTAGTATTAACCAATACGGAATCAGGTGAAGAGCTAAAAGGGCAACGAACCTATTCGAGCGAGAAAACCAATCCGAGAGTAATATCACTTCCCGATGGCACTTATGATTTAGAGGTAAAACCTCTAGGAATGAAAGGAGTTGATAGCAGGACTATTTCAGGTTTGGAGATAAAAGAAGGAGAGGTCGTTGAGAAGGAGGTAAACTTCGGTTATGGCGAGCTGTCCATAAAAGTTGTTCGTAATGGAAAGTTGTCAGATGCAACCGTTAAAGTTTATAAAGTAAACACTGAAGAAATTGCGGCACAAAGCCGTACTTATACGTCAGAAAACTCAAATCCCAAAGTATTTAAGCTTGAGCCGGGTATTTATGATGTTGAGGTGATTGCGCTTGAGATCAAATCCAAACCGTCTAAAAAACTAAGCGCTGTTGAAATACTAAGCGGTGAAATACTTGAGAACACAATTGATTTTTCAAGCGGGACTCTGAAAGTCGGCGCTTTTCAGGGTGAGAAATTTGTAGATGCTGTAGTACGGATTAAAGACCCGGATACGGGTGAGCAGGTTGCACAAAGCAGGACCTATACCAGTTCTAATTCAAACCCTAAAACTTTTGAGCTGACCCCCGGAATATACAATGTTGAAGTTTCTGCACTTGGAATTGTTGGGAATCCCACACAAAAATTTGACACTGTTGAAATAGTGGCTTCTGAGACTGTTGAAAAAACTGCACAGTTTTCGAGTGGCACACTCAAGGTAGGAGCGCTTGAAGGTGAAAAATTCGTGGATGCGGCAGTCTCGGTGTCCGATTCCAAAACAGGTGAGAAAATTAAACAGGGGCGCACATATAAAAGTTCTAGTTCTAATCCCAAGGCTTTTGAACTTTCTCCGGGAATATATGACATCGAGGTAAAATCATTTGCTATTCAAGGGCATCCTGTTGTCAAGTTTGATTCGGTAGAGGTTAAGCCACAGGAAACAGTTGTAGAAACGGCGCAGTTTAAAAGTGGTGTTATAAAAATCGGGGCCAAAGAAGGAGAGAGTTTTACAGACTCTATGGTCTCATTTACTAATTCCAGGACAGGCGAAAAAATAACAGCAGGCCGCACTTACACAGAATATAAAGAGTTTATATTGATCCCTGACTCGTATACTGTGACGGTTAAAGCTTTTAAAATTGAGGGAAATCCTGAAAAAACAGTTGAAGTGGACCTCAAAGCACAGGAGACAATGGAAGTTAACGTAGATTTTTCAAATTAATAACTGTAATTAACTTTAGAAGTTCAATGAAAAATTATATGCGCCCCAACTAGAGAAAGGGCAAGTATAATTCCAAAATGAAGTACGCTCTTATGGGAAACTTCAATAAACCTGTCATGCGGTAGCCTGAAACCGTTTTTGATAACAGTAGGAATAGCAATTAATAAAAATCCTATCACGATTACCCAGCTTGATCTTATAAAATAATTAAGCTCCGGAAACTGCGATTGAATGATAAAAGTTAAAACCACACTAAACAACATGGTGCATAGAACAAGCTTCCTGTTGGGTTCATAAAGGAACATAGCGGACATGATAATAATTACGAATCCAATTTTAATATAATAAGACATTGAGTTAAACCAATGGGTTAGCGGAAACCCGGGATCGCCAAATTTTACGTACACAACAACAAAAGCGAATAGGGCGCCTGTTACAAAAGAAGCTATAATAGAGTATCTGCCCATTTTGACTACTTCTGTCTCTGACGCGGATGGTTTGAAGTAACGCTTATAAATATCAATTGACCAGAGTGTTGAAACTGAATTATAAATTGAATCGAGTGTACTCATCAGGGAAGCAAATAGCCCGGTAAGAATTAGCCCGCTTACGCCCATAGGAAGAAAATCATTTACCAGAGTTAGGTATGTTAAGTCAGGATCTTGAAGAGGTTTATCTTTTAATATGCCTGCCAGCGCTATTCCGGGTACTATGATGATTAAAGCCATTATATACTTGAGAACTCCCCCGACCAAAAGCCCAATCTGGGCCTGCTTCAAATCTTTTGCGGCAAGCGCTCTTTGAAGAATAACCTGGTTTGCGCCCCAGTAATTCAGGTTTAAAAGCAGCATGCCGAAAATCCCAACCCAGGGCAAAGTCTCGTGATTAGCCGGGAGGTGCAAATGCATCAGATCTCCAGTTGTGTTCCAAAGTTCCGACCAGCCTCCCAGGTGGCGAATAGCTACAAAAAGAATTACAAAACTACCTATAACCAATAAAAAGAACTGTACGACATCAGTTCTCACAACTGCTCTTAAACCGCCAAGATAAGTGTATATTGCCGAGAATGCGCCTGTGAAAATTATTAATATCCCGAGCTGGAGCGGTACGCTAAGATTTAGCGGATTGAACATCTCTCCGAAGACTCCGTGAATTGCATAGGAAGCCCAAAAGAGAGCGGTGCCAAGATACATAAATGAGTAGAGAATTATCATGAAGACAGAGTAGGCAAGGGCAACTCTAGCTCCTAATCGGGCTTCAAAGAACTGAGTTATGGTTATTACTTTCATCTTCAGATAGATTGGTACGAAAACAAATGCGGCGACAAGTATTCCGAATATTGCATTTATTTCCAGATTAGCCTGAGCCAAACCGAACACGTATGCCGAGCCTGCCATAGCAATGAAATGATTTGCTTGCACATTTGTGGCAATAGTTGAAACTGCTATGTACGGCCACTTGAGCGACCTTGAGCTCAGAAAATATTCCTCAACGCCGACGTCAGACTTAACCCGGCTCCATATGCCGATGATCATGATGACGACAAAGTAGGTAATTATTATTGCCAGATCAATAATCATATCTCTTTACGTTTGCCCCGGTTGAGTTTATTATGTGAATTAAGTTCTAAATTGTATTTAGTATAGGCGTTATGCACAAGGCTCTCAGAGACAAACAGTTGCCAAAAGGAATACTCAGACTGCTTATGCGGGCTCCCATAATTCTTTATGAGGCAGGGCTTGGTTTTATATTGGGTGGCAGATTTCTAATGCTGACTCATACGGGGCGAAAAAGCGGACGATCCAAGCGAGTCGTGCTAGAAGTGATCAAGAGTGATCCGGAACAAAATATCTATTACATAGGTTCCGGATGGGGTGAGAAATCGAACTGGTTACTCAATATCGAAAAAACCCCAGATGTAAGAGTTCAAACTGGGAACAAAAAATTTAGCGCCGTTGCCACTAGGCTCAGCCCTGATGAGGCTTCAGATATTCTGTTGGATTACGCTGAGAGAAACCCAAAAGCATTCCGCATTTTAGCGGGAAGAGTGATATTAGGAAGGGAATTGGATATTTCTCGGGAAAGTGCAGATTTATTGGCGCAGTATATTCCGATTGTAGTGCTCAGTCCTGTGAGGTAAGGTTGTATTAAACATCTAAAAGGAGCGGTACGTTGAAGAAATTTTTCGCATTACTAATTTTGTCTTCTTTCTTGGTGCAGGGTTTTTCTCAAAGTGCAAATTCAGAAATATTAATTGCAGCGGCGGATGAAACCAATAGCATAGAAAACGAGCTTGAGTCAGCTAATAAAAAATTTATATATAAAGGTAAACCGATTCATCCGGGCTGTGTTGAACAATTCAATATAAGCCTTGCAGATTCAGGTCCTCCCGTAATTAGGGCTGTTGATGTGGAATCATGTATCAACAGCAATGAGTTCGTTCAAGAATACAAAGTAAATGATGATGGCTATATGATCTATGAGTATGGCGAGGAAGGGGAAAATAAATTTTTTGGTTATAAATATATCGGTAAGGCATCAGGCGGGCTCCATGTTCTGGATACCATATCAAGTGGAGGCGGAACAATGGTTGCGAAAACTCTTTTGCTGACCAGGTTCGGCCTTGAAAATTACAAGTCTTTTGATGATGAGGGGAAGATTAATATTGAAAAGCGTCTTATAATGAAGTGTATAGGCCAAATCGTGAGAGGCGACAGGGATATGGGGAAAGTTGAATTAAAAGATAATGAGATAATTCTGGGCGAATCACAGTATCGAAAAAAGATGGAGGTTATACATCTTGATTAAATTTTACAGATTAAGTGTTTCAGTATTTGCCGTCCTGGGAGTACTGCTGGTTTGTTCTTGCAGTTCACAGGATAATTCTAAAAACGAACTTGCCGCCTATTGCGTCAGGCTATGTGTTGAAGATACCGGCGATCCAGAAATTTGTGATACACAGTGCAGGTGTGCTGCTGAAAACCTTTCCAGTAAATTTACAGATGAGAAATTTTCTGAGTTTGTTCAGAATCTTACTCAAAATGAAAATGAACAGAATGAATATATGGAAAAGCTAAAAAATTCGCTTGAATCATGTAAAACAGCGAGTCAGTAAAGGATAGGGTAAAACAAACTAAGGCTTGGTTTGAATTTTTGTAGGGTTGGAAGTATATTTATAGGTGGTTCAAACCAAGCCTCCCATTATAATACATCAATTCAATGAGTTGTATCTCATATCTCAAGTATTACTTTAAATATATCTGGAATTTTGTCAAGGCAAATAATGGACTAAATTGAAAGAATATGAATTAGGAGGCAATAATCAATGCAAAATTGATAAAATAACTTCTACTACATCTTTAATTTCTTTAGGATTAAGCACAGATTTGCCTGTAACCATTAATCCATGATTACTGGTAGCCAAAAAGCGTGATAAAACTTTTGTATCTGTATCCTTAGGAAGCTCTCCAGCTTCAACCGCTCTGTTTAGGCAGTTTAGAAAAGCTGTCTGAATTCTTTCCAGCATTATCCTCACGCAGGAAGCTACTTCTTCATCATGGGGCGCAAGCTCCACAACAGTGTTACTAATTAAACAACCCCTTGTTTTTCTGTCCATTGGTATGTTTACCATGTTTTCAAAAAATTGTCTGATATTACCAAGAGGTGATCCTTCTTCTTCAAGTACTGCAATCCTTTTATAGGTGAATTGTTCGGCATAAAACTCCAGTGACGCGATAAATAAAGAATGTTTGTCGCCAAAGGTGTTGTAAATACTACCTCTTTTTATGCCCATATGGTCAACAAGGTCCTGAATGCTTGTTGCTTTATAGCCCTTTGCCCAAAATATATCCATTGCTTTGGAAAGGGTTTCTTCTTTGTCGAATTCGTAAGGTCTGCCCATTTTAGTGTTTCAGGTGGTATTTATTTACACTATATCCATAATTTTGTAGTTAATCAACAAGATTTAAGGAATATAATATCATATCTTTTTCTAATTCATAACTCTGATCTATCAGTTTGATGTTTGCGCGTAGTTTATATCCAGCGGTCTTCCAACTTCAGGCTTGCTCACTTTCCAAATCCAGCCATCGTAAATGAAGTGTAGGAAAGAAGAACCCGTTATATAAAGCCCAAGAACGTATTCGTTTATATTAAGACCGGCAACGCTGATTCCTGCCAGTAAAACGGTGAATATACCGGCGTATAGCCACTGCTTTTTCGTTATCCTTGAGAAGAGACTCCTCGAGTCGGGCTTCTTTTTATACTTAGAGTTAACGAAGAGGTTTACAAAGGCTATATATTCGATTGCGTGTGAGAATCCAAAGACCAAAAACCCAATTACCAGGTTTTGAAAGAATATTGCGTAAAGGAGCAATATCGAGAATACGAAAATATTTTTCGGAAGACTGATTTTATCCCAGTTCTTAAGCTCCACATATATGTACATGATAGTAAATGTGAGAGCTACCGCTAGGGCTACATAAGATATCATTGTGAAAATGGGGAAATAATCACCCAGGTACTTAATCAGGGTACGTCCTTCATGATACTCACCCAGGAGCCCCTTGTTTCTCTCTCCTAATGCATAGAAAAGGTATACGAACCATGAGTATATGATTCCCTTGTCAAGCCAAGCAAGGCCATAACCCGCTTTCCGGGAATATATTCTGGTAAGCCCGTACTTCTGGGCTATTGTGTGGAACATAAGCCATATTATAGAGGCGGCAAGCAGAACTGAAAAGATGTTAAGCTTGTAAAATGTGACTGCTATCACTAAAAAAACTATTGGTAGCACAATGTATGCCCGTTTTCGCTTGTCGAACTCTTCTTTCTGTCCATAGACCAGGGCAAAAGTGTAGTGTCTGTGAACGAAGCTTGTTGCTGCTACTATAATTAATATAGTGGCAAAGTAATTCTCAAAGATCATGAATGCCAGATATACGGCTACCCATCCGAAACTCAAATATAAGAGGTCAAAGGCCGGGTCCTTGATCCAGATGTTTTTAGGTTGCGCTATTGTACTCATTTTGTCCTGTTCCTCTTGTATTTGTTAAAACTGACATTGGTTGTAGGGCCACTTACCGCAATAATTGATGTTATCTATATCATAATAAATATATTAGCGTCAAAATCAATTTTTATTCAATTTGTTTGTGTATAATAATTTTTGCAAAAAACAAAAATCGAGAAAAATATGATACAAATTGCATTAATTGGCTATATCCTGCTGGTAATTGCACTTAGTCTGATCCCGACTCCGGTTGCAAGCAGTGGAATGTATTCC
>Ga0055475_10000018_pt1 | contig 15951 bp, 15 predicted proteins | sample Muzzi_CordB_D2_FD_57681 | JGI IMG/M metagenome (GOLD analysis project Ga0055475, IMG submission 57681) | Wetland microbial communities from San Francisco Bay, California, USA, that impact long-term carbon sequestration - Muzzi_CordB_D2 | ecosystem: Environmental > Aquatic > Marine > Wetlands ... | reverse complement strand
TCATCATCAATCAGAACAATAGAGACCGTCGTTCGGCTATTTGGGATAGCAACGACGTGCTCTACATTGATGCCCTCGCTAGCCAGCATCTCAAGAACCTGTTCCCCATAATAATCCTGGCCCACCGTTCCCAGAGCGGTTGCCTTTAGCCCCAGCCGGACAGCGAGGAAGAGGAAATTGCCGGTTCCCCCGGCCTCTATGGCGATATCACGGGCAGGCTGATGCTCATGGGCATGAACAGGTAACTTGGCTATCGGCACAACCATGTCGGCCACTAAATCACCGAGGGTTACAACGTGCAAATTCATATAATTACTCCGTGTTGAGGAAAATGAGGTGATCTGTATGGCTGGAGTGGGGATTGCAATCCGTACTCCAAAAAACGCTGGTGGATTATACCATCTTAATCGGGTGCTGCATAAGAAAGCAAGGGATCATTACTAAAGCCAACAATAGCCGCCGGAGCGATTACCCCCTTATCGGTGATAAGAGCCTTGATATATTGAGCCGGGGTGACGTCAAAGATATGATTCTCTACCTGAAGCATTTTGTTTTCTGCCAGCCCGGAAGGAGCTATTGCCCCATCATCGGGACGTTCCAGAATCTTTACCTCACCGCCTTGCAAAGACTCAAGACTGAGTTTGAGGATACTCCCGGCGGCATAGAGCGGCACACCATAGACATGACAAGCAAGACCTAACAGTTGTGTTCCCATTTTGTTGACCACACTACCATTCGCCAGGATAGAGTCGCTCCCGACCAAAGCCTTGTTGGCCCTTTTTATATAACTGCCCATCGCCGCATCAATGATGAGGGTGCAAGGAATACCCAGCTTGAGCAGTTCCGTAACCATTACCCGACCTTCACCATAGGGGCGAGACTCGGTGGCAATTACTTGGAACTGCTTGCCTTCCTCTCTGGCGCGACTAAAAATTGCGAGCAAGGTTCCTGTGTAACTATGGATAAAGATGACATCGCCATCCCGAATAACCCTGCTCCCTACTTCAATGACCTGCTGTTGGGCTTGCTCGAACCCGACCAGAAATTGCTGGCTGCGAGTGGTCACAAGTTGTTGTATCTCTGGCGCACTCATAGGAGAGGCTTTCGGCTGCATCAGAGGATTGAGGACATAAACACAAGCATTGGCAACACTGGCCATCGAGGGTTGGGCTGCCTTTAGGCGTTTGGCGGCTGTGGTCAAAGTATCAACTAAAGCCTCTCCGGCTCCGGCTGTTTTTTCCGTGAGTAAGGTCAAAGCTTCGAGGGCAACACATGTGATAAGGTAAGCCCCTTTGACCTTCATATCTTCGATGTCAGTAATCAGTTGTTCGGCTGAATGAATATCATTAGTCATCTCGTTATCCTACGGCTATTAGAAAATCTCTCGCCAAGGCGCAAAGTTCGCTAAACGTGAAACAGATATTTGTTTTCTTTGCGACTCTGCGACTTTGCGCGAGGCTTATTCGTTTCAATCTATGGTCATGAGATTGGCTATGTATGGTTTACCCTCCGGCAAACTCGCCGTACTTGGGTAAACGAGCGAACCTTCGCTTGCGCCATACAATTAATACAGTGCCTATGGCTAAGGGAAGCAATGGCATAAGAAAAAGGGATGAAGAATACTGGCTATCGACCAGCCTGATCTCTCGCTCGCTACCGGCAATCACATTGCCATCGGTATCTAACAACCGTACCGTGAAGGAAGGTTGTCCCGGTTCAACCCGAATTTCATACCCTTCAAAATCCGGGGTTCTGGTTTTTGACCGTTCATCTTCCGCCGAGGCCTGCTCGATAACTTCATAACCCAGAGCCGAGCCTGGTAATTGTTTTACTAAATAAGGTTTGGATTCTATCTGGTCAACCACTTGACCTCCGTGCAACACTTCCAAAGACCCGGCTTCCTTTGGCCGATGATGCACCCATCTATAATGGTCGATATTGCCGTTGGTACTTTGGGGCGCTTCTAATCGGGCAAAATAGAGATCGTTGTACTCCCCCTCGTTGAAGGGCTGAAGATAGATTACAGTACCACTACGAGCATATAAAATCTGGCTGGGGTCATCGGATTGATCCGGGGTGGTCCATTTATCCTGGGGTACAACGCCATACCCCACCCCCATCCGTTCGAAAGAAAAGACAACTAACTTTCGCTCACTCTCGGGTATAATTTGACCATCTTCGTCTCGAAGTCGAATAGAGTAGTTGCCCGCAGGCAGCGTTATCGGAAAGCCGTCATGCAGGTTGGTGCTGAGAAAAATAAAGGGTTTGGGTTCTTCAGGAGGAGGTTCAGGTTCTTTGGTCAAGCTTCCATCTATCATAGCACCCTCAACTTTATCCCGGTAATGAGCTGTAGCTTCGAAATAAGCGGCCACTTCGTCTCTATAGGCTCGTCTGGCTTCGTCGAACTTTTGATATTGGGCCTCAGCCTCTTTGCCGCTGTAGATATGAACTTCGCCACCCTTGTATCCCTTGGGGTATTGAACAACATATTGCGTTTGGTCAAGGCTTTGAATAACCTGTCCTCCCTGTACAATTTCAAGGGTCCCATCGACTGTTTCGTTAAGCTCATCCCAAGCTGCCTTGAATTCATTGGTGACAGGCCAAAAATAGACCAACGTATTGCGGGGGGAGACAACATTGGTAACATCCGCTAACATATAGAGTGTACCTTCCGTTGGCGGTAAGAAGGTGCCAAGATACTGTTGGCCGGTGAAAATACTTAGCCCATAGACAAATTCTCGCTGTTTATCTGGGGTCTGGGCCAAAATTGTTGTTACAGTAAGCGTCGATAACACTAAGGCTATCAGTAAACCTGAAATCACTTTTTTCATTTTCGTACCCCTTTACGTTCTAAGGTGACAACGCTCAGCCCTAAAAATATTAGGGTATATATAAGGGAGATGGTAAATATGATAAGATAAGAAGTTACATGGCCTCGCCTTATGGCTTCTATCCCCTGGTTAAGATACGAAATTGGCGATAGCCAGGCAACGATTTGATTCAGAAAGGTGAGAACATTTTGCGCAAATAATAATGGATTGTAATAACCGTTGCCCTGGACAGGAATGGCCAGTAAAATCTCCTGTCCCACCTCAATCGCCAGAAAGAGTAGTACCACGCTTAAGAAAAGAAGGATAGCGGTTCGCACTTTGCTGCTTAAGGTGGAAAGGAAGATACCGACTGCAATAAAATCTGAGGCAACCAGGATAGAGAGAAGAATAACCCAGAGCAGGCTGAGGGAAAAGGTAAAATTGGTCAAGGTAGCGTACAAAAAGAAGCCAGCCATATAGACGATAGCCATCAAAACATAGAGCGAAATTTGAGCCAGATATTTACCCAAGACATAAGAAAGCGAATCCACTGGCCCGTAAAACAGGGCTTCCATCGTCCCTTGATCTCGCTCACGGGCGATGGTTGCCACAGAAGAAAGGGCTAAAAATAATGAAGACAAGAAGATGGCCACAAAAAGCGGGAAAGTGAACGCCCCCGAAGCTACGAAAAGACCGTTTTCATCGATAAAACTCAAACTATTTCGGAGGGCGAGAACGGCAGTTAGCAAAGCGAGGCTCAGGACAATGTACACCCCCCGGCCAAAAATCATAGAGATGAAGTCTCGCTTTTGAATAAGCATAGTCACATGCCAACGATAGTTCCACCCCGAACTGAGATTCATGCCTCCACCTCCGTTCCGGTAAGCAGAGAGACATTCTGCTCGGTTATGGTTACAAAGGCTTCTTCCAGACTCATTTCTTTTGTTCTCATATCTACAATCACCCCGCCGTCGTCCGAAATGGCCGCAAATATCTGGGGTCGGAAATCGGCGGTGGCATCCAGTTTGAGACTCAGCTTATTACCATTACCGATAGCCTCGTGGACAAATTCCAAAGGAGAGAGATGTTCAATAAGTTGGGGTGGAATTTCCTGAAGCTCCAATTCCAACTCCACCTGCTGGCGCAATTTGAGTTTGAGGTTGTCCAGGCTATCCTCTGCTACCAATCTGCCCCGATTCATAATACCTACCCGGTCGGCGGTCTGCTCAACCTCCGATAGAATGTGTGAAGAAATAAAGACGGTCTTGCCCTGTTTCGCTTGCTCTTGCAGAAGGTGTCGAATCTCCAGGATGCCGTAAGGGTCTAGAGCGGAAACAGGTTCATCGAGTATCAGCAGTTCTGGATTGTGTATCAAGGCCCGTATCATGCCTAACTTCTGCTGCATCCCTCGTGAGTAATCGCGTGCTCTAACATTGCCAAATTGGCGCAGGTCAACAAGTTCTAGCAGGCTTTCAATGCGTTCTTCTTTGTTCTCAACCCGGTATAAATCGGCAAAGAAACCAAGATATTCGCGGGCGGTCATATCATCATAAAAATACTGATGTTCGCCCAGCACCCCAATGCGGTGTTTAATCTCGAAGTAGTTCTCTCGCAGAGACTGACCGAAGAGGAAAACCTGACCACTGGTAGGTTTTTCAATACCCAGAAGCATCAAAATGGTGGTGGTTTTACCGGCCCCATTCGGCCCCAGAAAGCCGTACACCTCGTTAGGCTCTACGTGAAGCGTAACATCCTTTACCGCCGCAAAACCATTGTAATTTTTGCATAAACGCTCAGTTTGGATCAAAACTTCTCCTCCAAAATTGATACCGGTAAGCTGGTTTTTAGTTCGGAAACTATATCATAAGTGAAGGCGTGAGGCAAGTAAATCTTAACTTGACAGTCACAATACAGAGACCTATAATGCTCGCATGGCGACTGCTTGGCTGGTTTTTTTAGCTTCTTTTCGTTTGACCTTCCAGCGTATCGGCCTGCTCTTGGCAACAAATATTCTGTGGTGGCTTCTAACTTTGCCCCTAATTACTTGGCCCCCAGCCACAGCCGGTTTGTTTCATGTAGTCCGGCGTCTCACCAACCTGGATGAGTCGGAACAAACAACGTGGCGGCACTTCTTTGAAGGCTTCAGATATTATTGGCTCAAAAGCTGGCAACTCATGGCGATCAATTTGATTCTTGGTCTCGTCATTGTGTATGGCTTTATTTTCTATTTCAACCAAACTGGATCGATTTTGCGCTATGTGGCTATTCCGGTTTTTTATATGATGCTTCTGTGGGTCAGTATGCAGCTCTACCTGTTTCCCCTATTGATTGAGCAAAAGGATAAACAGATTCGGCTTATTTTCAAAAATGCTCTGGTTTTGGCCTTAGGAAACCCGATATTTACCATTGCATTTGGTTTGTTACTCGTATCAGTAATCCTTGTTACAACAATCCCTTTAAACGGTGGTCCGCTCTTGTTGATTCTTATCTCATTTCTAGCGGTAGCCCAAACGCTGGCCTTACAAGAGATGCTGGGCACCCAACATAAAAGGGAGGATAAATAAACACGAGAATTGTCTCTGCGAGTTTGCGAGTGGGTAAGTCTATTTTACCGGGGTTATAAACACTAACGTCGCCCTGGTCTCGTTCGAAAAACTAACTGTTCTAAAAGAATAATATAGATTAACACAGCCACAACGGGGTTACCTAATATCTGAGACACCGCAGCAGGGAGTTGAGCCACCAGGTCGGAGGGTAAGGCCTGCCATCCCAAGGCCAAAAATACAGAAAATCCAACAATAAAAGCATTTGTATCGCTGAATTGGGGTGTTCCGGCTCGCCACAGCCTGGCTCCAATGCCAATAGAAGGTCCGGCCAGACCCAATAAGATGGCTCCGGCTATCGGTTTGGGCATTGCCGCCAGAAAACCGGCGACAGGCCCCAGCATACTCAAAATCATGAGGATGACACCGGCCACAATGGTCGGATAGCGGCTGGCAACACCTGTTGCTGCCATGAACCCGGCATTAACCGAATATGTGACCACCGGCGTGGCCGATAACAAACTGGGAAAAATACTCTCGGCAAAACCAAATACCGAGATAATAGGTCGGATCCGCCTGAGGTCGAAGGGTTCTTGAGCTACTTCGGTCAGGGCAATCACATAAGTAAGCTCTTGGACACCTGAGACGAGGATGGCAATAACTGCGGCAATGAGAAGACCAGGTCGCGGCCAGGCGATCCCCAGAAAAAATGGGTGCGGGGGCGTAACCAACGGTGCACTTGTGACCAGACTCCAATCCATGAATCCGGCCGCAATAGCGCCTAGATAGCCAACAATCACAATAATGAGTACGGCAATAGTTGATATAAAGCCGGATAAGGTAAAACTGATGTATCCAACACCTAATCCCAATAGAATAGCAAACACGAGGAAAGGTAACCCTAATTCGGCCAAAAATGATACGCCCAACGAGGCAGAGCCTAAACCAATCATCATAATTAAAGAGCCGGTCACCAGAGGCGTAAAGAAGCGTTGGACATAGTTAGCCACGCCCAAGAGTCCTAAAAGGATAACCAGGAAAGCGCCGATCACAAAACCACCAAAAATTTCATTCAGAGGGAAACCGGCTTGATAGGCCGTAATCATGGTAAAGCCGGGTACGATATTTGGTCCCGCTAGCAGCCCCATCCGGTGCCCCAGCCACGCCTGGGCAATAATTGCCAGTCCTATGGTAAAAACTGTGGCCGTGATGAAGGTCGCTAAAGGCGCTCCAGACAAGTTAATACCAAGCCCAACCAGCGCTACGCCCCAAATTATAGAGTAGGTGGACATCGCCACCATTTGAAAGCTATAAATCAGTAGTTTGGGCCACGGCGGGCGCTCTGATGAACTGTATATCATTTAGCTTTTGCCTTTACTAGAGATTAGGTAACTATTCGGCGTCAACAGGTAATCGTTACGTTTTACGGTAATTGGTGATTAGCCGAAGGTGGTAATTAAGCTAAATAACCAATAATCAATAACCAATTACCATCGTTTTAGCAACTTTGAAAGGCATAGCTGAACAGTTACCAGAATAGTTTGTGCAGGCCAACAAGTCGCATAGTATGCCACAAAACGGAGGATTATTATAGTGGATGAACAGCATTTTATAGCCGAAACTCTATCTCAGTATCGCGGTCTTTTTGAGCAACTAGACGAGATTATCACCCCGGAACGAGCCTTTAGCACGTTCAAGCGTATTGCCGACACGTATGCGCCAACCCTGACGGTTCGATATACCCGAGCGCCGGTCGTTGAAGCCTTAATTGAAGAAGCCAGAAGTCAATCATTTTGCGGCCAAAACCTAACCTTTCACCGCAACTACCTTTCAACCGGTAATGTCGCTTTAGAGTTTGGCTCGGCGCGGCGTAAACCCGTCTGGTCGATGGCTCACCTGGATATCATTAGCTTTCTAACGGGTGTTCGGGAAAATGGACGCTACCCGCTAACCCCTTACTGTGAATCCCGACAGACTGATGGCAAACGAGCCGCCCTGGCCTTGGCCTATTCTGTCGAAAATGGAACGATGGAGAAAATTGCTGAAGGGTGGTTACACTCAAAAGATAATCATCACTCTTTTGAGACCGATGTGTCGGATTTGCCTCCGGCTACCCGCGTTGTATATGCCAGCGAAGCTGAATGGGATCATGCCACCGGCATGATCTACGGGACGGTAGACGATGCTTTTGGCTGTGCCGGTCTGGTATTAGCGGCCTTCGCTCTATCTCACTACTCTCTGGAAGCCCTTATCGTCCTGACCGATGAAGAGGAAGGCGTTGTAGGCGTGGGCAATCGAGCCTTCTCCCGAGGCAGTACCCGTCTGCTCAACCGGATTGCGCCGGATATGTTACCTGATTTCATCACAAACACCGATCTTCATGAAGAAGTCACTAATCTGGCTGAAGGTCAATTAGATATGGCTCGCTTTGGTCAGGGCAGTCTTTTCGCCGGATTTGCCAGTGGGGCTAAAGGCGCGGTGACACCTCCCCAATTATTGGCCTTCCAGCGAGAGTTGGCTCGATATTTAGCTACCCAAGATATTCGCCTTCAGGAAAATGCGGGCTACGTCAGCCGCAGCGATTGCGTCTCGGCCATGATGGCGACGCCCAATGTGGCCCTGATAGGCTATCCGGGAGCTTATTCCCATTTCATCGATACCCCTCGAGGTCATGTTGATGATTTGATTCATTTAGCCAAGGTCTTGGCCGTCTATTTGCTTGTCGCCCAAAGCGCAGAGTGGCGAGAGCGCTATTTGTTGTAGGAGATTGGTGATTGGTAATTAGTGATTAGTAGACCGCCAAGCCTTCATTGATGAGCGTTACTATAACCATCAGCCAAAACCCACGTCAAGTGGAAAAGACTCAAAATATTTTGAGTTGTCTATTTCGAACTCAAAACCCAAAACTCGAACCCCGAAACTATTTATAGGAGACTCTTTATGTTCATCACCATAGATGTAAAAACCAACCAGCGACAGGAACTGTATCTGGTTACGGATGCGGTTCAAAATGCCATTGCTGAGAGTGGGATTAAGGAAGGGATATGCCTTATCTTCTGCCCACACACGACGGCTGGCGTTACCATTAATTCTTATTTGGACCCGGCCACCGCCGCCGATTTGCAGGATGAGATTGATCGCATTGTACCCACTCGAACTGATTTTAAGCATATTTTTGATACCCCCTCGGATGCGGCCGGGCACATCAAAGCCAGCTTAATCGGTAGTCATCTAATGGTTATTATTAAGGAAGGCAAGGCCGTATTGGGTCACTCTCAAGGGCTTTTCTTATGGGAGTATGACGGACCACGCTCTCGCCGATTGCAATTGAAGATAATAGCAGGCTAATGGCTAAATATTTCCCGATTCGACGCCGCTTTCAAATATTCTTTGCCCTTCAATTTGCTGGGGTGGCTATGTTCATGCCCTATGTAGCGCTCTATTTGAGCCATATTGGCCTTTCTGGCGCACAGATTGGTATATTATTAGGAATGATGCCTTTAGTGGCCTTTCTAACGCAACCGTTGTGGGGATTGCTCAGCGACATCTATAACTTACGGCGTACGGCCCTCACCATTGGTTGCTTAGGGGTGGCGCTCAGCGTGGCTGCTTTTGGCTTGACCGCACAATTTTATTGGCTCTTTCTCATCACCCTTGTGATGGCTGTCATGCGTGGGCCTATTATGCCCATTAGTACCGCCCTTGCCCTCGAGCATCTGGAGAACGAGAAGCGCAAAGATGACTTCGGCGCGCTGCGTCTCTGGGGCTCAATTGGCTTTATTTTGACATCATTGCTTATGGGTCTCATTATCGAAGATTTCATTCAAGCCATCGTCATATTATATAGTACCAATATGTTCATCGTCACCCTGCTTAGCCTGACTTTGCCCGATGCCCCCATCAGCCAAAAAGCAAATTGGCGCGACGGGGCAACTCTTTTGAAGCGAGAGCCGGTTTTAGCTACCTTCTTGGCCGGGGCACTTTTTGTCGGCATGACAATGGGTATTGTCAATCAATATCTGGCTGTTTACATGAGGGATATTGCCGCCACAGGCTTCATTATCGGGCTTGCGATGGCAATCTCGGCCCTCCCGGAAATTCCGTTAATGGCTATAGTGCCCAAAATGATGGCCCGTTGGGGATTGAGGGCTGTGCTGCTAGGCGGTATCGCTGTGCTGCCCATTCGTTGGTTTCTATACTCCATTATTGACAATCCTCTGCTCGTACTTCCGATACAGCTTTTTCACGGTATCGGTATGACTGCAATGCTTGTAGTTGGCGTCATCTATGTTGATCGGCTACTTATCCGCCAATGGCGAGCCACCGGCCAGGCGCTCTATACCGCTACTATGCATGGGGTTGGGTCAAGTATTGGTCTGTTTAGCGCTGGATTCCTATATGATTATGGGGGGATCAATCCGGTCTGGATATTTTGCACCATCATCGGCTTGACCGGATTAGCCATAATTACCTATTCCGTTCGTATGCCGTCCTTTCAGCAAGCTGTTGAAAGGAGTCGCCTATGACCCCTCGGTATATTACATTTTCGAACATCATCATTGATGATATTGTTCTTTGGGATGGCCGTACCTTCATGGGAACTTTGGGTGGTTCCGGTACCCATGCCCTGGTCGGCATGCGAGTCTGGTCAGACCAGCTTGGTTTTGTCGCCAGCGTTGGCCCTGATTTTGACGCGACGCACCGGGCGCAGTTAGAAAGAATGAATATCGACCTACGCGGGGTGATAGAGCGCGGCGATAGCTATAAAACCGCCCGGGCCTGGCAGCTATTTGAACCTGACGAACGGCGTATCGAGATAATGCGTACCGAGTTGGCAGCATTTCACGACTATACGCCTCGCTTTGAGGAGATACCTGAGGACTACACTCAAGTACGCTGTGTTCACCTTCAATGGGGCCGTAACTTTACCGAAGTCCTTGAGCTTATAAACCATTTTCGAGAGGCCAATCCTGAGGCTTGTTTCATGTGGGAGCCGGTTTCTGAGCATCTCGATGGTACGCCCGATGAGTATCGGCCTATTATGGAGCAAATTGCGCTGATATCACCGGACCGCAATGAGGCCAGGCGTATGACTCGCCAAACCGATCTGGAAGATACGATTAAAACCTTGCTAGATTGGGGTGTGCCCATTGTGGCTGTCCGTATGGGGGCGGATGGGTCTCTGGTGCGAACAGCGCAGGGTGAAGGCTGGCGGATTCCGGCTGTGCCTGCGGAAATTGTTGATGTAACCGGTGCTGGCGATGCTTATTGCGGGGGCTTTATGGTGGGCTTGGGCGAAGGGTTGAGCACAGTCGAAGCCGCCTTACGAGCCACCGTCAGCGCCAGCTTTGCCCTAGGACAGTTCGGCGTACCGGAATTTAATGAGAAGACGGTTGCAGAAGCTGAAAGGCGGCTGACGTGGGCACGTGAGCGCGTGGAGCTTTTATAAGACAATCTACGAAATGGTTATGAGTCTGCGGTACACCGCCAATTATAAAAGGAAGGAGTGTCAAAGTGCACTTTGACACTCCTAAGTAGCTATGGGGCATAATAACAATGGACAGAACTGCACTAATTGAAGCTGCTCGTGGTGATCGGCCTTTGGATTTGGCGATTACCAACGTCAATCTGGTTAACGTCTTTACCTGCGAAATCTATCCTGCTGACATCGGCATTTTCGGTGATCGCATTGCTGTGGTGGGGCCAGCCGGGGCTTATGACCTCGAAGCTAAAGAGACCATTGATGGCATGGGCAAGTGGGCCGCCCCCGGCTTTGTGGATACTCATGTGCATATTGAAAGCACGATGGTTACGCCAGCCAGTTATGCTGCCGCCGTGCTGCCCTTCGGCACGACCACCTCCATTATCGACCCTCACGAAATCGGCAATGTGTTGGGCATGGATGGCGTCAGATTCATGGTCGAAGGCAGTGAAGGTTTGCCCCTACGCGTCTATACCACTATTTCTTCATGTGTCCCGGCGGTGCCTGATAAAGAGACCGCCGGGGCCGACTTTGGCCCTGAAGAGGTGGCGGAGATGCTCACATGGCCGCGAGTCATTGGGGTGGCCGAGGTGATGGATTACATGGGGGTGGTGAATGCCAGCCCCAAGATGGTCGGTATTGTGCAGGCTGGCCTGGATGCCGGAGCCACAATCCAGGGCCATTCACCCCTACTGATGGGGCGTGACCTCAATGCTTATCTGGCCGCCGGTATCGACAATGACCATGAACTCCGCCAGGGCGATGAAGGTTTAGAGAAGCTTCGGTTGGGGGTGCTGCCGTTGTTGAAGGTCAGCACGTATGGAAATTATGCTCGAAATATCGTGCCAACGCTGAAGTCCGCCCCATTTCTGGATATTGCTCTCTGCACCGATGACATTGAACCGGCTGACCTGCTCAAAAATGGGCATATGGACCGGGTCATTCGGGAGATGTTATGGCACGGTATCGAGCCTGCGGTGGCGATTCGCTGGGCCTCATACAATGGGGCCAGACATTATAAGCTGCGGGACCACGGCGCGATTGGCCCCGGCTATCTTGCGGATATTATTCTGCTCTCCTCACTCGAAGAGGTCAAAACCAGTGAAGTATTTGTCGGTGGCAAAATGGTGGTTCAAGATGGTAAGCTCATTGAGCCTATCGAAGAGCCGCCCACCACCATCAAGATTGAGAACAGTGTTCACCTGCGACAGCCCGTCTCGGTTGAGGATTTCAAAATAAAAGCCCCGATCAAAGAAGGGACGGTAAATGTCAATGTGATGGTTTTGGAACCATCCCGGCTAACCCGGCTCGAAACTGTTCCAGCGCAAGTGAGAAACCATGAAGTTGACCCAGCCTCATTGGGTGAGGATGTTTGCTATCTAAGTGTTGTGCCTCGCCACGGCCAACAACACCCGCCTGTGGTAGCCTTATTAAAGGGGTTACACTTGCGACACGGTACACTGGCGACAACCATCGCTCACGACTCGCACAATATTATTATCACCGGGCATCGTCCCAGTGACATGGTTATAGCCGTGCAAGAATTGGAAAAATGTGGCGGCGGAATTGTAATTGTCGATGAGGGTAAAGTGCTGGGCAAAGTGGAGTTACCCCTGGCAGGCTTGATGTCGCTAAAACCTGTATCGGAACTGGCCGTTGAGATGGAAGCCATCAACGAAACGGCTAAAAGTCTTGGCATCGACCATCGGGCGCAGGCATTGGCGATTTCGGGTCTGGCTTTAACCGTGATTCCTACCGTGCGTATTAGCGATTTGGTGGGCTTGCTTGATGTTGCTACTCAGGAACCGATCCCTCTGTTTGCTTAAAAGGAGTGCGGATTGCAATCCGCACTCCTGCTGTCTAGTCATTTAAAGTGGCGGAGGCTGCCACCCTCCTAAAGCTGTCTCCAGGTATTGGGCTACCGCCAGAGCCACATCCTCACGCCAGGGACGAGCGACGACCTGAACGCCAATTGGCAAGCCTTCGGGTGACGTGCCTCCTCGAACCACAGCACCCGGCCAGCCGGTCAGATTATGATGCGAAGTGTAGCTGAAGGTGGAACTGGTAATAGTGCCATGTGGTATGGCCGGAGAGGCGCTTGTCGGGCTGATGATCACATCATAGTTCTCCATAAAGGTCAGCATCCGGCTGCGAAACATATTCCACTCGGCCAAGAGATTGGCGAATTCGGTGGTGGTCAGAGCCTTTTCGGATTGGGTCCACTCGATAACCGGGTGCATCTTGCTGGTTCCGGCGCTTTCAAGTAACTGTCTTACCTTGGCCCCACCATCTGCATGTAGCAATTGGTGCCACAACTCGCGTGATTTATCGACTCCAGGCGGCGAGTCTTGCTGCACAGACAGCCCCTCTTCAGAGAGAACTCTGGCGGCGGAGCGCACCACATCAGCCGTTTCGGGGGTAGGCGACTCGATTCCATTGTCGGTAAAGAAGGCCACCCGCAAGCCCTTAAGATCAATAGAATTGGGGTCGCCGAGCGGCATGGGAACAATGGCGGGGTCATACCAATCCATCCCTACAATAATAGGCAAAGCCAGGATGAGGTCTCTTACAAAGCGGGCCATCGGACCAATCTGGGTGAGTGCATCCAAGGCTCCCATATCATAAGAGATGATGTGGCCCGTTCGAGGCACGCGCCCTGAGGTTGGCCTGATTCCGGCGATACCGCAATAATGGGAGGGCATGCGGATACTCCCGCCCGTGTCGCTGCCAAGGTCTAATGGCGACCCACCCGCCGCGATGATCGCCGCCGCGCCGCCGCTACTCCCCGCCGGAATTCTCGAAAGATCGTAGGGGTTGTTCGTCCGGCCATAGACGTAGTTGTCGGTCTCCCCGGCCAGGGTTAGCTCTGGTGTGTTGGTCTTGCCCAGTAAGATTGCGCCCGCGGCCCGCAATCGAGCCACGACTGTGGCATCTTTGGCGGGTACAAAAGAGGCCCGACCTTGAGTTCCGGCGGTGCTAATCACTCCGGCGGTGTCCAATGAGTCCTTAATCGTCACCGGGATGCCATGCAGCGACCCCTTAATCTCTCCTCGAGCCAGGGCTTCGTCAGCTTCGGTTGCCTCTTTCCGCGCCGAATCAGCCGTTAACTGCACTACCGCATTCAGTTGGGGATTTACCGCCTCAATACGGGCCAGATAAGCCTCGACCACCTCCTGCGAAGAGACCTGTCTGGTTCGAATAGCTTGAGATAATTCCGTTACCGAAGCATATATCAATTCATCCATCGTTTCACCCCCTAAATTTTCTAACTTTTTTCATATGAGTTGTTAATGCCGTTCCTAGAGCTTACGGCTATCTTACAATAAATAACGGAACTAATCCAGCGTAAAGGGGAATTTACAATGAAGTTAGTCAAGGCTATCATCAGAGCAGGCTCGACCCGATTTCCAAATTTATACAGCGAATGGTGCGAACTGAACGAATTTCTCGATTCGTATTTGAATATGCCGCTACCATCTTCTATCACCCAACTATTCCCAACCTGCCAGCCGGAAATAGAAATTAAAAATCTAGAAATTAGAAAGACAACTATTTCCTAAAGTGCAGACTATAGTCTGCCAAAATTTGCAGACTGAAGTTTGCACTCAAACCTACGGCGGACAGATTCTGATTTCTAATTTCTAAAAGTCTCATACTTAAACGCCCACGTCAATTGGGCTGGGGGGCGGCCCATTTTCGAGTAAATCTTTAAGCAAAACGGCCAAACGGGTTGGCACAAACCATTCCTTCGACAGCTCGATTTCCTTTACCCGCCACCAGCGATAACCATCAAAGGCTACCTGCTCGACTTCATCGGGTAGGTGATGGTCCACTGGCTCGAAACGCTCCACCTTGATAAGATAATACCGCTCTCGCTGCCGGATTTTCCGACCATCCCACAAAAAGGTATGGTCTCTGCGCCAGACCTCCGGCCCCATTTCAAATTCGACCAGGCCCGTCTCTTCGAAAAGCTCCCGCCGTAAGCATGCCACCTCAGATTCACCGTCCAGCATCCCCCCACCCGGCGTCAACCAGAAGGCTCGCCTCGATTTAGGCTCAATAATCCTGATGAGCAACACTTCCTCTTCAGGCGTTAATAGCAAGGCCCTTATGGCATAGCGCTCTTCGATCATTGAAGCCATCTATCTCCCCTCGCTCCACAAACTAAAACACCGATAACGCTCCATCAGCCAGCGACTGCCCTCAGTATCGTCGATGTTAATCGCCGCGATGCCTGCCACAATACCACCTTGTTTCTCGACTAGCTCAACGGCAGCCCGCATCTGAGCACCCGTTTCAATCCATTCATCCACGAGCAGCACCCTGGTTTCCGGCTTAATCATCCCGGCCCGAAGCTCCAAAGATTTTGGCTGGCCGGTATAATCGACAAATTCAACCGAATCGACCACAACGGGCAGCTTGCCGCCCTTGCGGATCGGCACAAAGCCCACTTCTGCCCGCAGGGCCATCGCCGCGCCCAGGATAAATCCCAAGGCGTCGATACCGGCGATACAATCAAAGGTAACATCATTGAAGGGGTCGAGCAAATCATTGACCAGGGCGGAAAAGGCTTCGTGGTCGGCAAACACAGGGGTGACATCATCCCGGGGGCCTGGGGTGTTGGTATCAATGAGGTGGAGATAGGAGGTCATTCTGATAGACCTTTAATAAATTTGATTGGTCAACACTCCCCCATCTACAACCAGATGAGTGCCGGTTATCCATTGGGAAGCATCTGAGGCAAAGAAGAGGCAAGCATCGCCAATATCTTCAGGTTCGCCCACCCGACCCAGCGGAGCGCGGCTCAGCCAGCGACTGAGTCCTTCGGGCCAATCTGTGGGTAACTGAGGGGAATTAATCAGGCCCGGCCCAACCGCATTAACCCGGATATTATACTGGCCCAACTCCAAAGCGGCGGTCATGGTGAACATCATCGCTCCGGCCTTCGAGGCCACATAATGAGAATGATTGGCAGCAGGATTAACCGCTTCAATGGAGGTAATGTTGATGATGCTCCCGCCCTCTCCATGCTCAATCATATGTCTGGCCGCCATTTGGGTGCAAAGAAACACGCCTTTTAGGTTAATATCGATGGTCTCATCCCATTCCGCCTCGG
>Ga0055475_10000016_pt1 | contig 17128 bp, 12 predicted proteins | sample Muzzi_CordB_D2_FD_57681 | JGI IMG/M metagenome (GOLD analysis project Ga0055475, IMG submission 57681) | Wetland microbial communities from San Francisco Bay, California, USA, that impact long-term carbon sequestration - Muzzi_CordB_D2 | ecosystem: Environmental > Aquatic > Marine > Wetlands ... | reverse complement strand
CTTTAAACCACAAAGCTAGCTATTTCATCAGTTTGGCCCCCGCTGCCTCCGGGTCGAAGCCTTCGGGCCATTTGGTGTGTTTATCGTATTTGGCCCCCACCAAATCGGCGTCTGTCAGGTCGGCGCCAGTTAAGCTGGCTGCGGCCAGGTTAGCACCCGACAGTTCGGCCCGGACCAGAGAGGCCTGTTCCATATCGGCCTCTGTCAGGTCTGCCCCTTCTAAGATGGTTCCTTCCAGCCAGGCCGCCGAAAGGTTCGCTCCTACCAACGTCGCTCGCCGCAAATGGGTGGTTTTCAGGTTAGCCTTTCGCAAGTTAGCTCTGTTTAAGCACGCCCCAATCAAGTTGGCTCCAGACAGGTTGGCTTTTCGCAAATTGGCCCCTTGCAGGTCGGCCCCTTCCAGAATAGTTAAAGACAAATCACCGCCAACCAACCAGAGGGGCTGCCCACCCTGAATGGAGGCATTGACCAATAAATAGATATCTCTTTGGGTCAGTTTTGACATTTTTAATCTCCTTATTGCTCAAGTGAGCTTACTATCTAATGAAATTGATGATGCTTCCAGTATATCATAGAAAAAGCAAATTAGGCTGCGACAAATGTCCTGTATCGAGCTATTTTAATGTCGAGCACAACACAACCAGAACCATTTGCCTTGATTGGCTTATGCTGCTAAGATTTAATAGTACCTAATCGCTAAAGACAAAAGCTGTTTGTTTTTGTAACATATTAGCAGATGCGTATAATAGTGAACATACCAAATATAACTCCTATAATTTCTAATATATTTGGGAGGAGGCAAAAACGTGGCACGATATCAGATATTATATTGGGAGCATATTCCACTTGGAGTAAAAGCGACTGACGTTAATGGGACAGTTCGGGAAAACCTCCCGGCTCGTTTCCAACAGGCTGTGGAAAATGCCTCATCGCAGGCCGGTCATTCCAGCGCTGCCGCTTATACATCTATGTTTAAGTGGGGTAAGGAAGAAGAGCGAGACGGTTCCGCCGCCGAGGTCGCAGCGGATGTGGCTAAAGAGTTGGATGAAACCTGGGACGAAGAAGAAGCCCTGGCCCAGTTCAATAAGCAATAGTCAGCAACGGCTGATAGAATTAAGAAGAATGAGGTGGATGCAGCTAGACTGTATCGAGTAAATCGCAGATACTTTTCGCACTTGACTTTTAAAATTAAAATAATGAAGTGCGTAATTTCTATAATTATGAAGATGCCTGGGGGTATTATGTACTCAGGCATCTTTTTATTTACACACTTTTGTAGCCCACCATATCATGCTAAAGGCAATGAAACACAATTACATTTTAGTTGGGCAACCAGGCTAATATTCTAAAGCCTTCGTTAGTTTGGATGATTTCCTCTATCGGCTGAAGCCGTGGGTTAACCACCACCAAACGATATTCTGAAAAGCCCTGACCTTGATTATCGACAAAAGCCACCGCTTCCTCATTAGGTGAAAAAACCGGCACGGATCGTAATTTACCTGTTACGGGTTTGTACCAAATTGTTGCTTCTCGCTTACTTAAATCATAATAGATAAGTTGGCCTTCCTGAAAAAAAACAAATGCATTTCCGTCGGGAGACCAGGTTGGAATAAAATTAAGCCCGCCCTCCGTCTGGGCTTGAGATAGATTAACGCTGTAAACCAGATCCGGTTCATCATTGGAGTTTTCTGACGTTATCCATACTCCCAAATGTAAACAGTCATCCACTTCAACTTGCCCCTGGCAGTCGCTGAGAGTAAAAGGTTGATAATAGACGGTAAAGCGGGCATCCGGCGACATATTGGCTAATCGACCACCGGGCGGGAGTTTATAAGCCGGAACATTATCTTCGGCCCGCTTAAAGTAGCGTTTAGGCTGGCTGTAAAGCAACAACTCACCATCAGGAGACCAACGCAGTTGAAAAATAGGTTCTGTGGTTGGCACAATCCATTCACGCGTTTTTCCCGCAGCCGGGGTATAGCCAACCAGACTGGGCAATAGCTCATTACCTATTTGAGCAGGCACTTTTTTATACCCCAACTCACAATCGACTGCTTCCAAACTTGCCGCGCAACCCGAACTCCAGGCAACAGTCACTGAGGGATCAATATCTGTTGCTCTTACTTTGACTTCATTAGAACTAACGTCATACACCAATAACTCAGACTGACCATTTTGGGTGTCGGTTACGCTGTAGGCCAGATGCAGCCCATCCGGCGACCAACTTACCGGGGCATTCTCCCAGCCAAATCCCGCATCAATGGGCAATTGGGCATAAGCTGCGTGATTACCGCCTACGGTCAAGTCAACATAGTAAACTACGTCCCCAATAAGCACCCAGCAGGGCGTATCGACATAGCCAAAGCACCCCGGTGATGGAGCAATCACCTGTTCCGAAGTGGCTGGCCCAACCCGAGCCAGAGTCAAGGTGTCAATATCCATGACGTAGACTCTATTTCGGGTCCACACCAGGAGCGAGCCAGTTTTTGCGGCTGCCGGTTGGTAAAGAAAAGTAGCCAAGACAATAACCAAAACGGCCCCGACCCAAAAAACAACGCTTTTCCACTGCGATATCACGGAACTAATTAAGATGACTCCTTTGTTTATGGTTTTGAGTGTGGGGTTTCGGGTTTCGTCAATACACACCACTTAAAACACTCAACTTGTGATGCTCTTTCCGTCCGAGCCGGAAAATGTTTAATGACAGCCATTTATGCCTGGACAAACTTCAAACTATTGCCCTGCTTTTGTATTTTTATCAAGGTGCCGGGTGGTGGGTCATGTTCGAGCAAGAAATCGGCCATTGATTCGCGGACATGCTTTTGAATGATACGACGGAGAGGTCGTGCCCCCCATTCCGGTTGTTCATTTTGCGCCAGAAGCCAGGTTTTGGCTGCTTCGGACACTTCCAATTTGAGGTCTCGTGCGGCCATGAGCTTTTCCTCTTTGCCTAGCAGCAAGCCCAAAATATCTCTCAAATTTTCATCGTTTAGTAAATGAAAATAGATAATGCTGTCTAACCGATTCAAAAATTCTGGCCGAAAATGAGTTTTTACTTCTTCTTCGGCGGCTTCGTGAGCATCAGTTTGGTCCATATTCGGGTCGGCTAAATAGCGACCCCCAATATTACTGGTCATTAATATCACACACTCACTAAAGCTCACTGTCTCCCCTTGACCGCTGGTCAAACGGCCCTCATCAAGCACCTGCAATAAAGTGTCAAACACCTTGACATTGGCCTTCTCAACTTCATCAAATAAGACCACACTGTAAGGCTGCTTTTTTACCGCATCGGTCAATTGGCCGCCCGCCTCGTGACCCACATACCCCGGCGGCGAACCAATTAGCCGATTTACGGATGAAGCATCCATATATTCGCTCATATCTAACGTAATGAGCGCCTTTTCAGTGCTAAACATAAACTCGGCCAGAGCTTTAGCCAGTTCGCTCTTGCCTACCCCTGTCGGTCCCAAAAACAGAAATGAACCAATAGGGCGATTAGGGTCTTTTAGGCCCACACGAGCCATTTTTACCGCTCGGCTTAAGGCTTGTACCGCTTCATCCTGGCCGATGATACGTTTATGTAACTCATCGGCCATATTCATATACCGTTCCCGTTCGTCTCTTCCCATATTAGCAATAGGAATACCGGTCACTAAGCTGGCCGCTTGCATCACATCATTGGTATCTAATTGACCGTCCCGCTCCACAAATTGCCCTTCTTCAGATTCGAGATTGACTCTAAACATGGCGCAGGCTCGGTGTAGCAAATGAACAGCCGCGCCCGGCATAGGCTCAGTAGTATAGTAACGTCCGGCCAAACGAGCGGTCTCTTCCAGGCTTTCTGTTGTAATAGCCAAATTATAATCAGCCTCAAAGGTGGGGCTCAAGGTTTTGAGAATCTCAAACGTCACCGGAACCGTAGCGGCAGGAACCGGAAATCGCTGGCTATAATCGGCAATGGCATTATTTTTGCTTAATTGATTGCTGTATTGTTCCTCGGTAGCGGTTCCGATAACGGCGACATCCTGGCCCAGAAGAGCTTTTTGTAACTCATTGCTGGCCTTATCTGAAAAGTCGGGATAGCGGCGAGGCCCGCCAAAAAAGCGAGCAATGTCAGGAACAAAAAGAATGCCGTCGCTAGCCATCCGTAAACCAGCCTGTAAAGCCGCATACGCGTCGTCAAGCAAGGCCAGTTCATTCATCTGTACCACCGATTTTAAACCGGTTGGCCCTTTGCCTTCGGCCATACGTTTAGCCAATGCCAGTACCAGCGAGTGTTTCCCTACTCCGGTTGGCCCGGTTAAAATAACATGTCGGTTGCTGGTCATCGAAAGAAGATTCATTAAATTACGGAGTAAATCGTCTCTGGGGTAAACTGGCTTTAGTTGTTCCTTCTTGGCTGAGGCCACATGGTCTACGGTTGTAGCGCCACTAGCCAGTGAAGGATTACCCATGGCTTCAATGACCGCCCGCTTTGTGATGCCATGCTTGTTAAGCAAGCGATAACTGTTACCCCCTTCGGCGCTGGCCATAATCGCCAGAGCATGTGAGGTGCCACACCAGGCTTCATTCCGTGAGTTTGCCAGCGTCAATCCCTCATCTAACACCGTTAATAAATCATCGCTCAAAGAAATCCGCTCCCGGCTATCGGCCACAAAATCAAAATTTACGTCACGAGCCAGTCGCTCACGGGCTAACCTGTCAATATCTTTGGCGAATGTATCCCACTCAACATCGCGTTCACGGTTAAGGTCACGTAATATACGATGAGCTTCTATGTCTGGTAATTCCAAGAAGGCCAGGAGTAACATCTCCGAGGTCATGACCCGTTTCTTTCGAGTATGCATCAGAGAGACAGCGTGGTTTAGAGCCTGAGTTAATTCTTTTGAAGGAATTTTTGATGATAGGATTCCGCGTTTCCGGGCCAATAGTTACTCCTCTGCTTCGTATTGTTTGGTTATGCCTTTAATTCACTAAATATTATATCATACCGGACAGGTAGCCGACAATTCTATTTTTCAGACAAGTATGCTCACTTAACACAAAAAACAGGTGTGAACACCCCCATCACACTCCACCTCCCTATCTCCACCTTATGGTTGATGACACTCCACCCTCTTATCTGATACACTCCTGGCAAATAGGGTTAGCAAAGTCGCTGTGGCGTGAAACCATAGTTTTCACTCCTTGGTTGACATGCCAACCCTATTGCTCAGTGTAAATCTTGATTAATCTGTATTGGTCAATGACATACAGCCCGGAGTGTTCACAGTGTTATTGACTAGGAAACATTAGTTATTTAAGGAGTAACTACAATGTATACGAAATTTTTACCACAAAAGATTGTAATTTTAGGGGTAACACTTGTGCTGGCTATACTAGCCTCGTTTTATATCGCTCAGCCAGCTCTGGCAATAGGTGAACCTGTGGGCTACCCCACCGTTTACCAGCTTAACATTCGCTCCGGTCCGGGAACGAACTTTTCTGTCATCGGCAGTACATATCCCGGTCAGGTGTTGAGCCTATTGGGTCGTAATCAAAATATCACCTGGCTGCAAATTTCGCTGCCCAATGGTAACGTGGGCTGGGCTTACGCTGCCTTCATTCAAAGCCAGATTAACCTGTTCGACCTGCCGGTGGTTGACAACCCATTACCACCACCTAGCAGTACACCACTTGGTCATGTTAACGTCCGCTACCTAAATGTGCGGGCAGGGCCAGGCTACAACTACCAAATCATCGGTGGGTACAGTTGGAATACCGGGGTAACGCTGTTGGGACGTAACACCACGGGTTCATGGCTGCAAATTTACCTATCTGACAATCGCCAGGGATGGGTTTCGGCCCGTTACATCTACACCACTTATCCCGTTAATTGGTTACCAGTAGTAGATACCGACCCTTGGCCAACACCAGACCCGGTGGCTTATGTTAAGGTGTACCGGCTCAATTTTAGAAGTGGTCCAGGCTTAACCTTCCCCATTGTGGATCGCTTGCCACATGGCACACAAGTCGGTCTACTGGGCCGCAATTATGATAGTTCGTGGGTTATGGTCGATTTGGGCCGCGATGGAGTGGCCTGGGTTTACGCTTCTTACCTCAGAACCCGATACCCGATTGGCGACTTGCCGTTAATTATGAACTAGCTTCATAGCCAAATAGTGAGTCGCCAAGCGTCGCCGGGGATAGCATCGATTGTGTCCCCGGCGATAGCCCGTTTACAGTAAATAAAAGATTAATCACACTTCGGATTGACCAATCTTTTATTTACTGTTATAATCGGCACTATCAGTTGCAATTTGCCAAAATCCTCTGAAACATTCCATATTTGGACTTGTTTTCCCATTCAAAACAAAAATTTTCGTCACGAGGAGGTGATATAATCCCAAAAGTTTAATGTTGTATATAAAAAGCTTTGTAAATTTTGGCGTGTAGATGCATGTCATCGTGATGTTGCTTATAGTAAAGCATCGTCACCCACTAAATCTTAAGAGGAGAAGCTAAAGTAATGAAACAAAAACACATCTTATTAACAATTGTTGCCTCATTGGCCTTAAGCCTATTCATCACCGCCTGTGGTGGTGGCGGCCAGGTTGTCGAAAAAGTTGTGACAGTTGAAGTAGAAAAGATTGTCACAGTCGAAGTAGAAAAACAAGTTGAGAAAATTGTAACGGTTGAAGTCGAAGCCGAGGTTGCACAAGCCACCGCCGCAGTTGAACCGACCGAAGCCCCGGCGGCTGAAGCAACCACAGCAGAAACAGCCGCTCCCGCCGCCCAAGAAGGCAATACCCTGCAAATTGTGCGCGAACGCGGTGTTCTCAACTGCGGTGTCAGTGGTACTCTGCAGGGTTTTGCTTTCCTTGACCCCGATACGGGTAATTATTCCGGCTTTGATGTTGACGGTTGTCGAACTGTGGCTGCGGCTGTGTTGGGCGATGCCGATGCTGTCGAATATCGTAGCCTGACGGCTCAAGAGCGCTTCCCGGTGCTGCAAGCCGGTGAGATTGATGTTATGTTCCGAAATACCACCTGGACGATTAGCCGTGATACCGCCTTGGGCTTCAATTTTGGCCCCACCACCTTCTATGATGGGCAGGGGATGATGGTTCGGAAAGATAGTGGGATTACGGAACTGGAACAGTTGGAAGGAGCCACCATTTGTGTCCAGGCCGGCACCACCACCGAGAAAAATCTGGCCGACGTGTTCCGCAAACTTAATATTAGCTATGAGCCAGTGGTGCTGCCCGATAATCCCTCCACCACGGCCGGTTACGAAGAAGGTCGCTGCGACGCGATAACCACCGACAAATCCGGCCTGGCTTCCATCAAGGCAGCCAGTGTGGCTGACCCAAGCGCTCACATCATTCTGGAAGCCACCATGTCTAAAGAGCCACTTGGTCCCCTGGTCCGTCACGGCGATGATCAGTGGTTCGATATCGTCAAGTGGGTCACTTTCGGCACCTTCCAGGCTGAAGAACTGGGCATTACCTCGGCCAACGTTGAGGAAATGGCCGCCACCAACGAGGATCCGGTGATCCGCAACCTGTTAGGGGCCGAAGGCGATCATGGCCAGGCTATGGGTCTGGACAACGATTTTATGGTTAAGGTCATCAAACAGGTCGGTAATTACGGTGAAATCTACGATAGGAATCTTGGCCCCGACACGGTATTTAATCTGCCCCGTGGGCTCAATGCCGAGTGGACCGATGGAGGTCTGCTTTATTCACCGCCTTTCCGTTAAATAATCAAAGTGACAAGTAGCGAAGTGGCAAGGTGGCAGGTCGTTTGTTAAATATCTGCCACCTGCCACTTGAAACGAGGTGATCAATGGCAACGACTTCACCTACCACCAAACAACAGGCTGCCATTCCCTTCTGGCGCGATGTCAGGGTGTTGGGGATTCTGGGTCAGATTGTGGTTACAATTCTGGTTTTGCTCGGCATCGTCTGGCTGGTTACCAACTTTATAAGAAACGCCGAAAATCAAGGCCTACAAATCGGCTTTGATTTTTTAAATGTTACAGCGGCCTTCGACATTAAAGAGGGTATTGCTTACCAGTCTACAGACACCTTTGGTCGAGCCTTGTGGGTAGGCATTGTCAATACTCTGCGGGTCTCCCTGCTAGGGATTGTTCTGACCACCATTTTGGGCATTGTCGTCGGCATTGCCCGCCTTTCAAATAACTGGCTTATTAGCAAAATTGCGGCGGTTTATATTGAGCTTATCCGCAATATTCCCTTGTTGGTGCTGCTGTTTTTCCTTTATTTTGCGGTTGTGCTAAAACTTCCAGCGGTTAACGAGAGTATTCAGCCCTTTGGCCTCCCCATATTCCTTAGCCAGCGAGGGGTCGCTATGCCCGGCTTAACCCCAACCGCCGGTTTTCCCCTCTGGTTGGTCTTTATTGTGCTGGCCGTTATCCTGGTCATGGCCCTCTGGACCATTCAGAGCCGGCAAGAAGAAAGAACGGGTATGCCGGTGAATAAGACCAACAGCGCCATCATCGCCTTTCTCATCGTCGTTATTGCGGGCTGGATTGTCACCACCGCTTTTGTTAGCAACCAGGCCATCATGGTGGCCACCTCCAGAAATATCAAAAGTTTTCACGATTTTGAACCAATCTATCTCCTACGAATTGACACGGACGCCTTAAAGGGGCTTGGGGTTGACCTGGCAACAATCGACTCCTTAGATTCTGCGGCAAATGTCGCTGCCTATAAAGAAGAGTTAAACGCTCAACTTGTGGCCGAAACAACCAGTCCCGAAGAGGCTGCGACCATACAAGCCCGATTAGATGTTTTGAACGCAGGGCAGATCACGGTCTGCGCGGTGAGCGATACGCCTGGCGAAATCAATGCCGCTAGCCAGTTACGCCGCCAGAGCATTCCGGTGAGAGTTAAGAGTGAAAATAGTATGACGAAGGCCGGTACTGATTATGCAGCGGGTGATTGCGATCTTTTGGCCGGCACCCAGTCCGAACTGGCTGCGGAACGTTCTATTTTGGACGCACCAAACTCGCATGAGCTTGTGTCTATTGGAGTGACTCCCCTGATCGTAAATACCCCGGCGCCAGCCGGTTTTAATATTCAAGGCGGGACTAAATTGTCGCCAGAATATGCCGCGCTCCTGCTTGGTCTGGTGATTTACACCGCTACATATGCCGCTGAAATTGTGCGGGCCGGTATTTTGGCCGTTTCCAAAGGGCAAACCGAGGCTGCTCGGGCTCTGGGCCTGAATGAAGGCCAGCGCTTGCGCTTGATTGTTTTGCCCCAAGCCGCACGAGTCATTATTCCACCCATGACCAGCCAATACCTTAACCTGACCAAGAACTCAAGCTTGGCCGTGGCGATTGCCTTCCCCGATTTGGTGTCTGTTGGCAATACCGTCATGAACCAATCCGGCTTTGCCGTGCAAGTCATTATCATTTTTATGGTTGCATACTTGATAATTAGTCTTCTTATTTCCGCCTTTCTAAATTGGTATAATAAAAAAGTAGCCCTGGTGGAGCGTTAGATTATGGCAACAATTACGCAAACAAAAGAGGCGGCTGCCCTGGCTGAACCCAGATTTGATCTGGATGTAGGAACCTGGCTAAGGAATACTGTCTTTAACAATACCTGGACAACGATATTTGCCGTTATTTTAATTATCGCCAACATTATAGTTCTCAGGGCCAGTTTTACGGCCGAGCCTGTTGGGTTGTCCTTTAATCTGGCCCCAAATGGGGTGCCAACCGGAGTTGGTAATCTTATTTTGGCCCTCACCAGTGGCGCCCTTTTAACTTCTATTATCTTCATCCTATGGCTGATAGGTGCGGCTGCCGTTGTTTACAGCGCCGCCCGGCATCATTGGCCTGGCCCCACCCAATGGTTGAAGGATAGCTTGTATAATGGCCCGTTTGGAGCCTTAACTACCCTGCTTTTAACGGTCATTATTATCTTTGCCATTCGAGGCCTATTATCCTGGGCTGTCTTTGGAGCTGAGTTTCGCTCAGACCCTGAGCAGGTGGCTCTGCTCAAACCAGTCACTCCCGGCGCAGTTTGGGGTGTTGTTATTGCCAATCTCAAACTGTTTGCCATCTTTCGTTATTCCACCGTGGGAACAGAAATCGTTATCTGGCGTGTTTGGGCTTCGCTCGGCGTAATATTGGCCTTGGCTGCTTTGAGCACGGCGGCGTGGAGCTTTGGTTCACCGCTCAAACGCATGCGCAACCTGATCGTTTGGCTCTGGCTCCTTTCATTTGTGGTGATTTACTTCCTTTTACGGGGTGTGCCAGGTTTAGAAACCGGTGCGTTTCAGGAAGTGCCTACCAGCCGCTGGGGCGGATTTGTGTTGACGCTTATTCTATCGGTGGTCGGCATCGTAGTCTCCTTCCCTATTGGAGTGATTATGGCCCTGGGGCGTCGCAGCCAGGTACGAGGTGTGCCGTTTCTTTGGGTATGGGGTGTAGGTTTGCTTCTCATTTACTGGGGGTTCGGTGGTTATCCTGACAAGGCGGTCACCTTAAATATTCCGGTCTTGTTCCGCGATCCCCCTATCTGGGTCGTCACCTTATCGCCGCTCACCTTTGCTGCCCTGCAGGCCATCATCATCATTGGCATCTTCTGGGTCATTAGCTACTTTAATAAAGGGAATATGATTAAGACTTTTTCGGTACTCTATATCGAATTGATCCGGGGCGTACCCTTAATTACGGTTCTGTTTATGGCCAATGTTATTCTGCCTCTTTTCCTGCCGAAAGGTCTTGAGATTGATAACCTACTGCGGGTCGTTGTGGGGATTATCCTATTCACAGCGGCCTACATGGCCGAAAATGTACGGGGCGGCTTACAAGCCATTCCTAAGGGCCAGTATGAAGCGGCCATGGCTGTTGGCCTGAGCACAGCCCAGAGTATGCGCTTAGTCATTATGCCTCAAGCTTTGCGACTCGTCATTCCGGCCATTGTAGGCTCATTTATCAGTTTGTTTAAAGATACATCATTGGTAGCCATTGTTGGCTTATTCGATTTGCTGCGTGTGGCCCAAGTAGTGGTGGCGCAACCCGACTGGTTGGGCCTGCAAAAAGAGTCGTATGCGTTTGTAGCCCTTATCTTTTGGATTGTTGCTTTTGCAATGTCCAGAGCCAGCCAAAGGCTGGAGCAAAAGCTAGGGGTTGGAAAATATTAAGGAGGAGAAAAATCAATGTTGTTAGGCGAAGACATCATCATCTGTAACGATGTTCATAAGTGGTTTGGGGATTTTCACGTTTTACAAGGAATCACCACTACGGTAAAAGAAGGGGAGGTGGTGGTGATTATCGGACCGTCTGGTTCGGGCAAATCCACCTGGATTCGCACCATTAACCGGCTAGAAGAACACCAACGAGGTCAGATTATTGTTGATGGAACCGAGTTAAATAATGATCTGCGCAACATTCAGGAGATTCGACGAGAAGTGGGCATGGTCTTTCAACAATTTAATCTCTTTCCCCACCTAACCGTGTTACAGAATGTTACCCTGGCTCCAATCCATGTGAGGCACTGGTCTCGTGAAAAGGCTGAAGAGATTGCCATACAGCAGCTAGAACGGGTTAAAATACCGGAACAGGCTAGCAAATATCCGGGGCAACTTTCTGGGGGGCAGCAACAGCGTGTGGCGATTGCTCGTGCTCTGGCGATGCAGCCCAAAATCATGCTCTTTGATGAGCCGACCTCGGCTCTTGACCCCGAAATGATTAAGGAAGTGTTGGATGCCATGCAAGAACTGGCCGAGTCTGGTATGACCATTTTGGCCGTCACGCACGAAATGGGATTTGCCCGTAACGTAGCAAACCGGGTAATATTCTTTGACCAAGGGAATATTGTTGAAGAAAAACCCCCCGATGTATTCTTCGACAATCCCGAACATGAACGAACAAAACTCTTCTTGAGCCAAATTCTACATTAGAGTTATAAGATATAATGCGCTTGTAGAGTTGGATGAGTTGTAAGTTAGTTGAGCAGTTCTGTAAAGGAACTGCTCTTTTTTATTTACTGAACGGTTATATTGGTCAAATACAGAAAATCATCCGGGCTATCGTCAGCCCGAAGCAGACGCTGTCCCGAAGTTGCAGAATACAAACCGGTTATCAATGGATAAGAGCCTGGGGCTAAATCATCGGGCAAGCGAAGGCCATACCCCTGAGAAACCGTCTGCCCTGGTAGCAAAGACGACTGTTCAACATTTTGTAGGTCGAGCAACAGACGGTCATTTTGCGCAATATTTTGAGTGGCATCAGCATCAAGCAAATGGGCAAAGCTAACAATTCTCGCTTCGGGCAACCCTGCCGTAGCCATTTCACCAAACTCCGAAGCTTGCCATGTTAAACGTACTCTCACCACATCTCCCGGCGCAGCTACATCATCTAATAGGGCAAAATTAACCAATGTTAACCCACCCACAAACGGAATATTGAGTGGGATAGTGGGGATAGGCTGGGCTGAATCGGACAGGGCGTATAACGTCAATTTGCCACTCTTTTCAAACCATTGTTCCTGAATGGGAAAAGCTTCTTGATTAAAGTGTATGGCTGTGGGGCTTAATGGGTCATCATGGGCCAACCACCGCTCAAATAACCAGACTCGGCTGGCCTCAGTTTGCATTACCTGCCATAGACGTTCGCGCTCCTCCGGCTGAATAGCGCGAGGTTCGCTTTCTATCCAGGCATAGGTTGGTATTGGTTGGTCCAGGTAGGCCATAATATATATGGATATTTCCTGAACATCGCCAAAGGGGGGCATTGGAACAAGTAAAGCATCATCAGGGCGAGCAGAGGCAGCCAAGGTCTCCAAAACGGGCACATCCCTTTGGGCCTGTTCCTGGGCTAAAGTCACTTGTGCTGTAGCAATCATCATTAGGTAAACCAGAACAATGGTTAGAAACGTCACAACGACAAAGGATGAAGGATGAAGGATGAAGGATGATATACGGTACGACCTGTGATTATCTAATTTCTCATTATTTCCAATCTCTAAATTCCTGGCCTGTTGAAAAGCCGTCACCAGGCCGAAGATTGAAATCCCCAACAGGGCAAGCCCTGGAACAACTACAGGCCACTCGATAACCAATCCGTTTGGACTAGAATGCAGCCATATGATATCAAATAAGCCCTCTTGTAAAATACGCCAATGTCCCAAAGGTGGAAATGCTTGCCAGTTAAACAGGAAGTTATCATTGCGGCCTAACCGTAGAAAATATTCATTCAGATCAACAACAACCCCCAGGAAATTGATAAAAATTCCGGCGACCGTCAGACCTCCAATAATTACCCAGCCAAACAAGCGAAGGGCGGGATATCTGAATATGGATTGAGAACCCGTCTTGTGGGCATTCCAAAGTTTTTCTATGGCTTCGGCTACAAAAAGCATCAGTAAAGGTAAGGTATGCAAGAGGAAACGAGGTCCCCAAACCCAAGTACTGCCCCACGAAAACCATGACCCGTAAAAAATCCAATAAAAAATAGAGAGGGTAATAATGAGCCAAAAGTAGGGGTGGGGTAAACGACGCCAGGCTGGGCGTAGACCCAAAAAGAGCAACACCAGCAAAGGGGCATAGATGAATAAGCCCGTGCTTGGGCTAAAGAGAAGCCCATATGCTCCTTCCCACGGTGGCTGGAATAGGATTTCGTTGTTATAACCGGTCTCGCTGATGCTGCCAAAGCGAGCATAGTTAAAGTATAGTAGCCATATAACACTGAGAATAGGGCCACCAAGATATATCCCCAACCACTGCCACCGTTTCTTGTCTCGAATGGCTAGAAGCAGGTGTTTGACAGATATCGATTGTGGTAAAGGGTTGGCGCAATAAAAAATGTAGAGACCAAATAAGGCTACGGCAAAAGCAGCTTCAAAACGCATTGTCAAACTAATAGCCAGAGCTATACCACAAACGAGGGTCCAAAGCCACTTATTCTCAGCAATTGCTCGATGGATAGCCCAAACTGCAACCAGAAAGAGCAAGGCCATAATGGCATGTTCCCAAATCAAACGAGCATATACCCAAGCAATAGTGCTGAGGCCATAGCTCAGGGCCGTAAAAGTGGCTACTATGCGAGAGAGACCTAGCTCAGCGAGCCAGATAAAGAGAAGACTGCCGGTTATAGCTGTCAAGATTGTGGTGGTCAGTAGGCTAAGGTGAACGGCATTGAGACCGGGGATTCTATGTCCTAGCCAGGCTAAGGGAGCCACAGCCAAAGAGATACCCGGCGCTTTTTTAGCATAGAGATTACCATCCTGGCCCCAAACCCCAGAAGGGGAGGCGTACCACCGTCTGACCCAGATAAACTGATTGACATCGGAGCGGCCATGCTGTACCAGATTATTGCCTGCCGCAAAACCGACAAATTCATCCGTTATGTGGAGTTTACCGGAGAAGCTAAGGAGGTAAATTGAAAATAGAAAAACGCCAATCCAAAATGGCAGCGCATAAGCAGATGGTTTCATTAAGCACCTGACAGAAAGTCATTAGAAGATAATGAGAAATTGTCGGTGCTTATCAACGCCCCAAGATTGTCGCTACTTCACGGCGGAGGCGGTCGAGGTCATAAGCACGGGGGTCGGTTTTTCGTCCAGGAGGGATGGCAATATCTAAATGACCCATAATATCATCGGTACTAACCTGATATTTGTAGGCTAAATAAGCACATAGAGCGAGGTTGGCCTGATGTTGAGCCTCTGGATAGGGGTCAACCCCATCATTTAAGTTGACCAACTCAATGCCAATACCGTAATCATTAACAGAGTTACGCCCCTTCCACACACTTCGACCGGCATGCCAGGCCCGGTGCATATCTTGCACGTGCTGGACAATTTGACCGTCTTTGCCAATTGTATAATGGGCACTCACTTGAGCGCTGGGATTATTAAACCAATCGATGACGCCCTGGAGTGAACTATTAGCCGTAGAGTGGATGACAATGGCGCTGATATCATCCGGGCGGCGGCGATTATTGAAATTAGGTGATCCAACCCAGCGTATAGATGGCTTTGGTGGTGCGCCGGTGGCGGGTTGTGGCGTAGTTCGAGGAGTTGTGGTCGTTGTTGAAATGACCGGTGTAGACGTGGATGTTGGTGTAGTCGAGGTAGTTACAGGTGGCGGAGGGGGAGGTGGCGTGGTGGTTACTGGTGTGGTGGTAGGCGTGGCTGTTCCCGAAGTTGTTGGCACAGCATTACCAACAGGAGGAATAACTAAAACCTGCCCAACCCAAATACGGCTCGGATTTGAAATATTATTAGCCCGTTGAATAACCGGATATTTGCGAGCGTCGCTGTAAAATCTAGCGGCAATTCTGCCCAAGGTATCTCCTCTTTGAACCGTATAAGTTGTAGGAGACCCGGCAGAAGCTCCATCTGCATACTGATTCAAAAATTCGGCAACAATCTGATCGATATTTTTGCCCTCCCCTGTGGCTCGATTCACCGCAGTTTGATATACCACATCATCTACATTAACTTGAACATTATGCGTCGCCATCTCTGTCTCCTTAAGGTATGTATAAAATTCGGCCACAAGTACTGCAATACATTAGCTCGGTCCCGGCTCGAGCACGCTGCACACGACTACTTGAGAGTGTCATACCACATCCTTGACATACGCTATTTTTTACGGCTGCAATTGCTCGTCCGGCCTTCTTGGGCCGTAAGCTTTCATATTCTCTTAAAACATCTACATCGATGGTACCAACAACGGTAGGACGCCGTTCCCTTAGCTCTTCTAGTTTGCTTTCCAGTGTGTGTTGCTCTTGCTTTAAATGATCTTGATCTGTTACCCATTCTGCTTCAATCCGAGCCAATTCGACCTGATTTTTATCCAAGATCGATTCTGATTCCTCTAGCGCGACCATAGCTTCTAACAGATGCTCCTCGCGCTCGCTGTGCCAACGCTTTAACGAGATAACTTCATCCTGTAAATTAGCAGCTTCCTTGGCATTGAGCACTGTACCGCTATAAAGTTTCTTTTCTTGGTTAGCAATCTTTTCTGATAAACTTTTGACTTCTAAATCTAAATCTTGCATGGTAGCCTGAGCCTGACGCAGCTCTTTCTCGGCAACCTCCACAGTAACTCTGGCTGCCTTTAAGGCTTCGCTTTCTCCCAGTTTCGCCACAATTTCGGCCAACCGGTGATTGACCTGATCTATTTCGCTATCAAGAGATTGCAATTGGTAAAGCTGAAGGATACGGCCCAATAGTGACCTCGACAATGGGGTTAAAATTTAAGATTAAAAACATTATATCACTGTTATGGAAACTTGAAAAGCATTGGCGAGGCGTTTTTTGGTAACAGTATTATAAATTTGCAGCGAGTTGATTATACTGTGGCTGGAAAACGGCGATGGACAACAACCCATAACTTTAGCCTGAATATTAAAGAGCCATTCTGAGACATTTCACGAGAGCTATTTCCTCGCCTTGTGATAGACGTCTGTCTCATCGGAAATTCTAACCAATTTCTAATGAATTTTTTCTCAATGTGTGTTATAATTTATACGGAGATATTGTCATTATTTGCCCCCAAAAATTCTAATCTCATTATATATCTCTAAAAAATAATACTCCCCCTCAACAATAAAGGAGGGACCTCGGATAAGACGACCAATCTACATCATCATTAACATGTTGGTTACTTTCTTCTTCGTTACCCATTCTCTTATCCAAATACACTTTCAAGCAACCAACTTAAATATCCAATAAATAAAAATAGAGGGATACCACGTAACCACCAAGTCCACTTGGTATCCCTCCGGTGCAACACAACCTACAGCGACACACCTCAGTGTGGGTGTCTTCTGTTGCTATGCTTTTTTTATTGTAACCCAAAAACGTTCTGAACACAATAGATATCTAAACAGTTTTAACCTGGACAGATGGTTAGGTAGTCACAAAAACAAACAGCCACCGAAATAAGGAGAAAGTGCCATGAAACGTATTCGCAATCTATTGTTTTTATCACTTTTACTCTGCCTGACCTTACCACCGCCAACGACCCAGGCTCAGGGGGGCGATAACCCGCTGGGGTACGATGAAATTCGCTTTGAACACCCCAACGATAATTTTATTCTCGACATTTACCAGGATCCGCGAGGGTTTCTGTGGTTTGCAACCCAGGGGGGGGG
>Ga0055475_10000015_pt1 | contig 17367 bp, 12 predicted proteins | sample Muzzi_CordB_D2_FD_57681 | JGI IMG/M metagenome (GOLD analysis project Ga0055475, IMG submission 57681) | Wetland microbial communities from San Francisco Bay, California, USA, that impact long-term carbon sequestration - Muzzi_CordB_D2 | ecosystem: Environmental > Aquatic > Marine > Wetlands ... | reverse complement strand
GCAGTGCGGTCCGAGTCCCTGACGCGGATATAAACCGTGCCGTTCAGGTTGCCGGGCAACAGCGCCATTTGGCTGTTGGCCGGGTCGGCAGAGGATATGGTGACCAGGTCCGTATAGGTGCCGTTGTCAGTCGAATAGGCAAACACAAAGCTGTCGCCGTCGGTTGAGCCACTGCTCCACGCGTTCAGGTTCAGCACGAATCCAGCCGCCGGTGCGACACTGAAGGTCCATTTGTGCTCCAGGAAGCTGTAACGGTTCTGCTTCTTGCCGCCGCTGGTACGTTCACGGATCGACTGGCTCACACCGTTATCGGTCTGTGTGTCGGTGAAACTACCAGTGACCGTTCCTGCCACTGCGATCTGACCATCGGCCACGTAATCGACAAACAGCGGTGGCGCCGTCACCGTCACGTTCCGAGTGGTGTTCGCGGTGCCGCCGTCATTGTCCGTAACCGTGAGTCTGACGGCATAAGTACCCGCGTCGGCATAACTGTGCGTCGGGTTCTGCGCTGTTGAACCGGCGCCATCACCAAAATCCCAGGACCAGCCAACCAATGTCCCGTCCGTATCCGCCGACCCATCGCTGAAATCACAGGCAAGATCGACACAGTTCTCACTGAATAACGCAGTCGGCGGGTTGTTGGGCGGCGTGACGGGCACGCTGTAGACGATCTCCAGTTTCGGCCGATTGATGGCACTGGCGGAATCACTGGAATCAAAGTCTGCGCCATCGCTGGTGACCGAATCGGAAATGACCAGACCGTTATTCGCCAGGCTGCCGTCCACCCAGGCCTGCACGGCAGCGATGCCATCGGTGTTCAGGTCGACACTCAGCGGCGCGAGTACGGGCGCCGAAATGGTACACAGGGGCAGGCTATCACGGTCGGTCGCGCCCAGCGCGCCAGCACTGCTCCACGCGGAGCCGGACGCTGCCTGGTTCCAACTGGCCTGACCCTCGTCCCAGGCCCTTAGCAGGGCATAGCAAAAATAGGGTCCGTTGCTGATGTTGATCGTATTGAGTGTCAGGGTGACCGATTGCACGGTTGCGTCGGCCGGGATTTCACTGATATCCCAGGCCAGCAGGATCGACATGTCCGTGCCGCTCCCGGACGGTTCGTCACCGTCAACCTGCAGGCTGGCGGCGGTGCCATAATTGGTCGTGGCGCTGGCTTCCCGGATATACGTGTCACGTGTGCCGGCATAGCCGGAATCAGGCGCCAACCCGTCCTGGAAGGCCTTGTTCATCAGCGGGTTGAATGTAAAGCCCACCTGGCTATCGGCGGCGATGGCGTTACCCGATTCATCCATGACATTGTTGACGGTCAAAACGTAGCTGCTGCCTGCGCTCATCACCGAAGTCGCAAGTCGAACCTCGGTGTTACCGGCCAGCAATTCAGCGGCGCTGACGCTCAAACCCCCAATGGCATAATTGGCAGCGTTCGTAGCGCCGGCGGCATCGACCCTTTCTGAAAAATCCACGCGTACATGCGAAGCGTCCTCAGCCAGTGCCGATACGATCAGGGGTGGGTCGGAATCCGGTGTTTTTACGATGCTGAACTGGTCTTTGATCGACGCGTTCTGATCCAGAAACGTCACGTCCAAATTGTTGCCCGAGATGTCCAGCACCAGCGAACCCAGCGAGGCCAGGGAGAGAAACATCGCCGGGTGGTTGAGCGCGGCGTTGGTCACCTTGCCGGAACTGCCGGCAACCGCGTAGACCGCGCCCTCGTGCTGCGCCGCGACCAGGTCCGGTTTCTGATAAGCGCCGTCACCAGATTTGCCGCCATCGCCCAAATCCAGAACATTGGCCACAGTGTCCAGGGTGGAGGAATCGCCGTAGTGGCCGTCCAGCAGGTAGGAACGCTCATAGGAGTGGCTGTGCCCCGTCATCACCAGGTCGACACCCCAGGCTTCCAGTACCGGTAAAGCGTACTGGCGCATATCGATCAACCGGCCTTCGGTGTCGGAGTCGTGTGACCCCTTCGTGTAAGGTGGGTGGTGGAAAAACGCGATCAACCAGGGCTTGTCGTTCAAGGCCAGGTCACCCTCGAGCCATTGCAGCATGTTGCCACCGGGACTGCGGTCACTGTCATACGAGTCCAACACGACGAAATGGATATTGCCGTAATCAAAGGCGTAATATGCTTCCGTGCCTGATGCCAGACCACCGGCCTCAGCCGCCGTGGGCAAATCGAAAATTTCGTAATAAGGCCCGCTCTGGGTCCCGGAATCGGCGCTGTGGCCATCGTGATTACCCAGTGTCGGCCACAGCGGCGTCTGGCGCAGAATGACCGGATAGGTATCGAACACGGCGCTCTGATACTGTGCGTCGGTGCCGTCGGTATAGGCATTATCCCCCAGCATCAGCATGAAATCCGCCGGCCGCGACGACGTCCACGCCTTGTAGGCATCTCTGACCGCACGGGCATCGGCATTGGCTGTGCCGGAATCGCCGATCACCCAGACGCGCGTATTTGCCGCGTTTCCGGCGACGGGTGCGGTGTGGAAATGATAGCTGGCGTCACCGGCAATCGTCGCAGCACTGTCACCAACCGAATAGAAATACCGTGTAAGCGCTGACAAACCAGTCAACCGTACCGTATGTTCGGTCGTCACAGCGGGTTCGGTTCTGCTTTGGACCAGGACGGCGCTGTCTGTTCCGAACCTGACCACCGAATCAGTCGCGATATCAGTGCGCCAATGCACGATGACGCTGCTGTCAGTAGACTGTTGCAAATAGGGACCACGCGTAATGGTCTGTCCCCAGGCAGGAGACACCAGCATTGCCAACAGCAGGGAAAAAGTACTGAATACACGCACACTCATCATGCCCAAGACCCTCGTCATCGTCCATTGACTTGTCCGGTCAATATCGGCACCCGGCATTCTTACTCGGGTGAGCAACCGTCTCCCCCAGGGCAGTTCCCTGAAAAATCAGTATAGTGCTTAACCAGGGGTTCGGCCAACCGGACTCCGTTGTCCGCCTGCGGGTGTGGCTAGTCGATATACATGGAACTGACGGATTCTCCCCGGGCCATGCGGCGAATGGTTTCCGCCAGCATCTGCGCGACGCTCAACTGGCGAATCCTGCCGCACTCCTTCGCGGCCTCGCTGAGCGGGATGGTGTCGGTGACGACCAGTTCGTCCAGCTCCGATCGCAGGATATTATTGATGGCCGGCCCGGACAGGACCGGGTGCACGCAATAGGCGACGACACGCACCGCCCCTTTTTCCTTCAGCGCACCGGCGGCCGTGCACAACGTGCCAGCCGTGTCGACCATGTCGTCCACCATCACGCAGCACTTGCCTTCGACCTCGCCGATGATGTTCATGACGCGGGCGACATTGGCACGCGGCCGGCGCTTGTCGATGATCGCCAGCTCGACGTCCAGGCGCTTGGCGATCGCACGGGCGCGGACGACACCGCCCACGTCCGGGGAGACCACCACGACGTCCTCGCTGCCCTGGTGCTGCCATATATCCGCCAGCGTCAGCGGCGAGGCATAGACATTGTCGACGGGGATATCGAAAAAACCCTGTATCTGGTCGGCATGCAAGTCGATCGTCACGACGCGGTCGGTGCCGATCGTGCTGATCATTTTTGCCGCGACCTTGGCGGTAATCGGCACGCGCGCCGAACGCGGACGCCGGTCCTGGCGCGCATAGCCGAAATACGGGATCACAGCGGTGACACGCGACGCCGAAGCACGTTTGAACGCGTCGATCATGACCAGCAGTTCCATGAAATTATCGGCCGTGGGCGCACAGGTCGACTGAATGACATAGACGTCGCGGCCGCGGATGTTCTCCATGATTTCCACCGCGACCTCGCCGTCGCTGAAGCGGCCCACCGAGGCCTTCCCCATCGGTATATCGAGTTCGTGCGCAATATCCTGGGCCAACCCGGGGTTGGCGTTACCGGTGAATACCATCAGGGAGGCGCCGCTGACTGTGTCTTTATCCTGAACCATGGACCCACGCTCCGCGTACTTGTCTGTCTGCTTCTCCGGGGCGGACCCGGCAACCCCTGCATCGCTTTAAATGGCTGGGACGGCAGGACTCGAACCTGCGAATGCGGGGATCAAAACCCCGTGCCTTAACCAACTTGGCTACGTCCCATTTGAATTCTGTCCCCCGGTATCACTCTGCGGCGCCCGTCCGGCCCAGCAACGGCGACGTATCGACACCGCTTACAGGGCGCACATTATATCGGCATTTTAGTTGGCCTGCCGCGTCGATTGCAGCATTTTTGTCGGCAAACGGCAAAAAAATCGTGCTTCCCGTCCCACTCATCCGGGGCTCGCCCATGGCCGACAGATCCCGCAGGATTTTGCCGAGTTGCGGCGCCAGTTCGCAAGCGGCCTCGAGGCAGTCGTTGCGCCCGGGCACCAGACCCATGCGGTCAAGCGGGATTTTTTTCGAGCCCCTTCTGAGCCTGCGGTGTGCAAAGACCTCCGCCGTCGAAAGTCCGAACGGTGGAAAAACCAACACGTAATACCGCGGCCCCAGAACGACCGGCACGAGTTCCTCGCCGCGCCCCTGCGCCAGGGCGCTGCGGCCGTGGATGAAGACCGGCACATCCGCGCCCAGCTGCAAACCCAACAGCGCCAGTTCCCGCCGCGAAAGACCGCATGACCAGAGTTCATTGAGCGCCGTCAAAACCGTGGCCGCGTCGGAACTGCCCCCACCGAGCCCCCCGCCCACCGGGATGCGTTTTGTCAACTCGATATGCGCCCCCTTTCGCACACGGCAATGTTCCTTGAGCAGCCGTGCCGCACGCAGGCAGATGTCGGCGGATTCCGGTACGCCCGGCGTATCGCCACAACGCGTGACCCGGTCGTCGGCCGTCACGCCGATGCGCAGTTCATCGCCCCAGTCGAGCAACTGGAACAGCGTTTGCAAGTCGTGATAACCGTCGGCCCTGCGGCCGGTGACGTGCAGAAACAGGTTCAGTTTCGCCGGTGCCGGCCACGGCCGGCTGTCAGCCTCCCTGGGCATCCTCGTCACCCATTTGCCAGCGGCGAACGGAAAGCTTCACCCGGTATTGACCGCGCCTGGCGTCCAGCCGCAGCGGCAGACTCTCCCCTTCGCCCGTGGTGTAACGCTCGAATTTCACTCGCCATCCGTCCTGGGCGAGCCTCACGGGCCGGCCCCGCCGGTCCAGTTGCACGCTGTCCACGTCCCCCGGCGCCACCAGGCCGCGCACCCACCAGCCCAGGGCAGCGACGGGGACGGGCCAGCCAAGCCGCTGTCGTACCAACTCATCGACATCGTCCGCCTCCTGCCGTTCGCCGTTCGCCTCGCGCAGAACCACGAGTTCGGGGCTGATCGACAGGTGCCAGGCGCCACGGCCCATGGCCCCGTGAAAATCCAGCTCGCTCGTTCGGGGACCGACGCCCCATCGCAGGCTGCCGCTGCCGCCCTCTTTGCCATCATCCAGCGAGATCCTGCCGCTCAGGGCCCAGCTCCGGATCTGCCCGAGCCGACCGGCACGTTCGGCGTACGCCGTCTGGGTGCCGGTCGCCGGTTCTCGGAGCCGGGTGCCGGTACAGGCGCTGAGCGCCAGCGGCACGATCAGCAGCCAGGACAGTCCCTTCAAGGCGATACGCCGAATCGCTGCATGGTCTTCGCCAGGACCGTGTTATCGGGTTCAGCTTTAACACCGGCCTGCCAGATTTCCCGGGCCTTGTCGTGTTGATCCGTCACCCACAGCACCTCGCCCAGGTGAGCCGCGATCTCCGCGTTCCCGGACGCGTCCCAGGCCGCGTTCAGATAGCGCACCGCTTCCTCCATGCGTCCGCGGCGGTAAGCGATCCACCCCATGCTGTCAATGATCGACGGCTCCTGTGGCTGCAAAGCGTAGGCCTTGTGGATCAGCGCTTCCGCCTCATCGTAACGCTGGGTCAAATCAGCCAGCGTGTAGCCCAGCGCGTTGAGCGCGGCCGCATTGTGGGGTTCGGCGGCAATGATCTGCCGCAGGTCCGTCTCGGCCAGTTTGAGCTTGCCCAGGTCGACGCAAAGCAAAGCCCGCGCATAACGCACGGCCGTCGCGTCGGGCATGGTTTCCAGCGCATGGTCCAGCACCTGCATGGCTTCTTCCTTGCGTCCGGCGTCCTGCAGGATTTGAGCCTCCGCCTGGTAACTGTCGGCCTGCACCTGCTGGTCGGCATTGATGCGGGCCCGGGCCAGGACGCTACGCGCTTCCTCGATCTCGCCGAGACTCGCCAGCAGAAACGCCTGGCGCATGGCCGCCTGCAAGGAGCGCTCGCCGGTCACTTTTTTGTACCATTCGATGGCTTCGCGCGGATGCTCCAGCAGTTCGGCGCTTTGCGCGGCCTGGAATGCAGCCGCCGACGTGTCCCGGTAGTGCGCGTCGCTGAAACCGCGGTAGAGGTTTTCGGCGGTTTCACGCTCTCCCAGGTCCAGCGCAAGGACGATGCGGCTGAATCGGATACCCGGTTCATCCGGCAATTTCGCCAGTACCGCCTGCGCGCCGGCCTTGTCGCCGCCCCGCTTGAGCAGTTCCGCGTAAGCCATGGCAATGCCGATATTCGCGTGGTCGAGATTCCAGGCGCGCCGGTAACGCGCGAGAGCGGCGGCCTGGTCCTTGCGACCGAGCGCCAGGCGGCCCGACCAGGCCAGCAGGTCCGCTCGCTCGGGCGCGAGCCTGATGGCCTCGTCCGCCATCTTTTCGGCCTTGTCCATGTCGCCCGCGCGCGCAGCGAGCTGGCTGCGCGCGAAACAGGCATCGGCGTCGGACGACGCGTCGAACCGCTGCAGCAGGTCATCCAACACCTTGTTCGCACGCGACTGGTCGTCGGCGGGCACCAGCAGGGCGCTGACGATCTGCCAGCCGTGCCCCGGGTTGCCGGCGGTCATTTCCAGAATCTTGCCCAGCTGGTACTCGGCACCCGCGTAGTCCCCTTCCTTCAGCCTGGAGCCGGCGGCAAGCTGATGCGCATCGAGGTTGTCGGGCGCCAGCATCGCCCACCGGTCCGAGGCCAGGGCAACCATCTGCCACTCGTCGGCCGCGAGGGCGACACGCGTGGCGCGTTCCGCGATTTCCGGATCGTCCGAGGCCAGTGCCGCTTTCAGGTAGGCAGCCGCAGCGCCGCTGTAATCACCCTGGGCCCCCAGCAGTTCCGCGGAGAAAACATGGTACATTACGTCCGTGTCAGTGGGCGGCAACTTGGCGACGGGCCGCGCGGCCTCCGCCACGCCGGCCGTTCCGGAACCGGGCTCCGCGGATGAATTCTGCCGCTCCGCGGGCAAAACCCCGCAACCACTGACTGTAAACATGACACAGAGCAAGGCGCAGGACAGCCGATTCGTGAAACAATTACGATCCTTCATGAAGACAGAGGATAACCGCTTGCAGCTATTGAACCAATCCCTGCTGTCAGGCCAGCGCGCAATCCGTCCGCCGCGGTACCGGGGCGAACTTGATTTTAACGGGCCGGGCAAGCAGAATCCCTGCGCAATTTCTTCGTAACCGGTTCCCATGCCACTGCTCACTACAGGAATCAGCCACCACACCGCGCCGCTGGAAACACGCGAGAAGATTGCGATCCCGCGCCAGGACAACGCAGCCAAGGTGAAAGAACTGTGCGCGCTCGACGGCGTGGAGGAAGCCGTCATCGTCAGCACCTGCAACCGTACCGAGATCTACACGATCGGTCCGCAGAAGGGTCGCGAGCAAGTGCGCCAGTGGCTGCAGGCGACCGGTGTCCTCAGCGACGAAGAAATGCAGGCACACTGCTATGTTCGCGAGCGTGAAAAGGCCGTGCGCCACCTGTTCCGGGTCGCAGGCGGCCTGGAATCCCTCGTGCTGGGTGAGTCCCAGATCGTCGGGCAGCTCAAAGAATCCTGGCAACTGGCGCGTGAAGCGCGCGGCATCGGCAAGGTCATGGACCGGTTGTTTCAACACGCGTTGGCGACCGGCAAGAAGATCCGCAGCAAGACCCGCATCGGCGAACATCCGATTTCGGTGGCTTACACGACGGTGTTGCTCGCCCAGCAGATTTTCGGTGATCTCAGCAGTAAGACCGTCGTCCTGGTCGGCGCGGGAGAAATGATAGAACTGTGCGGGCGGCATTTGCACGACAAGAACGTTTCCAGCCTGATCATCGCCAACCGCAGCCTGGAAAAGGCCGCCGGGCTGGCGCAGGAATTCAACGCGGAGGCGATCGGCCTTGGCGATCTGCCCGACATGCTGCACAAGGCGGATATCCTGATCAGTTCAACCGCCAGCCAGCAACCGGTCATACAGCTGGGCCCGGTCAAGTCCGCGCTGCGCCAGCGCCGCAACCAACCCATGTTCCTCGTCGATATCGCCGTTCCGCGGGACATCCACCCGGATGTCGCCCGGCTGGACAATGTCTACCTCTACACGATCGACGACCTGCAGCAGGTGGTCGACAAAAACCTGTCGGAGCGCAACCGCGCGGCCGAGGCCGCCGGCGATGACGTCGAAGCCGCTGTCGACGAATTCATGCGCTGGCTCAACAGCGCGAGGGCGGTGGTCTACCTGCAAAAACTGCACCGGCATGCACACGAAAACGCCGAGGAGCTGACACAGAAGGCCTTGCGCAAAATCGCCGCCGGCGGCGAGCCGGAGCAAGTCGTCCGCCAGCTGGCCAATAACCTGGCCAAACGCATCCTGCATCTGCCCAGCACACGTCTGCGCGAGGCGGCCGAGCAACAGGACGAGGAATTGCTGAGCGCCGCGAGCCGCCTGTTCGACCCGGACAACGACTAGGGGCCTGTGCGGGCAAAACAGATGATCATGTATTCTTACAATGAACCGCGAAAGGCAATGTTCTTCCTATCCGGCTTTGCGCGGTATCCGGCCTCACGTCACGGCCGACTTTCCTCGCAGCGGGGCCATGGCCATGCTGCTTCGAACGATCAACCGAGGCGCTTTGCCAGCGGCCGTGCAATTCCCGGATCCACGATGAAGTGTCCGGGCTGATGAGCCTGCTGCCCTCGATCCACGAACGCCTGCAGCAGGCGCAGTCACGGCACGAGGAAATCGCGCGGCTGCTGGCGACGCCGGAGGTCGTGTCCGATCAAAAACGCTACCGGGAACTGTCGGTGGAATATGCCCAGCTCGAACCGGTGGTCGACGCATTTCAACAATGGCTCGACGCGGACAGGTCGATGCAGGAGGCACGCTCGCTGCTCGAGACCGCAGACACCGAGATACGCGAACTCGCCCGCGACGAAATCGAGTCGGCGGCGCAAAGCCGCCAGTGTATCGAGGAGCAGCTGAATATACTGCTGCTGCCGAGGGACCCCGACGACGACAAGAACATCTTTCTGGAAATCCGCGCGGGGACCGGGGGCGACGAGGCAGCTCTTTTCGCCGGCGATCTCTTTCGCATGTACCAGCGTTACGTGGAAAACCACCGCTGGCAACTCGAAATTCTCGCGTCCAGCCACGGTGAGCACGGCGGCTACAAGGAAATCGTCGCCCGTGTCATCGGCCACGGCGCATACTCCCGGTTCAAGTTCGAATCCGGCACGCACCGCGTGCAGCGTGTGCCCGAAACCGAGTCGCAGGGCCGTATCCACACGTCGGCGTGCACGGTGGCCATCCTGCCGGAAAGCGAAGACATCGAAAACGTTGACATCCAGCCGGCCGACCTCAGGATCGATACGTTCCGTGCCTCCGGAGCAGGCGGGCAGCACGTCAACACGACCGATTCGGCCATCCGCATCACGCACCTGCCCACTGGCCTTGTGGTCGAGTGCCAGGACGAGCGCTCGCAACACAAGAACAAGGCCCGCGCCCTGTCCCTGCTGGGAGCCCGCCTGCTGGAGATGCAGCGGTCAGCGCAGGCGCGCGAGCAGGCGGAAAGCCGTAAGCTGCAGGTCGGTTCCGGCGACCGCTCGCAACGCATCCGCACCTACAATTTCCCGCAGGGGCGCGTCACCGACCACCGCATCGGCCTGACCCTGTACAAGCTCGAAGAGGTGCTCGCGGGCGACCTGGACCTCGTCGTCGAACCCCTGCTGCAAGAGCACCAGGCGGAACTCCTGACCGAACTGGGCAATTGACGGCGCTGAAAACCGCCGTGTGCGGCATCGCCCTGCCTACCCGCAGATTGCACCAACATCCCCCAAGTGGCGCGGTTGCTGTACCGCTGCGCCACCAGCGACATGCCGGAAATGGAGTATGACCGCCCGATCGTCATCCGTTTTGAACACGGTGCGACAGAGGCCGGAAGGCCCCGCCGGCGGACGCCGTTTCAGGCTTTACGGAAATAACCGGCCACGGCCAGGTTGAGCGGCGCCAGCAGGGCCATGGCATCCAGGTTGTACTGGTGCAGCGGCCAAAGCAGGAGCACTACGGCCGCCGCGACGCCGCCCGCCAGCAAGACCGCACCCACGCGTCTGAATACAGGCGCCAGCGCCAGCAACAGCAGCGGGTCGAGCAACAGCACATTGGCGTTCATGCGCGCCACCTCGTGGTCGGTGAACAGCCACAAACCGGCCAGCACCAAGCCACCGGTCCCGGCCAGTAGCAGCCAGGCGTTGCAAAGAGCCGCCAGCCAGGCCGGCGGCATGAAGCGTCCGCTGGCCCAGCCAACCCCGACCACGAACAAAGACAGCGCCAGGTAGCGGTACCAGACACTCCCGGGACGGGCGGGCGCGGCGGGCAGCGTCGAGACGGCCAGCATCGTGTCCCTCGTCACCAGAGGGCTCCCCGCCGCCCGGTCGGCCGCCGGCAGGGCGGCGGCTTCATCCGCCAACACTGTCGGGATAAACATCTCGTCCCAGCGGCTGACCGGGCGGTCCACCGGGTAGCCCAGCGCCAGTTCGAGACCGAGGTAATACCAGTAATCCATCTGTGTCAGGCGCCGGGTCTGATCCCTGTAATCGAGTTGCGCCGCTGCGTCTGCGGTGGCTGCCCTGAGTTCGCCGCCCAGGGCCGCGTCGAGCGCATCCCGCACCCGCGTCGAGCAGTTGTTGCGGTAGTAGTCGTAGCGGTAGGTCCGGTTTTCGGGTCTGATTTCGTTCAGCAGGTCGTCGCGCAGGCTGCGGTACTGCTCCGTGCTCAGCGCCAGTTTCTGCAGCCGCACGTCGCGGTTCTCCCGGCGATAGAAATCGAACTCGCTTGCAGCCGGCAGTGCAACGGCGAAATACAGCATGCGGCCCCGCAGGAAGCGCAGCATGAAATCCTTCTGCTCGAAGTCGAAGAAGCCGAAATTGAACGTGTGGTCGAGACCGGCGGCGGGTTCGCGCAGCCAGATCGCGTTATGGCCAAAGCGCTCCCAGTAGACCTCGCCCGGCCCGACGGTCACCAGCCAGGCCTCCGCGCCGTTCTCCGGCACGGCGGGCAACGCGGCGGTGGCGCGGGCGCACGCCAGCAGGGCCAATACCGCAAGCAACAGGCGGATTGACCGCTCAGGGGGCATCAGGAATGCTGGAGGTCATGCATTTCCAGCATGCTGATGCGGCGGTGATCGGCCGCAGTGACGCGAAAGCTGAAGCGCTCCGCCAGGAGCACGTCTTCACCCTGCTCCGGGACACGTCCGAATTCGGCCAGCAGCAGGCCGCCGATCGTGTCGTAGTCTTCGTCGGGGAGGTCGCATTCGAAGGCCTCGTTGAAGTCGTCGATCTCCGTCAGCGCGTTGATCTGGTAGTAGCCGCCGCCGAGCGCCTTGATAGCGGCTTCTTCGGCCTCGTCGTGTTCGTCGTCGATCTCACCGACGATTTCCTCCAACACGTCTTCGATCGTGATCAGCCCGGACACGCCGCCGTACTCGTCCACGACGATGGCCATGTGGTTACGGCTGACACGGAATTCTCTCAGCAGCATATTCAAACGCTTGCTTTCGGGAATGACCACCGCCTGGCGCAGCAAATCTTCCAACACCACCGAGCCGCCATTTTTCACATAGTGGCGTAACAGGTCCTTGGCCAGCAGGATGCCCTGGACCTCGTCGCGGTCCTCACCGACGACCGGGAACCGCGAATGGCCCGACTCGATGATCAGCGGCAAAAAATCTTCCACGGCCGCTTCCTTCGGTATGACCACCATTTGCGAGCGGGGCACCATGGCATCGCGCACCTGCATGTCCGACACCGCCAGCGCGCCTTCGATCATGGCGACGACATCGGCGTCCAGTATGCCTTTCTCGGCAGACTCGTGGATCAGGCTTTTCAGTTCATCGCGATCCCGGGGCTCGGCGGTAAACGCCTTCTGGATGCGCCCCATCCAGGATTTGGGTCCGTTCTCGGTACTCGATTGGTCTTCGCTCATATCGGTCAGGATCTCTTGGCCTGCCAGTTACGACGCCCATTGCGTCCAGTATTCACCAGCAGCGGACTGCCCGCAAACCTGTCTTTTACCAGAAGCCCGCGGATATTTCAGCATCGGCGTGGAAAATCCTGTCAGACCGCATCCGCATAGGGGTCGGGTATACCCAGGCGTGCCAGGATCTTCGTCTCCAGCGCTTCCATTTGCTGCGCCTCGGTCTCGTCGTCGTGGTCATGGCCAAGCAGGTGCAACAGGCCGTGCACCGTCAGGTGCGCCCAGTGGTCGTCCGCGGGTATGCCCCGCTGGGCCGCCTCGCGGACAACCACCGGCGCGCAGATCAGGATATCTCCGAGCAGCGCCGAACGGACGCCGTCCGGCAGACCCGGCGGCAATTCGGCCGGGAAAGACAGCACGTTGGTGGCGTAATCGCGTTTGCGGTAGCGGCGGTTGAATCGCCGGGCTTCCGCCTCGTCGACGATTCGCAAGGCCGCCGAACAACTCGCCCGCCTGCCCTCGAGGGCCGCTTCGGCCCACCGCAGGAACTGCTCGTCGGCGGGCACGCCGCCCTGGCTCGTCGCCCGCTGGACTTCCAGGTCAACCTGCATACCGGTTCACCCGTCCTCGTCCGTTTCCCCGGGCTCCGCCCGGTCGTACGCCTCCACGATCCGTTGTACCATCGGATGACGCACGACGTCCCTGGCGCTGAAGAAGCTGAACGAGATGCCTTCGACGCCCTTGAGGATATTGACCGCCTGTTTCAAGCCGGACAACTGGTGCCGCGGCAGGTCGATCTGCGTGACGTCTCCGGTAATCACCGCGGTGGAGCCGAAGCCGATACGCGTCAGGAACATCTTCATCTGTTCGGTGGTGGTGTTCTGTGCCTCGTCGAGGATGACAAAGGCGTCGTTGAGCGTGCGCCCGCGCATGAAAGCCAGCGGTGCGACTTCGATGACGTTGCGCTCGATCAAACGCGAAACGTGATCGAAACCGAGCATTTCGTAAAGGGCGTCGTACAGGGGCCGCAGGTAGGGGTCCACCTTCTGCGCCAGGTCGCCGGGCAGGAAACCCAGCCTTTCGCCCGCCTCGACGGCCGGCCGCACCAGCACGATGCGCTGCACCTGGTCCTGCTGCAGCGCCGAAACTGCGCTCGCCACCGCCAGGTAGGTTTTGCCGGTGCCGGCGGGCCCGATGCCGAAATTCACGGCCTGTGACGCGATGTTCTTCAGATAGCACTTCTGGTTCGGCCCGCGCCCGCGGATAGAACCGCGCCGCGTATTGATCGTGACCTCGTCCGCCGACAAGTCCGCTTCTTCGGCATCGGCGATCTCGCTGATCCCCGATTCCTGCAATTGCAGGTTGATGCTTTCCGGTGTCAGGTACTCCTCGCCGGAAAGCGCGTAAAGCCGTTTCAGAAGACGGCCGGCAGCCCGCGCCTGGCGCGCCTCCCCCTGCACCGTAAAGAGGTTGCCGCGGCAGAAAATATCGACCTGCAGACGGCTTTCGATCTGCTTCAGGTGCTGGTCGAACTGTCCGCACAGGTTGGCCAGCCGCTCCGTGTCCGCCGGTTCCAGCTCCAGGTTGATCGTCTGGCTCATGGGCTCTCTGCGCTCTGGCCGCCCGCGCTCAGGACGCGTGCGCGCAGCGAGTTACTCAGGGCCTCGGTGATGACGACGTCCACGAACTGCCCAAGCATGCGCGGGTGGCCGTCAAAGTTGACCACGCGGTTGTTTTCGGTACGCCCGGCCAGTTGCTGCGGGTCCTTCTTGCTGGTGCCTTCCACCAGCACACGCTGCACGCTGCCCACCATCGCCTCGCTGATCGCCGCCGCCTGCCTGTTGAGCAGCGCCTGCAAACGCTGCAGGCGCTCTTTCTTGACCTGCATGGGTGTGTCATCGGGCAACGATGCAGCCGGCGTGCCCGGCCGCGCGCTGTAGATGAAACTGAAACTCTGGTCGAAATTCATTTCGGCGATCAGGTCCATCGTCGCCCGGAAATCCTCTTCGGTTTCCCCCGGGAAGCCGACGATAAAATCCGACGACAGGCTGATGTCCGGCCTCCGCTGCCGCAAACGGCGTATTTTCTGCTTGTACTCGAGCACGGTGTGGCCGCGCTTCATCCTTGCCAGGATGCGGTCCGAACCGCTTTGCACCGGCAGGTGGACATAGTTGGCCAGGGCCGGCACTTCGGCAAAAGCCTCGATCAGGCTGTCCGAGAATTCAACCGGGTGCGAGGTCGTGAAGCGGATTCGTTCGAGACCCTCGATCGCGGCGACGTAATGGATCAGCAACGCCAGGTCCGCCCGGCCGCCGTCGTGGAGTTCACCGGCGTAGGCATTGACGTTCTGACCGAGCAGGTTGATTTCCTTGACGCCCTGGCGCGCCAGGGCCGCGCATTCGGCGACCACGTCGTCGAGCGGCCGGCTCACCTCCTCGCCGCGCGTATATGGGACAACGCAGAAAGTACAATACTTGCTGCAGCCCTCCATGACCGATACGAAGGCACCGGGGCCGCGGGCGCCCGGTGCGGGCAGCCGGTCGAATTTCTCGATCTCGGGAAAGGTGATATCGATGGCCGGCTGCCCGTTCTTCCGCACCGATTCGAGCATCTCGGGCAGGCGGTGGAGGGTTTGCGGCCCGAACACCACGTCGACGTACGGCGCTCGTTTGATGATCTCGGCGCCCTCCTGGCTGGCGACACAACCGCCAACCCCGATAAGCACTTTTTTGCCGTTTTTCTTCAGATGTTTCCAGCGGCCCAGCTGGGAAAATACTTTTTCCTGGGCTTTTTCGCGAATCGAGCAGGTGTTGACCAGGATCACGTCCGCCTGGGTTTCGTCGTCGGTCAGCTCCAGGCCGTGTGAAACCGCCAGCACGTCCGCCATCTTGTCGGAATCGTACTCGTTCATCTGGCAGCCGTGTGTCTTGATAAAAAGCTTACCTGTCATTGATCAACATTCCCGGTTCTATCGCCTTAAAAAATCAATATAAACAATCGTATACTGTTCGTTACTATCGAAACAATTCCTGTTCCCATCAAGCGCAACGCGTGGCGCGTGACAGAATACACCCCGCAACGGCGAACCGCCATTACCCGGTGGCTGAAACGGCCCGTCTTCCCCCAAATGACCAACACTCGCAGTCGATCGGTGACGGCGCAGGCTGGCGGGACGTGCAGACACTCACCGAGGGTCCAGCCCATGGCCATCGCCTTCCCGGACCGGCAACGCCGCCTACCGGGGGTGCTGTTTTCTCGGCCAAAAAAGCTTCGGGCCCGGGAGCACCCACCCACAAACACACTCCTGTATAATTGCCGCCCTGAACCCCGCAATCCTGCATGACGGCTTACGAGCCAGAGGAACGACCATGTCCGAAACCATGCGCGCACTGGTGAAGCGCGAAGCCGCGCAGGGCATCTGGATGGAGCGTGTCCCCGTGCCGAGTGCCGGCACCAACGAGGTGCTGATAAAGGTCGAAAAAACCGCGATTTGCGGTACCGACGTGCATATCTACAACTGGGACGAGTGGTCACAGAGAACGATCAAGCCAGGGCTCGTGATCGGCCACGAGTTCGTCGGTCGCATCGTCGAAGTCGGTACCGGCGTCACCGGCTACAGGATCGGCGACCGTGTATCTGCCGAGGGCCACATCGTCTGCGGCCATTGCCGCAACTGCCGCGCCGGCCAGCGTCACCTGTGCCCGAACACCATCGGTATCGGCGTCAACCGCGATGGCGCCTTCGCCGAGTACATCGTGGTGCCGGCCACCAACCTGTGGCCGATCCCCGATGCCATCGCGCCCGAACTGGCTGCGTTTTTCGACCCCTTCGGCAACGCGGCGCACTGCGCCTTGCAGTTCGACCTGGTCGGCGAGGACGTCCTGATCACCGGGGCCGGGCCGATCGGCATCATCGCCGCCGGCATCTGCCGGCACGTGGGCGCGCGGCACGTGGTCATCAGCGACGTCAATGACTACCGACTGGACCTGGCGGCGGAGATGGGCGCCACCCGCACCGTCAACGTGCAGCGCGAGTCGATCGCCGACATCGTCCGGGAACTGGCGATCGAGGGCTTCGATATCGGCCTGGAAATGTCCGGCCAGCCGACGGCTTTCAACGACCTGTTGCGCCACATGTTCAACGGCGGCAAGGTCGCCCTGCTCGGTCTGTTGCCGGCCGGTACCGGTGTCGACTGGGACCAGATCATTTTCAAGGGTCTCGAATTGCACGGCATCTACGGCCGCCGCATGTACGAAACCTGGTACAAGATGACACAGATGGTCCTGACCGGATTCCCGTTGCACAAGGCCATGACTCACCATATCCCGATCGACGACTACGAGACGGGTTTCGAACTGATGCGGGCCGGCAGGAGCGGCAAGATCGTCTGCGACTGGACCGGCAGCGTCTGACGCCAGCCCGGACAAGCGCCGAGGAGATAGCTACATGAATTCACTGGACCGAATGAAAACCACGCTGGAAGAGATCCGTTCCGCCGGCCTGTACAAGAACGAACGTGTCATTACCACACCGCAGAGCGTCGAGATCAGGGTCGGGGACGGCCCCGAGGTGCTGAATTTCTGCGCCAACAACTATCTCGGCCTGGCCGACAACCCGGAAGTCATCGCCGCGGCCCACAAGGCGCTGGACGACCACGGCTTCGGCCTGGCCTCGGTGCGTTTCATCTGCGGCACGCAGGACCTGCACAAGCAACTCGAGAGAACCATCGCCGACTTCTTTGGCACCGACGACGCCATCCTTTATACGTCCTGCTTCGACGCCAACGGCGGTCTGTTCGAGACGCTGCTCGACGAAGATGACGCGGTCATCTCGGACGCGCTCAACCACGCCTCGATCATCGACGGTATCCGCCTGTGCAAGGCCCGGCGCTATCGCTACCCGAACAGCGACATGGCCGAATTGGAAAGAATCCTCGGGGAAACCCGGAGCTGCCGTACCCGCCTGATCGCCACCGATGGTGTTTTCAGCATGGATGGCTATATTGCCAGGCTGGATGAAATAACGGCCCTCGCCCGGCGCCACGATGCGCTGGTGATGGTCGACGACAGCCACGCGACCGGTTTCCTGGGCAAGACCGGCCGCGGCTCC
>Ga0055475_10000014_pt1 | contig 17644 bp, 11 predicted proteins | sample Muzzi_CordB_D2_FD_57681 | JGI IMG/M metagenome (GOLD analysis project Ga0055475, IMG submission 57681) | Wetland microbial communities from San Francisco Bay, California, USA, that impact long-term carbon sequestration - Muzzi_CordB_D2 | ecosystem: Environmental > Aquatic > Marine > Wetlands ... | reverse complement strand
ATTCCGAACACCGGCAAAAGCGGCGTAAATTACTGCTGGAGTTGTAATTAAAATCGACATTCCTTCAAGCGATGGAACAACATATGGAGCATCCCAGGAGAAAAGCGGCGGTTTAAGGAAGAAAATATACAAATGCTTGAATATATAAGAAATGTGAAAAAGGCCTTTGGGGTAAAACCACGGTTCTTCCTTTGCCTGCATTGTATAGGCGACATTCGCTATAGTGTCGAACCGGATGTAGTTATAAATAAAATTCAGTATAACAAATATGCTGACTCCAAGCCCCATCATGATAAGCGGTCTAAAGTTTAATTTCTTAAATAACCCGGCGTTTGGGTCCCTGTTTATCCATTGATCAGAAAGCATAATAAGAAAAAACGGCAATGAGAGGACTACAGGGAGCCGGCACCAGAAAGATAATCCCAATAATAATCCTATTAACAGCGGCCTCTTTTTGCCGAACGTCTCAAAAACCGCAAGAGTAAGAAAGAAAAATGAAGCGACTTGCGCAAAAAACCAGGCCTTTCCGTCACAAGCGAGGTACCAGAAAATTGTTCCAAACGCAAAGAGCAAAGTCATCCAGATTTGAAGCCTTACGCTTTCCGTCAGGCGACGCATTAGGAAATAAACGACCGAAACACTAAGCGCTCCCCAGAATACAGATGCCAAAGTCTGATTAATATCAGGTCCTAGCAAAAGTGCTTGGGGAATTAGCAGAATTGCGGGTATCGGTGGGTAAATAACATAATATCTGCCGTCTACTGGAAGAAGTTCATTGAGCCAGTTGGGTTTGGTCAATAAATATAATCTTCCGTCCAGCATTGCTTCTGCCAAAGGAGCGAAATAGTGATAAGCGGTTTCTCTAGATTCGCCTGAAAAAAAGTAGACAACAAAAGACAGAATAAAGAATAAGAAGCCTACACCCAGATAATACCGATTTCGAAGACTGTTTAAAATGCTCGCCATCTCAAGAGAATAACTTATACATATAGAGTTTAGAAACGTGCAGCAGATAATCCACTATAACATTACTGCTTAGCTTGCTTTCCCCATATTCCCGGTCACGGAAAACAATCGGAATTTCTTTTACTCTTGTGCATTTAGACCTTACCAGTATCTCAAGGCCGATTTTAAAACCTTTCGGGCTTAGTTCAACATTTTCTATCAGGTCTTTTTTCAAAAAGAAAAATCCCGACATCGGGTCTTTAACAGAGGTCAGGCCGATAACCGCATAGGTTGCGACTTTAGATGAGATTCTTCTGCTAAGCGGCCAGTTTTCAGATCCTCCATGGTCTATGTATCTGCTGCCAAGCGTAAAGTCGGCCTCTCCGTTAATAATCGGGGCAACCAGCTCAGGGATTTTCTCGGGCGGATGACTTAAATCAGCATCTATAACCCCTACAATCTCAGTATCTGCAAGCGCAAATCCGTCAAGCACAGCCGAAGACAGTCCTCGTTTGTCCTGTCTTCTGAGAACGTTTAGCTTGGGATACTTATCTTTCAGGTCTTCTGCAACTTTCCACGTCTGGTCCGGTGAATCATCATCAACTACAGTTACATATCCGTCTAAATTGCTGTTTTCATAGACCCCAAAAATCTTATCCAGAATTACGGGCATGTTGCCGGCTTCGTTATATGTCGGAATTATAAGCGTTATCTTCATATCTATAAGGCAAATATATTAACACCTAATTATTTAAACAGGAATGAGAATCTTAAAATTCATCTAGAATGCCCATTTGAACCAGATAAACATTGAGAGGAACAGCGCATAAAATATGAGCGATATAAAAATAATCGCATAGTTTATCTCTTTCTTTCTTCCAAGCAGCGAAAGAACGATAAAGATCGGAAAAAACGTGAGAATGAACCTCGGCGTGCTGGTAAAGAATGATGTCGAAGTTATTACTAGCCAGTTAGCTAATGCATACAAGCTGTAGGAGAGCCTTATACGGAAAAAAGAATAAATTATCAGAGCCAGGCTTGTGAATACAAAAACGAGTTGTAACCAGCCCATGCCCATCCTAAACGCGGGAGCGGCCCACTTGGTGCTGGTATAAGCAGTAATCAGCCCCTTTGTGGGTAATGCGAGCTGCATTTTCCAATGCTCCTTTTGTATCTCCATGAATTTGAAAGCATCACCGTATATATAGTAATTAATTGCCAGATATATAAGAAATCCAAATCCAATAATAAAAATCCATAATATATCTGCTCTTATATTCTCTTTTTTAAACCGCTTTTGATATAAATATTCAATCAGCAGCACCGGCAAAATAATAATCCCGGTAACCCAGGTGAGTGTTGACAACATCCCGAGAATGCCCGAGATTGCCCAGCGGTCATTTCTCGCGTAATAAAAACTGGCGACTGTAAGTGCTATGAACAGACTCTCGGTATATGCGGCATGGAGAAAATAAGCGGTCGGAAAGACAGACAAGTATATTACAGACCTGAAAGCATCGTCCTTGTCATAGTCTAGAAGAACAAGCTTGTAAAGATAAAAGACTGCGACTATGTAGGATATGTTTGATACTATTAATGCCGAAAGCAGGTAGTCGCGAAATATGTAGGAGAATGCTTTGATTAATAACGGATAAAATGGGAAGAATGCTATAAGTAAATTTCTGTCATCAAAAATTCTATCGCTGTATCCGTGAGCCGCGATTTTAAAATAGTGCTGCGAGTCCCATGTGTTCCACATTGATATAAAAGAATCGGGCGTCGTGTCTGTATGCAGCACTGAAGACACAAAGGCATAAACAAATGTTCCTGCGATTGTTATTAAGCATATCGTTAAAAGCTGTGTGTTGAAATACTTATTTTTCATAGTATGGTGAAATACCGCCAAGCATACTTCAATAATACTATAATAAGGCTAAACTCTTAAATCTATTGTTGACCTCATTTGGCAGGTTATGTATTTTAACGAAATATAGATATCAATTTATTATGATACCTCTCATATGAAAGAACAATCCTGGATTATCAAACACAAGATCCCACTTGCGTTCTATGTATTAATAATCGCCGCCATTTTTCTCGGAAGAATGTTTTTGCCAGCCAACTATGTAACCGCAATAGCAGCCGCGTTAATGCTGTTTCCAATCCTGATTAAAGCCGACGGAGGTTTTTTCCGGTCCGATTCAAGCGGTATTGTTCTAGGTCTGGTTGTGTCCGTAGTACTGCTCGCAATATACACAGCCGTCATATTTTTCTACAGCCTCTACTCCGGCCAACATATGGTCATCAACTCACTGCCTCCAGCGTTTATCCTCACACAGTTATTAATGGTAGCGCTTCCGGAAGAAGTATTCTTCAGGGGTTATCTCCAAAACAAGCTTGGAAATGATATCAAAGGGGTGATAATTGTCAGCCTTCTTTTCGCGCTCGGCCATTTTATCACGCTCTGCCTTGCAGGCGGGCATAACATTGCTATTTGCTCCCAGGCCGTTTTAACATTCTTTCCTTCGCTCGTAATGGGTTATCTATACCTTAAAACCAAAACTCTATGGGCGAGCATCATATTCCACTTTTTCGCCAACATAGTGCATATCGCAATTTCGCTATCATAATTTTTTATTAGTACCCATTTAACTTAGGCAGTAAAAATCTATTGATAGATTGTAGTTATGTTCATTGTTCAAGTATTATTATATGCTTATTAAAGGGTAATTAACTATGGTTAGAATAGGTTTAGCACAGATAAATTGCAAAGTAGGGGATATAGAGGGAAATCTTAACAAGATTATTGCCTACATCAGCTCCGCAAAAGATTCTGGAGTGGACATACTATGTTTTCCGGAGTTGTCTGTTACAGGCTACCCACCAGAGGATTTACTGCTGAAACCTAATTTTATAAACGATTGCATAGGAACTTTAGACCGGATTAGAAAGGTATCTGGAAATATTGCGGTGATCGCGGGCTTTCCGGATAGGAAAGAAGACATATACAACGCAGCCGCTATTATTCATGACAAAAAGCTGATAGATATTTATCATAAGCGCTATTTGCCCAACTATGGGGTTTTTGATGAAAACAGGTATTTTCAGTCAGGCCACCGAGCGCCTGTTTACAAGTTGGGAGATGTCGTTTTTGGCGTGAATGTCTGTGAAGATATCTGGTACCCTGGCGATCCGACAAGAAGACAAGCCCTTTTGGGTGACGCTCAGATAATTATAAATATTTCCTCATCCCCCTACCATGCTTCCAAGGTCGAAGCCAGAGAGCGTATGTTGAGAACGCGTGCCAGGGACAACTCGGTAAACATTGTATTCTGCAATATGGTAGGAGGGCAGGATGAGCTTGTTTTCGACGGCCACAGCGTGGTGATAGGAGAATCGGGAGACGTAATTGCCAGAGCGAAACCCTTTGAGGAAGACCTTCTTATAGTTGACATCAACGTTAATAAAGTATTCCGCTCGCGTATACACGATCCCAGAAGAAGGAAGGAACGCTACGCCCTTGAGGCGCATTCTGAGAAACCAGAAATAATAGATATTGATGTAAAAAAAGCCGCAAAAACAATTAAAGCCAAGATTGAGCCGAGAGTAGAGCCCTTTATTTCCAAGGAAGAGGAAATACTTAAAGCACTGGTGCTTGGAACAAGAGATTATATAACTAAAAATGGATTCAAGAAGGTTGCAATCGGTTTAAGCGGTGGAATAGACTCTGCTCTAGTTTCGGTCATCGCAGTCGAGGCTCTTGGCAAGGAGAATGTTGTTGGAGTTGCAATGCCCTCTCTATATAGCCCCGAAGGAAGCGTCAGAGATTCAGAGGAGCTTTCGAAAAACCTCGGTATTGAGCTTATAAATGTTTCAATCAGCAACACATTCAATTCATATAACGAAATGTTGTCTGATGTGTTCAAGAGCAGGAAACCTGACATAACTGAGGAGAATCTCCAGGCGCGCATAAGAGGCAATATATTAATGGCACTGTCGAATAAATTTGGCTGGCTTATCCTAACAACAGGTAACAAGAGCGAGATGAGTGTAGGATACTGCACATTGTACGGCGATATGGCAGGCGGTTTCGCTGTCATTAAAGATGTACCGAAGACTATTGTATACAAATTGTCGGATTTTTATAACCGGTCAAGGGAGAAAGAAATAATTCCCGTTTCAATATTGAGCAAGCCGCCTTCTGCCGAGCTCAGACCGGATCAGCTCGATACTGATTCCCTTCCGCCTTACGAAGTACTTGACCCTATTTTAAAAGCTTATGTAGAGGATGATCTGAGTGCTGATGAAATTGTTTCTCAGGGTTATAAGTTATCTTTGGTCCAGAGAATAATAAAACTTGTGGATCTGAACGAATACAAGCGAAGGCAGGCCCCCCCTGGTGTTAAGATTACAGCAAGAGCTTTTGGCAAAGACCGTCGTTTTCCAATCACAAACCTCTATAAGGCTTAGATGTTGTAGACGTGCATAAAGTATGATTTTATGTTAAGGTTTTAATCTGGGTTTGACAGATAGCTTCTTAAGTTGACTAGTCCCCATTTACCACTTAAATTTATTGTGGGTTAGTTGGCCGCTTGTGCGGTCAATACTATAAGTAATCAATAATATTGCTTCAAATTATCATAATTTTCAGGAAGGTGTTTTTATGAAGCCTGTAGGATATCCGCCTAAACAGGGTCTTTATGATCCTCAGTTTGAGCACGACGCCTGTGGTATGGGTTTTGTGGTCAATATTAAAGGCATAAAATCAAATAAAATAGTCCGTAACGCAATTCAGGTCCTGTTGAACCTTGAGCACCGCGGTGCATGTGGGTGTGAAGCCAATACCGGTGATGGTGCCGGTATTTTAGTGCAAACGCCGCACAAATTTCTCAAGAAGGTCTGTCAGGATATAGATATTACTCTGCCCGAAGAAAAAGAGTACGCGGTAGGAATGGTTTTCTTTCCTCAAGACACAACCGAACGCAGGGTATGCGCGCAGACATTTGAAAATATTGTAAAAGAAGAGGGGCAGGAAGTTTTGGGCTGGAGAGATGTCCCTACAGATAATGAATCATTAGGCAATACGGCAATATCATACGAGCCTCATATAAAACAGATATTTATTAAGCGCAGCGGTGACATCGCAGACTCTATGGATTTTGAGCGCAGGCTCTACATAATCAAAAAAAGAGCATTTAACGAAATCAGACTATCGGGAATGAAAGGCGGTGATCATTTCTATATGGCCAGCCTTTCGTGTAAAACACTTGTTTATAAAGGCATGCTTACAACATGGCAGCTCGATAAATACTATACCGATCTCAACGATCCCGACATAGAATCGGCAATTGCGCTTGTTCATTCGCGATTTAGTACCAATACATTTCCAAGCTGGGATCGCTCTCATCCTTACCGCTACATTGTTCATAATGGGGAGATTAATACACTCAGGGGCAATATAAACTGGATGCACGCGCGCCAGGGAGTGTTTGAATCTAAATACTTTCAGGAGAATATCCACAAAACTTTTCCAATTATAACACCTGAGGGGAGTGACTCCGGCAACTTTGATAACTGTGTTGAATTTCTTTATCTCAACGGACGTCCGATTGAGCACGCGGTTATGATGATGATTCCCGAACCATGGTCAAATCACGAGACTATGAGCGATGAGAAAAAGGCGTTTTATGAATACCACAGCTGTCTGATGGAGCCGTGGGACGGCCCAGCGTCAATTGGTTTTACAGATGGGTCCAAAGTTGGAGCTGTGCTCGACAGAAACGGGCTTCGTCCATCCCGATACTATGTTACAAAAGATGATATGGTAATTATGGGATCAGAAGTTGGAGTTCTGGATGTTCCCGCCGATATGGTTCTTCACAAGGGTCGGCTGCAACCGGGAAGAATGTTCCTAATAGATACCAAAGAAGGGCGTATTGTCGAAGATAAAGAATTAAAAGAAAGGCTTGCCAATGAAAAACCATACAGAGAGTGGCTTGATAACAATCTGTTGCCTCTCAATGAAGTAAAATTGCCTGAGGAAACAGTTGATGAATATGATCGTGATCATGAAGAGGTTTTAATAAGACAGAGAGCATTTGGATATACCTTTGAAGATTTGAGAGTTTTAATCGGTCCCATGGCTACAAATGCCGTTGAGCCGATAGGTTCTATGGGCAAGGATACGCCAATTGCCATACTTTCAAGTAAACCGAAACTTCTATACGACTATTTCAAGCAGCTTTTCGCTCAGGTTACTAATCCTGCGATTGATTCTATTAGAGAAGAGCTTATTACAGCAACTGAAATGACTCTGGGTCCGGAGCCAAATATATTGAACCCGGGGCCTGAAAACTGCAGGAAAATATGGCTTGAATCGCCTGCGTTGACCAACGAGGATCTACAGAAGATAAAAAGTCTTGATAAAAAAAATTACAAGTCTGAGACACTTCCAATATTATTTAAAATTTCGGAAGGAAGCGAGGGGCTTGAAAGGGCTTTGGATGAACTGTTCGAGAAAGCGGATAACGCGATCTCACAGGGCGCAAATATCCTGATACTCTCAGACAGAGGATTTGATAAGGATAATGCTCCAATTCCCGCGCTTTTAGCTTCAGCTGGACTGCACCACCATCTTATACGGAATGGAAATCGTATGAAAGTAGGCCTTGTGCTTGAATCGGGAGAGCCAAGAGAAGTTCATCATTTTGCTCTTCTTGTGGGCTACGGAATCAGCGCAATTAACCCTTACATGGCCTACGAAACCCTTGAAGATATGATAAATGAGGGAATGCTGACGGGAATCGACAAAGAAAAAGCTATATATAATTACAATAAGAGTGTCGTTAAAGGGATAGTGAAGACGATGTCCAAAATTGGCATCTCCGCAATCCAGAGTTACCATGGGGCTCAGATATTTGAGGCAATTGGGCTAAACCACGATTTTATAGATAAATATTTCACATGGACCCCGACCAGAATTAAAGGGGCGGGAATTGATGTTATTACAAAAGAGATTCAGATGAGACATGAAACGGCATACCCTGAGCGGGATGTAGTTCCGGAAACTCTCGATGAGGGCGGTCTTTATCAATGGCGTCCTGGTGGTGAGCACCATGCGTATAACCCGAAATCGGTTCATATGCTGCAGCGTGCCTGCCGCACAAATAACTATGAAGAATTCAAAAAATTCTCAGAGCTGGTTAATAATCAATCGACGGAATTGGCTACGTTAAGGGGTCTTCTAGAGTTTAGAAAAGACTCGCAGGCAATACCGATTGATGAGGTTGAATCGGTAGAATCTATTTGCAAGCGCTTTAAGACGGGAGCCATGTCCTACGGTGCGATCAGCCAGGAAGCGCATGAGAGTCTGGCAATCGCGATGAACAGGATAGGCGGTAAGAGCAATACTGGGGAAGGTGGGGAAGATACGGCACGTAATATACCGGATGCAAATGGAGATTTAAGAAGAAGCTCAATCAAACAGGTTGCTTCGGGACGATTCGGAGTAACTAGCGAATATCTTGTCAATGCTGAAGAAATACAGATAAAAATTGCGCAGGGAGCTAAGCCTGGAGAGGGTGGTCAGCTTCCAGGCAGAAAAGTATATCCATGGATAGCCAAGGTCAGGCTTTCAACACCTGGAGTAGGATTAATTTCGCCTCCGCCGCATCACGATATTTATTCAATTGAAGACCTTGCCGAGTTGATCCATGATCTAAAGAATGCTAATCAAAATGCTCGTATAAATGTAAAACTTGTATCAGAAGTCGGAGTAGGCACGATTGCAGCAGGTGTAGCAAAGGGACACGCTGATGTAATTCTTATAAGCGGTTACGACGGCGGAACCGGGGCCTCTCCTCAGAGCAGCATTCAGCACGCCGGTCTCCCGTGGGAGCTTGGTCTTGCTGAAACGCATCAGACTTTGTTACTGAATAACCTCAGAAGCAGGGTTGTGCTTGAAACAGACGGCCAGATGAAAACCGGGCGCGATGTAGTTATTGCTGCACTCCTTGGTGCTGAAGAGTATGGTTTTTCAACTGCTCCACTCATAATTCTTGGCTGTATTATGATGCGTGTTTGCCATCTTGATACATGTCCCGTGGGAGTTGCAACACAGAACCCTGAGCTTCGTAAAAAGTTCATGGGGGATCCAAGCCACGTTGTGAATTTTATGAAATTCATAGCGCAGGAAATAAGAGAGCTTATGGCAGAACTTGGTTTTAGAACTATAAACGAAATGATAGGCAGAGCTGACAGGCTTGAAATGAGAAAAATCGTAGATCACTGGAAAGCAGAAGGAGTAGACCTTTCAGATGTAATATACAGGCCTGATGTTCCAAGTGACTATGGAACATATGCGCAAATTGAACAGGACCATGGGCTGGAAGAGTCACTGGATAACAAAGTACTTTTAGATATATGCAAGCCTACCCTTGAAAGTGGCGAACCGATTGAGGCGATAGTTCCCATAAAAAATATTGACCGCACGGTTGGAACAATTCTAGGAAGCGAGTTAACCAAGAAATATGGTCTGGACGGTTTGCCTGAAGAAACTGTAAGGCTTCATTTTAACGGATCTGCTGGTCAGAGCTTTGGAGCGTTTATTCCAAAATATATGACATTGATACTTGAAGGTGATTCCAATGATTACCTGGGCAAGGGGTTGTCAGGTGGAAAAATAATAGTTTATCCTCCCAAGGCATCCACTTTTGTTCCTGAGGAAAACATTATCACAGGCAACGTCGCTTTTTACGGCGCTACAGGCGGTGAATCGTATATAAGAGGTCTAGCCGGAGAGCGCTTCTGTGTAAGAAATAGCGGAGTGAGAGCAGTTGTAGAAGGTGTTGGGGATCATGCCTGTGAATATATGACCGGTGGCCGTGTTGTAGTATTGGGTCCTACTGGAAGAAATTTTGCAGCGGGCATGTCAGGTGGTGTAGCTTATGTTCTCGACGAAGCTGGAGATTTCTCCATACACTGTAACCAGGAGATGGTAGATCTAGAGTCGTTAAGCGACAGTGACGCCCAGGAAATAAAAGAAATGATTGAAAATCATGTTGAATACACTGACAGTGAAAAAGGTAAAAGAGTTCTGGCCGACTGGAAGAACAACGTCGGTAAATTTATCAGAGTAATGCCGAAAGACTACAAACGTATGCTGGGAGCGATACAGAGGGTTGAAGAAAAAGGATTAAGTGGCGATGAGGCCCTCATGGCTGCCTTTGAAGAAAACAAGAGTGATCTCGCGCGAGTTAGCGGCAACTAGTTTCTTATTCAATTAATTTAACAACAATCTCAATGAAGTGATGTAGAGAAAGAATTGGAGGAAGTACAATGGGTGACCCCACTGGATTTATGCAGCATGACAGAGAACTAGAGCCCGACCGTTCTCCATCTGAACGTATAAAAGACTGGAAAGAATTTCATCAACATTTACCTGAGGATAAACTAAAAACTCAGGGTTCAAGATGTATGGATTGTGGAATTCCTTTCTGCCAGACCGGAGATATGATTGGGGGTCTTACTTCGGGTTGTCCGATTAATAACCTTATCCCAGAATGGAATGATCTAATTTATAAAGGACTATGGCGCGAAGCTCTTGACCGCTTGCATAAAACCAATAACTTCCCTGAATTTACAGGGAGGGTATGTCCTGCTCCCTGCGAGGGATCATGTGTGCTTGGAATAAGTGAGCCTCCAGTAACTATTAAAAATATTGAATGCACAATTATTGATAAAGGTTTTGAAGAAGGATGGGTAGTGCCTGAACCGCCTGAAGTCAGAACCGGAAAAACTGTGGCGGTTGTGGGCTCAGGACCTTCTGGGCTTGCGTGCGCTGCGCAGTTAAACAAAGCCGGACACACGGTTACAGTTTTTGAAAGAGATGACCGTATCGGCGGTTTGCTCATGTATGGCATACCTAATCCTCATCTTGATAAATCGGTAATAGACCGGAGAGTGAAACTACTAGAGGATGAGGGTGTTAAATTTGTTGTAAGTACCGAGATAGGAAAGGATCTCCCAGCTCAAAAACTGGTGGACGATTTTGATGCGGTTGTCATATGTACAGGGGCGACTAAGCCCCGTGATCTGCCCATCGACGGTAGAGAGCTCAAAGGGATTCATTTCGCGATGGAATTCCTCAAGGCCAATACCAAGAGCCTTCTGGATAGCAATCTTGAAGATGGTAATTTCATTTCGGCTAAAGATAAAAATGTAATAGTTCTTGGGGGAGGAGATACAGGAACCGACTGTGTCGCCACTTCCATGCGTCACGGCTGCAAGAGCCTGCTTCAGTTTGAGATATTGCCAACACCTCCTTTAACGCGCGCACCTGATAATCCCTGGCCTCAATGGCCTAAGGTTTATACTCTAAGCTACGGTCAGGAAGAAGCTATGGCTATTTTTGGTGAAGACCCGAGGAAATATCAGGTCCTTACCACAAAATTCGTAGGTGATGACGATGGCAATGTTAAAGAGCTCCATACTGTAAAGATTGAATGGCATCAGGGAGACAACGGACGACCTTCTTTTAAAGAAGTTCCCGGTTCAGAAGAAGTTTGGCTAGCCGATCATGTATTTTTGGCTCTGGGTTTCCTCGGACCCGAAGATACTGTTTTAGAACAGCTCAATATTGAACGCGATGAACGCTCCAACGCCAAAGCTGAATACGGCAAGTATCAGACAAGTGTTAAAGGGGTATTTGCTGCAGGTGATGCCAGACGCGGACAGAGTTTAGTTGTCTGGGCAATTAACGAAGGCCGCGAAGCCGCACGTGAATGCGACCGCTATCTAATGGGCACGACCAACCTGCCGTAATGTTTAATTGATTGACAAAGCAAGAACCTCTGGGCTAAATAGCAATATTATTTTGCAAGCTCAACCGGTGGGAGTTTCCATTCACCGTCCAAAATAGCCTCTTTGGGCCAATAACACCTAAGAGCTATATATAGAGGGCCGTCTGGTGCGGGTAGCCAGTTTGATTCCTTGTCCTTGCCCGGTGAGTCCTTTTGTATATAGATCGTAAGACTGCCATCCTCACTGCGTTTAAGATCCGGCAGCATAGGAGAGTTTATAAGATATCTGTTTATTGGGTTTTCAATAAGCAGTTGAGTTTTGCCGTCGTACATCGTCACAGACCAGAACGCTTTAACAGGCGGGAGCTTGTCTTTATCAAATGTCAGTGTGTAGTTGTTTTCAGCAGCGTTTAATTTATTACCTTCTGCGTCTGTCAGTATAATATAATAAAAAGCTTCACTCTTTGAGTTTCCATAAATTCCTAATTTTGCTCCGACAGCGCGATTAAGGTAGTTATTTTTCATAAACTCACGGGTGCCGAACAGATCTGCAGCTGATTTTATGGTAACTGCCTTATCGGTTATTGTCTTAAGTCCTTCTGCCATGCCGGATTCTATTGTACTTTTCATTTCTGGTGATATTGAGTCGGTATTGAATTTATCACCCGGCACGATCCCTATTTCGGCAAATTTTTGACGAGCTTCTATGTCGCCGGGGACAGTTGGGGCAAACTGTAGAAGAAAATTAAGATATCCAAAGAACGCAAGCGTCTTGACCTTTTCTGCACTATAAGCCGGGAAATCTAACTTAGGTGAGACTGGAGGAGCTTCCTCGCCTAGAAATTTACTTAGAAGCTCTACTGTATATCCTTCCTGAATCTTCTTTACATTGTCTATGTCTGCCGGATTGAAAAGCTGAGTGCGGTAAATAATAAATACAAACTCAGTATCGGATTGAATCACTTTTTCAATACCTTCGGGAGCTTCTCCTTTCCAGTTGGGACCGACGAGCAAATACTTACCCGCTCCATTGCCTGTAGTAGCAGTGCCTACGTATGCGAAATTATAAGTGTATAAATCTATCAGTTGTAGAGAATAGTAACGTTCTTTATCAACCTCTGGCACTCCTAAAACAAGCGGTTCAGCCCTTAGGTCTGCCCAAACGAACGAGTAAGGCGTGTCGCTATTCGGACTGACTACTGTAGTGTCCTTAGGAGCATAGACCCTTGCTGTATTATAAATCTGATTGAAAGGCGCTTTATATTGAGGGCCGTCCTTATCGATTGCGTATTGATACATGGTCTTGTAATTCTCAACCATTGGAAAGCCATAGATATAAGCTTCTTTAGCAATTGCCTCAACTTCATCTGAAGTCAATCCATCCGCTGCCCTTGAATATGAAGAAACTACCAAAATTGTCATCATTAAAGCTAGAATTATTGCTGTAAAAGATTTAACTTTTATCATTCTCGACACCTTTTTGTAATTAAATTTGCTTGCTCTGATAACAACATTCTAACTTATTATTGTTAATTACCTATAAGTATATAGTAATTTATAGGTTCAGAGATATATGTGGAATAAATTTACCCTTTATAAAACGACGAGATTTATCTCCGATACAAAAATCTAGCGTTTAGGTATTTCAACATTCTGATTTAAATACTTATATAGGATCTGTGATAGTACCATATGCCCGTTTTCTCCCCAATGCATGTCATGGTTGGGTAGGTAAAGGCTTTTATTGCTATTCACATATGCTTCGTTCATATCTTTTGCAGGGTCCAAACATTTTAGATCTAAACGATTGCACTCTTCAATTATTAGTTGGTTAGGAATTGCAAGATCGAAACATGAACTCCGTAATCCGTAAATTTCTACTGTTTTGCCCCAATCTGGTGGTTGCACCTGAAATCGCTGCGGGAAGATTACCAGTAACAATTCTATATTATTTTCAAGGGAAAAAGTTTTATAATCCAAGAGCACCTTTTTAAGTGCGTCATATGCTCGTATTACGTAGTCATTTGGAGAGACTAAGAAATAGGCTAGCCCATGGCTCTCAAACACTTTTGGTTTTATATATTCTCTAGAGTCACTAGCAACAGTTTGCGCAACGTCGGAGTTGTGTTTTGCAATGAAGCTCATTAATAATGAGATTGTTTGAAATTTATAAATCCATGATCTCCTTTTAAAGTTAGGGTCATCAGACCACTTTGGATAAGAAACCGCATTTTCACTCCTATCTATCAAACAGTCCTCTGGCAATCTTTCATTAATATTGATTTTAGAAAGCTCATCCCCCATAGATTTAGCAAGTACTTGGCTAATATCATTTCCTAGTGTGACTCCGACTATTATGAGATCAGGATCATAATCTGTCCCGTATTTTTTTAACCATTCCAGGCCAGTATAAGGATCTTTAATCATAGAAATCATTACTTCAACATTTATATTTTCGTTTTGCTCATTCAGAGCCTTTTCCACAAGAAAAGAAAATGTTTGATTCTGATCAACGCGATATCCTGCCGTAAAAGAATCTCCTATAGATAGTATTCGGAAGGTGTCTTTAGGTTTGGTTATGGTGAATTCTTCATCATTGCGAAATCCGAGAGAATTATTCTTCCATCGTGCAAATCCACCGAATCCGTTTTCAACATAATATGAGAAATTCTCTTTGAGAAACCCCCCCCGGACCCATTCCGTTTTCACGCCAGATATCACCGTAATCGAGTATTTTATTGCTGTCAGATTTTCCCAAAAATCCCCATAGTGCTACTTTGACCAGAAGAATAGTTAAAAGAATTGACGTAAAGATTAACAATAATTTTATTGCGGTAATTTTGGGTAGTTGGAACAATTTTTTGTGATCTCGTGTTGCAGGTCAATGATAATTTATCTATTTATTTAATTATATCCTTGGACACTAGATAGTACTTGATTGGTTATCTATGTTCAAGAAATTGCAAATAGTGTTTGATTAAGATATTTGAAAAAGAAAGGACATTATTTCAGTGTATATAGCCAGATAATAAATCAGCTCTCCGCTCTGGCAAAATGTTTACTAGATACTTTTATGAAACTAGCATTTATAAAACGCCGGGATTTTATCTCCGATAAAAATGTTTACCGTTTTTGATTCGAGGTACATATTAAGCCCGTCTTTGCCAAGCTCTTTTCCTATTCCGCTCTGTTTATGGCCGCCATAAGGCGTTTCGGGAACTATTCCTCCATAAGTATTAACCCATAAATATCCGGCATTTATGCTCTTTGCTACTCTGAGTGCTCGCTTAATATCCTGAGTCCAGATGCCGCCTGCAAGTCCATAGACCGTATCGTTTGCAATACGGACAGCCTGTGCTTCCGTTTTAAATGGGATAACTGCTACAATAGGACCGAAAATCTCTTCACGAGCTATAGTTGCCTTGGGATCAACATTTCCTAAAACCGTGGGCTCAAAGAAGTACCCCTTCTTAAATTTTGTTGGTCTTTTTCCTCCGGAAAGCACTTTACCGCCTTCGTTCTTACCCTTTTGAAAATATGACTTCACGGTCTCAAAATGTTCTTTGGAAATTACGGCTCCTATCTCTGTATCGTCCTTTAAAGGATCGCCCATTTTTATCTTCTTGACCCTTTTTATGAATTTAGACAGGAAGTTATCATATATTTTTTCGTGTAAAAGTAAGCGCGTAACAGCAGTGCAGTTCTCACCCTGATTGAAAAATCCTCCCCTGAGGGTGGCCTCAATACAGTTGTCTATATCAACGTCGTCAAAAACTATACAGGGAGCTTTTCCTCCGAGTTCAAGAGAGACGCGCTTAATGGTATCTGCTGCCGTTTTCATAACTATCTTTCCAACTTGAGTAGAGCCTGTGAAAGCTACTTTTGCTATGCCCGGATGCTCAACCAGAGCCTGTCCGGCAACCGCCCCGTCTCCTGGGACTATATTGAGCACTCCGTCGGGTAGTCCTGCTTTTGTGCAGAGCTTTGCCACTTCCGATATACCACACGGAGTGTGTTCTGCAGGTTTAAGTACTATTGTGCATCCCGCAACCAATGCAGGAGCTATCTTCCAAAATGACAGCAAGAGCGGGAAATTCCAAGGGATTATATGGCCGACCACTCCGATAGGCTCTTTAATTGTTACGGATAGTTGAGCTTCTGAGATACTCATGCTCTCACCGTTCAGCTGGTTGCTGATTCCGGCGTAGTATTCAAGTGTTTTTATAGAGCCTCCAACTTCAACGAGTCTGCTTTCTCTTATAGGTTTTCCGGTTTCAAGTGTATTTGTAAGTGCGATCTTCTCTCGGTTTTTATCAAGAGCCTGTGCTATCTTGTGTATATACTTAACACGCTCTGCTACGGGCAATTTAGACCATGTCTCAAATGCTTTCGTTGCAGCTTTAACAGCCTTGTCAACGTCTTCTTTTTGCGCCTCGGCAATCTCAGCAAAAGGTACTTCCGTTGCTGGATTTTCTCTGATATATGTTTTTCCGCCTTTGGCCGGAGCCTCTTTTCCGTTAATAAATAGTCCGTATTTTCTAAGTTTTTGTGCCACAGTTAAAACCTCCTGATATAACCTGAGCTAAAAGACTATACAATTTTTTAAATATAATCTAGGGAACTTAGCCTAGATTTTATTTGCTATGACGCAATTAAAGGGCGGAATATCTTGTTGACAATGATAACGGTTAAAGTAACCTAAAAATGCTTTTTATGACGTTTTAAGGAGGACTATTATTTCTTTACTTGAGACATTATCCGATAAGCTGTTAAATAAGGAAGAGCCTATTACCTTTGATGAGGCGTTTGCGTTAACCGAGCTTTCAAAAGCGGAAGTGCCGGATCTCATCTCTCTTGCGAGAAAAGTTACATTAAAATATAAAGGCGACGGTGTTTTTCTTCGCTCCATAATCAGCGCTCAAACTGGAAATTGTCCCGAGGACTGCTCCTTCTGCTCGCAATCTGCTCACTTTGATACGGAAGTAACAGCTCATCCATTAATGGCTAAAGAAAAGATTCTCCTTGCGGCTAAACAGTCTGAAAAAATGGGGGCTATGGATTTTTGCATTGTTATAAGCGCAAAAGGCCCAACTCCGAGAATTTTCAAACAAGTACTTGAAGCCGTGGACCTATTAAGAGAAGAGACTAATCTCAAAATCGGCTGTTCTTTGGGCGACCTCAAAGAAGAGCAGGCATATCAGCTTAAAGAACACGGTGTTTGGCGCTACAATCATAATCTTGAGGCATGTAAAAGCTTTTTCCCCAATGTTTGCACAACACATACGTACGAAGACAGATACAGAACTGCCGAGCTTGTAAAAAAAGCCGGAATGAACCTCTGTTGCGGCGGTATATTAGGAATGGGAGAATCGGTCAGGCAAAGGCTTGAGCTTGCGTTTGAATTACGTGAGCTTGGACCAAGCTGGGTTCCGATAAACTTTATTAATCCAAGACCGGGAACACCTTTTGAAAAAATGCAAACTGTATCTCCTTTTGAAGCTGTGAGGACTATTTCAATATTCAGACTCATTCTTCCTGACAAAATTCTAATGACAGCAGGCGGGAGAGAAGTAACTCTCAGAGACCTTCAGGCAATGGGACTTGTAGCTGGAGCAAACGCAATGATTCTTGGAAATTATCTTACAACTCCGGGAAGAACTCCGGAGGAAGATTTGCGTATGCTGGACGATCTCGAGATGCCGGTCCGTACAGACATTAACTGATCCTATTCGCCAAGACCAATATTTAGTATTACACTTATCCATCTGAATATTTCATATAGCTATGTCTGATCGAACAAAAAAATTAGGTTCATACGACAAAGAATTCGTATGGCATCCGTTTACTCAGATGAAAGAGTATGAGGAGAAGGACCCGGTTGTAATAGAAGGTGGGGAAGG
>Ga0055475_10000012_pt1 | contig 19063 bp, 12 predicted proteins | sample Muzzi_CordB_D2_FD_57681 | JGI IMG/M metagenome (GOLD analysis project Ga0055475, IMG submission 57681) | Wetland microbial communities from San Francisco Bay, California, USA, that impact long-term carbon sequestration - Muzzi_CordB_D2 | ecosystem: Environmental > Aquatic > Marine > Wetlands ... | reverse complement strand
TCACTTTGGGTAACCTCACCCCTGGGCAATGGCGAGATTTAACCCCAACGGAGTTGCGTACTTTGCGCCGCAATCTGGGCTTTGCTGGCTAAAGACATTCCACTTTCTCAACGAACACAAAAAATTCCAATTCATAAAATTAGCTTGTTCTTTTTATGGTAATCAGGACAGAGTTCCTATAGAAATTTGATTTTCAGGATGTTATAATAGCCATAACTTCAAAGTTTAACATTTGTGAAGCGACAATAAGGCCAGGAGAGATGTTATGCCGTATCAAAATTCATCTAAAAAGACAGTCCAAGTTGATGGTATGGTTTTGGATATAAAAAAGTCCATCCTGAAAAGAAATGGAGATGAGATTCATCTCACCCCCAAAGAGACTAAATTGATGGTTCTTCTTATGGAAAATGTTGGTCAGGTAGTCAGCCGAAGCGAACTGATGCAAGAGGTCTGGAATACGGAATATTTGGGCGATACGCGCACATTAGATGTACACATCTGCTGGTTGCGTCAAAAAATTGAGGAGAATCCACGCATCCCAGAGTTAATTCTCACCCGGCGCGGCCAGGGTTACGAGCTACGAATTTAACATCAATCCTGTTATAATAAACAGTATGGTAAGTTAAAAGCCCTTTTGCGGGCTTTTTTGTTTTCTAATAACCTGACCTTAGAAATTCCGCCGTAGGTTGGGTTGAGCTAAGATTTACCCGCTTGGAATCCATAAGTTGGGTTTCATTCGCTAAATAAAGTCCACTGATTTGGCGAAACCCAACTAATTCTCAACCGAAATGGCTCTGACTACACCATTCAACCCAATCTACTATCTAGGTTCCATTCAGCAGATAACCAAGCGCCTTACCTTTCTCGGAATTCATTGCAACCTGTAAAAATTTCCCCCCGCTTGTTTCTGGAACGTCAATTACCTTGATATAGTCGGCATAAGAACTGTCTTGAGGTAACAATGAAGCCAGAACATTGGGTGCACGGTCGAGGAAACCCTGGTTGAATACCCCATGAGACTTGTCTGGATACAAAGAGAGTGGATAGATATTGCTTTCGGCCAAGTCTTGAAAGAAATGGGTGCCATAAGATAGTTCGGGGGTGGCCCCATTACGACTCAGGGCAATTTCAATGAGCATGCGGGTATTGAAAATATCGGCATAAGTAACCTTTACACCTAAATCAATATTCGAACTGCCCCATCTTCCCGGCCCCATTAAAATAAAAGTTTCCCCTTCAAGTTGCTTGTTGAGCCTGCCAATAATGCGAGCCAATTCTAACCGCACACTATTAGTAGGAATCTGGCTATAGCTAATGGGATCGATATAAATGATATATTTGATGTTTTCCACCACCCCTTGCGGTACCAGGTGATTAGCTGTGAAAATTTTGTCTTCTGAAGGAATATTCGTAGGAATGACAACGTTCGCCATCCATTCTTGATTGCTCAAGGGGCGGCATTGCAGCAGATAAATCTTGAAGGTTGGTTTGGGATATCCGGGGCAAAGCTCTACCGTATACTCAATATCTACTGGACGCTTATAATGGCGTTCGAGTTTTTTTAACAGGGCTTTCATGAGTTTGACAAAGTCGGTATTTATTAAGAGGTTGTCAAACGTGAGGACCATCCTTTCTGGGGCAATGGCTGTGCCTAAGGAAAAGATAGGTTTAACAAAATCACCTTCATCGATAGATGCCAAATATTGAATGCCGGGAAAATCGTCACCGATTACGTCGCTAACTGGAATGGATTTGAAACAATTTTCTTCGAGGTCTATTACATCCACCAAACGCTGTGAATATTTGATAATATCGGCAGCCCCCTTGATAGGGCGCAATTGTGGGTGGCTTAAGCCAACCATTCGCGGGTAATCTTTCGCCACTCGATCTACCGCCCGTGTTCCCATCCCGACCACAATCCGCAGAAAGCCATCCTCTGGCCGGAGTTTCTTATTCCAGATAAAGGGGTTGCGACTAAAACCAACTCCGGCTAGGTGAGGGAAAAAGTATCTGCCATGTTGCTGGCCCTGTACTTTTTGAATAAGGATAGCCATCCGTTCGTCGTAATCGTCTAGCCCTTGAACTTGCCGGTAGAAAAGGGCATCGGGACAGAGAACACTGGAATATATCTGTTTGATGGCATCAAGTAATGCCGACAAGTTTTCTTCCAGTGTACCCTGGTTTGGTAGAAAGACGCTCTCATATTTACCGGCAAACGCGCTCCCAAAGTTATCCTCTAACAAGCTGGAAGAACGTACAATGACAGGTGCTTTGCCAATTTCAATTAAAAGTTTGCGCAACTTTTCGATAATATCTCGAGAAAAACGTCCGGTCAGATAAGCTTCACGAATTTGTGGGTACTCCCGCTCAATTTCTTCCCGTGTCAGGTATTTTTGACTGGTAAATTTTTCAAATTTGTTGATTGTTTGGAAATTGTAATAGACATCGCTGCCAATAAAATGTGTCTCTGGCAAAGCAACATAACTACTCAAATCAACTTCATCATCAGGTTCAGAGCGTTCAATAATATTATACGCCAATATCATCCCGGCTGCCTTGCCCCCAATTTTACCCCGTCCAATCCGGTGGTCTCGAATCTCGCGCAGATCAAAAATATTAATAAACTTGCGGGCAATGTGTATAAAGGCCAACTGGTCACTCACCAAGCCCTTAAGCAAAACAACGATGATACTTACCAGGTGATGTTTAACAGTTTCATACAGTTCGGGGGGATAACGGGCATAATTTTCAGCCTGTTCAAAAAGCATATCCCAAGGGGCTAACTCTGGGTTAAAGGTGGGGACAAACTGTTTTGGCTGGCCAGAGCGATTTGCATTAATTGCTTTTGACACAATTTCTTCAAAGAGGCTATAGGGTAGATTATAAGCAAAATAAAAATCGGTAAGATAATCTCGCGTGTAGTCCAGCCGTCTCTCCCATGTTTCAGCAGACTCTTCGTATAACGGGTTGGATAACCCCTCCAATTTTTGCGACTCAATAGCCCTTCTCTCAACTTCTTCTTCCAAGATATTGGGTGCAATTATGTGCCTGGTGAAAAGTTCCAGGCGCATTGTCTCCCGAATCTTATCAGCTAAAATAGGGTAATTATTCAAGGCCAACCGAACATTTAATATTTTTGATTTGGGGATGGGTGAAGTTGCTGCCATATCTCGCTTTCCTTAACCGTAACCTTAATGTTAGATATCATATGTAAGAATGGCAGTAGAGTCAACTAATACCCATTCCATAAAGCAAAAAAGCCCGATTATACCGGGCTTCTGTGATTAATTAGGGACAATGATTTGCTTTGAAATTTAAGGGCTAGTCAGAACTTGTCTTTGTGCTCTCAGATGTTTTAGTTTCGGACTTAGATTCTGATTTGGTTTCCGATTTGCTTTCTGTGTTGTCGCTACTTTTGCTTGTCCCATTAACCCCATTCTTGCTCCCTTTGCTATCATTGATGTAAAAGCCGCTGCCTTTGAAAACGATAGCCGGTGCAGATAGTAAGCGGCGAGTATCATCATGGCCGTTGGGGCAAGCAGCGATAGGCTTATCGCTAAAGCTTTGGCGTTTTTCAAATGTGGTTCCGCAGGTTAAGCATTCATATTCGTAAATGGGCATGACTTTTTATCCACTCCTTAACAGATTGTCTCTGTAGTTTCGACACCCGTAAATTATAGACTTGTAGTGTTAGAATTGTGTTTGAATTTTAACTTGTTTAGAGAATATGCCATCTTTTCGTTGGAAATTTTCATTACTATCATTAAAATCAGCCTGGAATATAAACTTTTTTCCTTAATATGGCAATTAATGTTAACAACTTTTTCAGCATCTGCACAATCTTCTAACAAGAAATTCTCCTCTCATAAAGACACAGTCAACCTCAATTTTCTTACCTTTTCTTTATTTATTTTCTCCCTTAAGCAACTGTTTTACTTTCTCAAGCAGCTCTTGGATTATTTCATCGAGTGTACCGGGTACAATAGCCCCCGCAGCCGAAGCATGCCCACCCCCCTCATATTCAGCGGCCAATTGATTGATGGCTACTGTGCCATCGCTGCGGAGACTGATTTTGATTCTCCCTTTGGAAGCTTCTGTACAAAAAATGACCACCCGTACCCCTTTAATTTGTTGCCCTAAGGCGGCAAATCCATCCAGCTCTGAGGCTTTAACCCCATAACTTTTGAGTGTACTTTGTGTTAAGCCGTAATAAGCAATTTGAGCCTTGGCGGCTATTTTAATTGACCCCAGGACATGCCCCCGTAGCTGTACGGCTCCTAGAGAGAACTGTTCGTAAATTTGGCTATAGATGTACAGCGGGTCAACCCCAGCGGCCAACAAATCGGCTGTAATACGGTGAGTTTGGACACTGGTTTTTGGAAAGCGAAAACTTCCTGTGTCGGTCAAGATGGCGGCGTAAAGCGCCTCGGCCATATGTTTTGATAAAGCGCCATTCATTGCTAACAGAAGATTGTAAATTAACTCGGCAGTGGCTGCAGCGTTTGTGTCAACAATCGCTACATCAACAAAATCGGTTGCATCTGGATGATGGTCAATGCAGACTTTCGTGGCCTCAGCTTGCTCAAGAGCTTTGCCTACCGTGCCTAGACGCTCCCAGCCACCCGAGGCATCCAGGACAAAGATGACATCGGCCTTTTTGATAATAGATGCGTGTTTTTTGGAGGAGTATCGTTTAATGACAGCGTTAGGATCAAGAAAGCGACAAACTTCGGGTACGGAGTCGCTGTTGATAATTATGACCTTCTTGCCCAAATTGGCGAGATGTTCGGCCAGAGCTAACTCCGACCCCAAAGCATCGCAATCGGGATTAATATGTGAGGATATAATAAAAGAGTCATTGTTTTCAATGAGCGAGACAACTTCTTGCCACAAAATATTACCCCAATGCCTCCGCAATCTGAGCAGACCAGGCTAATAATTGCTCATCCTGCTGCCAACCAGCCGTCAGTTGTAAGCCCAAAGGTAAGCCATTTTCGCCAAAGCCGGATGGTAGATTGACTACTGGCAGCCCGACGTAGGTCCACGGTAAATTCATGACCGGGTCTCCTGTACTCTCTAAGCCTAAGGGCGCTGTACCGACTGCCGAAGGTGATATCCAAAGCGAGATGTGATGTTTGGTCATCAATCTGCTTAGTTCTTGTCGTAATTGCTCGCGTCCGGCCTTATAGGTCTTAATCTGTTCAGCCGATATAAGTCGTCCACGTTCAAGAAGGGCTGTAGTTTTTGGATGGTAGCGATCACCAAATTTGGCAAACCACTCTTTGTGGAAAGCGGCAGCGTCGGCGGCCATGAGGTCCATATGCCAATTGTAAATCTCGTCAAAGTTTGGCATCACCTCGACTGTCCGAACCGTAAAACCCGCTTGCTCTAGCTTTTTCTGCGTAGCCTGAAAGTGTTCTAATCCCTCAGGGCTGGCCTTTTCCAGATATGGACCGGCCGGTATACCCAGTACCGGACGCTCAACTTGAGTCGATGGCTCGTGCCATTCCTGGCACAGCACGGAAGCGGCTAATATGGCTCCGGGAACATCCTGGGTAAAAAAGCCAATATGGTCGAGGGTGACAGACAAGGGAATAACGTTTTTAGCCGAGATTCGGCCTGAAGTTGGCTTAAACCCAACTGTGCCACAAAACGATGCCGGTCGAATGATGGACCCCACCGTTTGTGTGCCAAGCGCCAAAGGGCATATACCCGCGGCAACTGCCGCCGCCGACCCGCTACTCGACCCGCCCGGCGTATGCGCTGGATTATGGGGGTTTCGGGTTGGGCCAGGCCCAAAATAGGCAAACTCGGTTGTAACAGCCTTGCCCAGGATTAATGCTCCCGCTTGTTTGAGTTGGGTCACACTTTCCGCCTCCGGTCCGGTGAGGACATCCGCTGGAAGTTGGGAACCACCGTGCGTGGGAAAACCCTCAACGTGGAAGATGTCTTTCACCCCAATGGGGACTCCGTATAGCGGGGGACGCAGTTCCGGTTTGGGATAACGGGCATGAAGCTCTGCCGCTTCAAGGCGCAGTCGTTCAAAGCGGCCCTCTTCCGGTAGAAAGGCCAGGATACGCTCATTTTCCGGTGTAAATTGGGCTTCCAATTGCTCTAGGTAATCATTTAGGCTCAGTTGCCCACTGTGTAGCGCCAAGACGAGTGGAGCCAAACGGGTTTCAAGGTTATTTGCCATCGGTTTTCATTCTCCAAGGTTTCTGTCAGGGGCATCATTATACCTTATCCCTTAAAATGAGAAAATTATTGGGGATTGACAGATTGACTTTTGTAGGGTATAATAGTTTTATCGTAAAAATACGATATAGGATTGGGTATGATAGAAACACAGGAACAGATAGTTGATCTCACAGCTTGCTGTACCCTTAATATAACCGGTGTAGAGCAAAAGCGGTTAGTAGCGATGTTCAAAGCTTTAGGGAATCCTATTCGCTTTGCGATTATGAAATACCTGGTCACGCATCCCAGTTGTATCACCGGAGACATTGTTCAGGTATTGCCCATTGCCCAGGCTACTGTATCGCAGCATCTCAAAGTACTCCGAGAGGCAGGCTGGATTAGTGGCACCATCGAAGGCCCGGCCACTTGCTACGAGTTGCACAAAGACAATATCGCCTGGTTTCGGGAAAAAGTGGGCGATATTTTTTAGACTTTTGAGTTTAATGAGTTGGTTGGGTATTTCAACTCATTAAACTCATTAAACCCACCTAACTCATTTAACTATTTCATAGGAGGCTTCACTAATGTGGTATCCAAATGAATCAGATTTTCAGGTTCGTCGAGAGCAATACAAAGACCTATTGCGCGAGGCCGAGAACGAACGGTTGATTCGAACAGCGGGACTTCATAGTTCCGGCGGTAGAAAGCTAAATCTGAGCCTCTCGAACTGGTTAGGAGCCAAGCTGGTCAGTTGGGGGATGAACTTGCAGCAGGCCAGACCGGCAGTGACACCAGCTTGCTGTGATGTATGTTGTTAGCCAACAGAATAGACACCATGCTCAAAACTATTATCGAGATCGGGTTTGGTATGCTTTACCTGGTTGGGGCCTTGTTTAACTACTTGTACACCAGGCGTCACGGTAAGGAATTTTACGGAAGCTTTGCCGAAAATGCCCTGTTCGGCCCATCAAGAGGGCTTGTTCAAAGCCTTGTCATCCCAAATTCAACCCTTTTTACCGGCTTGCTCATCGTTTTTCAACTGCTGGTAGCCTTTTGCATATTGAGTCGAGGGCCACTTGTCGTGCCGGGGCTAATCGCGGGCGCCATATTCAGTTTTTCGGTTGTTTTTGTGTCTAATCTGCCAGGCGCAATCGCAAATCTATTGATGGCTGTGGCTCAAGTATATCTGGCTTTCACGCGCTAGGGATATTTTATAACAGTCTAAATTTTTTAATTATATTAATCGTAAAAATACGATAAAACAAAGGAAATTAATCATGACAGAACATATTGTAGCGATCACAACTTTTATTATTAACGCCTTCTTGCACATCTGGCCTTATTTGCTGATTACCATTCCTCTGGCCGTGGCAATCCAAATGTCAGGAGCCTCGAAATATATCAACCGGGCCTTTCAAGCCCGACCGATGACAGCCATTTTCCTGGCGACCATTGTGGGCGCGTTCAGCCCATTTTGTTCCTGTAGCGTCATCCCCGTAGTAGCGACTCTGCTTATTGGGGGCGTGCCTCTGGCTCCGGTGATGGCCTTTTGGATAGCTTCCCCGTCGATGGACCCGGAAATCTTCTTTTTGAGTGTGGCGACTATCGGCTGGAAGTTGGCGATCTGGCGCATGGCCGCTACCCTCATCCTGAGTTTGAGCGCGGGCTTTATGACTCACCTGATTGTGCAGCAAGGTTGGTTAGGCCAATCTATCTTGCGCAAGCAAGAAGTGACTTCGGTGCAAAGTACTTGGGGCTTATTAAAACAGGGTTGGCAAAAACTCAGGCAACATCTAACTCGTGTGCCTTCGCTTAACTTTTCAACGGGAAATGTAAATCTTGCTACCGAAGCAGCCTGCTGCACCACATCTGAAATAAACTTGGTCGATGCCTTACAGCCGGTTGCCGTCGCTGTTTCAGCCACAGGACAGGCTCCACGCATCACGCAACACGCTCCAGCGACGACTGCCCCGGCAGCAAGCTGTGGCATAGACGGCCAATCCTCCGACGGGGCCAGTTGTGGTATTCAACCTGTGTCTTTCCGGCAGCGGCTGCTCAGCGAAAGCTGGAGCGCCACAACGATGGTCATCAAGTTTATGGCGTTGGCCTTTTTCCTGGAAGCCCTCATTACCCTGTACATTCCATCCGAGTGGATTGCCGGATTGCTGGGCCACCAGAATCCGTTTGCTATTTTAACCGCAGCCTTGATTGGCATCCCGGTGTACACCAGCAATCTGGCGGCGTTGCCGATGGTCAGTGGCTTACTGACCCAAGGGATGAATCCGGCGGCGGGCTTGGCCTTTTTGATTGCCGGACCGACCACTACCCTCCCGGCGATGGCGGCGGTATGGGGCCTAACCACCCGGCGAGTATTTGCCTTATACGTTTCGTTTTCCTTGATTGGAGCAATTGCAATGGGGTATATTTATAGCGTGGTTTCTGGTTTCGGATTATAAGCAGTATAATCTTAAGGTGATTAGAGATTGGATAATTGGTAATTGTTTCTAGAGAGCCTAATCCCCGTTCTCTAATCTCAGTCGATAGATTTGAGGTCTTGTTAGTAAAGGAAGCATGAAGCAAGTCGAACATGTTGATATCCTAATCATTGGCTCTGGTCCAGCCGGTATGTCGACAGCCCTACATTTAGTCAAGGCTGATACCGGCTGGGCCAAGCGCGTTGTCGTTATTGATAAAGCCGTGCATCCCAGAGAAAAGTTGTGTGCCGGGGGGGTCACTCGTCCGGGTGCGAGTGTGCTGGCTCGTTTGAAGTTAACCTCAACACCGTCAAACTACCCCGTACACGAGGTTCGCCTGGTCTATCAGGATCAAGGCTATGCTGTTCAAGATGATTCCTTGTTTCGAGTATTTCGCCGGGATGAGTTTGACCATTGGCTGGTGCAGCAGGGCGAACAGCGTGGGCTATGTGTTCGGCAAGGTGAGGCGCTTAAGGATATTGTTCCACACGATAATTATGTTGAAGTAATTACAGAGAAGGCCACCATTCACGCTAAAATAGTTGTCGCGGCTGATGGCTCGCGTAGCCTGGTGCGCCAGAGGCTCAAATGGAATGACAATGGGCGAATGGCCCGCCTTTTGGAAGTAATAACCCCCGAAATTGCCGAAGAACGACCAGAATTTCGAGAAAATATCGCCGTATTTGATTTCAGCCGGATGGCTGCTGGTCTACAAGGCTACTACTGGGATTTCCCCAGTTTGGTTAAGGGTAAACCCTTCATGAATCGTGGGGTGTTTGATAGTCGCATCAGGCCAGAGCGACCCCGTGTCGCCCTAAAAGAAGAGTTGCGGGCGGCGATGTCTAAAAGAGAACGCAAGCTGGACATGTGTGAATTAAAAGGCCATCCCATCTACTGGTTTGACAAAAATGGCTCTTTTTCCCGACCTCGTATCATATTGGCTGGTGATGCTGCCGGGGTAGACCCTCTGTTTGGCGAGGGAATATCTTTTGCCCTGGCCTATGGAGAAGTAGCAGCTTCCGCTTTGATTGGTGCCTTTGCTCGCAATGACTTCGACTTTACGGATTACCAGAAGTGTATCCTGACTCATCCCGTACTGAAACAGCTTCATCTTCGCGCTTTTCTAGCTCGAATTGCCTATCGCCTAAAATCTCCCCGGCTTCTGTACTGGTGCTGGCGCTTATCCCCCCTGTTACTGCGCTTTTTAGCAAAGTATAGTTCTAGTTACGTATCGATGAAGCGGCCTCGCTTAGTAAAAATTTCATAGTTCTCTGCTCCAAATTGTAGGCACACGGCCAGGCGTTCTGCAATTTCGATTGACCTCGCAAATTGCCATTATTTCCCTTTCTTGAATTCAATCTCTTCACATAGTACGCAGAGTGCGTATAAAGTTTCAAATGGGTTATGCTCCAAGCCAATCAATAAAATTGTTGGGATGTTAAGAAATGACTATAATAGGGCTTCTAATGGGAGGGATTAGTCATCCTAGTGAAGGCTTTGTCGTGAGCGTTCGACTGAGGCTCACTCCGAAGGCTTAGCCGAACAGTTGCAATTACCCAATGGTGGTCATCGCTTTTAGCGGGACAATCAAGGTTAGGCAAGCTTTAGCCAGTAAAGGTAATTTGGGGGAAGGGAAGATGGCCGAGCAAGTAGTAACCCAACCAGCTAACAAATCTATATTAACCAATCTACTTCAGGAGTTTTCGCCCAATCGTTTACTATCCAGTCTGGTTGCCGGTGTCGTGAGCGGCGTGCTGGCGGTGGTTGTTGCTATTTCCTTGGCCGCCTTGATCTTTTCCGGTAACCTGTCGGGCTACGTCTCGGCTGGCATCGGTCTGGCCCTGTTTACTGTTGTTACGATGGCCACTATGGTAGCTATGTTTAGCTCCTTTCGGGGGGCAGTAGCGTCAACCCAAGATGGCCCGGCGGCGATTTTAGCCCTGGTCGCTACAGCCATTGCCGCCGAGATGCCAGCCTCAGCCTCCGCACAGGAGATATTTTTGACTGTCGTGGCGGCCATTGCCCTCACCACACTGCTTACCGGAGCCTTCTTTTTGGTCTTGGGATCATTCAAGTTAGGCAGCCTGATTCGCTTCATTCCCTATCCAGTCATTGGTGGCTTTCTAGCTGGAACAGGCTGGCTGTTGGTACAGGGGTCGGTAGGGGTGATGGCTGATATCCCCCTGACCTTGGCCCAACTCTCGACCCTCATTCAGGGCGAAGTTCTAATCCGCTGGCTGCCGGGCTTGGTCTTTGCTATCCTGCTGTTGGTGATATTGCAACGGTTCAGTCATTTTCTGGTGATGCCGGGGCTGATAATCGGGGCGGGTGGTTTGTTTTATCTCATCCTATGGCTATCCGGTACTTCCCTGGTTGAGGTCACGACTCAAGGCTGGCTTATGGGACCATTTCCCGCGGGTGGCCTTTGGCAGCCGTTGAGTCTTTCCGATCTGAACCAGATTCAGTGGCCGGTGATTTTTGGGCAAATTGGTAGTGTGGCTACCATTTTGCTGGTTAGTGTTATTGGTTTGTTGCTCAATGCCAGCGGAATCGAGTTGGTGATTGAGCAAGATATCGATCTGAATCATGAGTTGAAAATTGCTGGTCTCACCAACCTTGTTGCGGGACTAGGAACAGGTATTCCTGGCTATATGGGCCTGAGTACAACCACATTGGGTTATAAAATAGGGGCAAAGAGTCGTCTGGTAGGATTGATTGTGGCTTTAGTTGCTGGCTTGATACTCTTCTTGGGTGCATCGGTACTCTCTTTTGCCCCCAAGGTAGTGCTGGGCGGCCTGCTGATGTTTTTGGGCCTGAATTTTTTAATAGAGTGGATCTACAGAGCCTGGTTCAGGCTGCCCAAGAGCGATTACTTTGTGGTCATCCTGATTTTGGTCGCCATTGCTACGGTGGGCTTTTTGGAAGGGGTAGCCGTGGGCATTGTAGCCGCGGTCATCCTCTTTGCCGTCAATTATAGCCGTACCCAGGCCATCAAGCATGCCCTCTCCGGCGCGGATTACCAGAGCAACCACGAACGCTCTTTTTATCACGAGGAACTGCTCCAGGGAAAGCGGGCCGAAATTTATATTCTGCTCTTACAAGGGTACATCTTTTTTGGAACGGCTAATAACCTGCTGGAACACATTAAGCAGCGGATACAGGACTCCACGCTTTCACTTATCCAATATCTGGTGCTTGATTTCCGGTTGGTTACCGGCCTTGATTCCTCGGCTATTTTGAGTTTCTTGAAGCTAAAACAGTTGGTCCAGAGTCACAATCTGATTCTGGTTTTTACCGACATTGATGCCAGGTTGCAATATCAACTTGAAGATGCCGGTTGCCTTGATGAGTCGGACCCGCTAAATTGGGCCTTTCCAGACCTGGATCACGGTCTCGAATGGTGTGAAGATCAAATGCTGGCCGTCGATGATGACAGCGCTATTGTTCATGCCCCTCCTTTGACGGCGCAATTGACTCACTTATTCCTCAATGACGATGATATTCCCCATCTGTTGCAATATTTTGACCATGTTCAAACGCCGGCCAACCATTATCTATTTCGACAGGGTGACCCTTCTGATGCCATTTACTTTCTTGAAAAGGGCCAGGTGACGGTTCTACTGGAACAGCCAAATGGCCAAGCTGTCCGGCTAAAAACAATGGGTTCCGGCACGGTGGTGGGCGAGATGGCCCTCTATACCGGCGAACCGCGCTCAGCCTCGGTCATCACCGATTGGGCCAGTCGCTTCTACCGACTCTCAAAGACGGCCTTGGGGCAGATGCAACTTAGAGACCCTCGATTAGCCGCCGAATTTCATCAATTTATGGGGGGGCTGCTGGCTGGTCGTCTGGCCCATGCCAACAAAGAGGTCCAAATTTTACTGGGCCAGCGCAAGAAGGAAGTGAAAACGCTGACCGTACCGGCAACAGGGCCTTTGGAGCAGGTAGCAAAGGTTCGCTTCATTGTTCAACCCGCTAATAAAGAGATTGTCGTTATCCACAAATCTGAACTCATGATTGGCCGGGCCAGCACAGATGGTGCAATTATGCCCGAAATTGACCTGGAGCCGTATCACGGACGGCTAGCCGGGGTCTCTCGTGAACATTGCCGCCTGACTTGCGACAGCGATGGCAATTGGTTTATTGAGGATTTGGGCAGCGCCAACGGAACTCTGGTGAACGACCTCAAACTGGCCCCCAATCAAATATTACCCTTGAATCGGGGCTGTAAAATTCACTGCGGCCAAATCTGGCTGCAATTTGAGGGTGAGGTGGTAGAGGAAGAGAAAGAGACCATCGTTGAACCCTCTATTTGAAAGGTCATTACACCCCTCCTCAGGAGCAATTTTTAATATACCCCCCATTTTGCCCATTGAGATTTTTTTTTAGCTATTGTATAATGGCCTCACTTGCTAGATGCCGTTGCTAGCAGTGATGGTGATCATTATTCAGCACCCGAATCCTTTTTGGGTATAATCCAGACGTTATAGATATGGGGGTTGCCATATCTCGTGTCTGCCTCGTATCAACACTTTGTAACATGGGGAAGTAAGAGTAAAGCACCTCTCAACTTCTTACTCTCTACATTCCAACTAAAGGGCAAATCTGTGCAACGACGCCTCCAATCTCTGATTATTTCTAGTGTCCTTGGCCTGGGAGCGACCCTGGCCTTTTTGTGGTTCTTAGGCCCCGACCTGACGCCGGTGGTCTATGCGGCCACCATTGGCGTGACCACGACCACCGATGTAATTGACGCCAATGGTGGCTCATGTGCTGGTTTAACTCTTTCCAGTCTACCTGGCCCTGATAGTTTTATTAGCTTACGTGAGGCGGTCTGCGCGGCCAACAACACCGCCGGGGCTGATGATATCACCATCCCCGTCGGAACCTACTCCCTGACGATTCCCGGCAACGGCGAGGATGCTGCTGCCACTGGTGATTTGGACATCACCGAGGATTTAATGATTATTGGGGCTGGTTCCGCGAACACCATCATCGAAGGAGCCGGAGCTTTCGATGATCGGATATTTGATATTATCACCGGTACGGTAGAAATTTCTGGAACAACCATCCGTAATGGGACGCCTCCTGGTAATGGTGGTGGTATCTGGAACAGCGATGTTTTAACCCTGACCGATATCATCGTCACTGGCAACACAGCCGGGTTGAATGGTGGTGGCGTTTTCAATAGATTTGGTACGCTAGTGGTGGCTAGTAGTATCATCAGTGGTAACACAGCAACTGTATTAAACGGTGGTGGTCTGGCTAATAATCTGGGAACGGTAACAATTGATAACAGCACCATTGGCTTCAATTCAGCGGATGCTGCCGGTGGTGGTATCTGGAATGATAATATTCTATCTTTGAATAGCACCACTGTCGTTAGTAATGTCGTAAATAACCTGATAACCAGCGCAGGCGGTGGTATCTACAATTCGGGTGGCAGCGCCGTTGCCACCTTGATAAACAGTAGTGTCATCACCAATCAGGCTGGCCTTGTCGGCACCAGCCAAGGGGGCGGGATTTTCAACAGTGGGACTCTTAATGTTGATGGTACGCTCATCGATGGCAATTTGGCGACTTGCAATACACTACCCTCTACCGATGATGGGAGTGGTATTTATAATAGTGGTACGGCTACGATAATCAATAATAGCAGTGTCAGCAATAACGGCTGCGTAGAGGGTGTTTACAACAGCGGGTCATTAACTGTAGATGCAACTATAATTGATAATAATGGCTTCTCCGGTCTTGATGGCGGCGGCATTCACAATGATGTTAGTGGCGTGGCATCAGTGACCGGTAGTACTATTAGTAATAATGGGCATTTCGATGGACGAGGCGCTGGTATCAACAATGACGGTACCTTTACGTTGAATACCACAACCCTCATCGGCAATGGTGGTAATGGGCCAGGTGGCGGCATTTTCAATAGTGGTACTGGAACATTTACGGCAAACGGCAGCAGCATTATTGGTAATAATGCCAGCGGCCTCTTCTTTCCTTCGGGCGGCGGTATCTCAAGTGATGGCGTATTAATGGTTAATACCAGTACCATCAGCGGCAATAATGCTGATTCAAGTGGTGGTGGAATCTACAATACCGGGTCGTTAATCGTGACAAACAGTTCTATTGAGAACAATTCGGCCTCTATTGGGGCGGGTATCAACAATGACGACGGCAGCGTGACTCTATCTGGTAGTACTCTCTCCGCCAATGCGGCTGGTAGTGCTGCCGGTGGTATCCAAAATATATCCGGCATTGTGAATATCGCCAACAACAGTTTCATCGGAAATAATACGAGTACGGAGGGTGGGGGCGGCATTATCAACGATGGCGGCACTCTCACCGTGGATGGCAGCACCCTCGACAACAATGCTGTTAGCGGTGGCGATGGGGGCGGCATTTACAATGTCAATGCCGGCGCGGTGACGCTGACCAACAGTACCGTCAGTAACAATTCATCCGGGCTTGATGGTGGCGGTCTACTTGTTATCAGCCCTGGTAGTACAGCCACAGTGAGCAACAGCACCTTTAGCGGCAATTCGGCCGATAATGGTGGGGGCATATTTATTGCAGGTAGCACTTCGGTTACGATAACCCAGACCACCATTAGCTCGAATACCGCAACTTTGGCTGGCGGTGGTATCAGTAACGCCGGTACAACCTTAATCGGGGCTACTATTGTGGCGAATAGCATCTCCGGTGGCGATTGTAGTAACTTCGGCAGTCTTTTCTCGCTGGGCTATAACCTGGTTGGCGACACCACCTGTAACACCAACTTTGTTGGCCCGGGCGACACCACCAACACCAATCCATTACTCGGGCCGCTACAAAACAACGGTGGCAACACCGAGACCCATGCCATCCTCAACATCAGCAGCCCGGCTGTTGATGGGGTTGGTCCAACCTGCCCGCCACCCAGCACCGACCAGCGTGGCGTGGCTCGACCCGTGGGGCCAGGCTGTGATATTGGGGCTTATGAGTCGCCCTTTATCAGCCCACTTGAAGCCGAGTTAGAGGTGGTCAAAACAGCCTCACCCGACCCGGCCATTTTAGGGGGTAAAATCACCTACGTTATCACCGCCACCAATCATGGCCCCTGGCCCGCCACCAACCTGACCATTGTCGATGACTTGCCCAACCCCTTGACCGGCGCTGGTGATGAGGCTCAGGTCATGACGATTGATAGCCTGACCGTCGAGTATGACCCGCCATTGAGTGAAAGCCAAATTTCGGCGGGTACTGTTAGCTGTAATCAGGTGGGTGATATCTTAACCTGTGTCGAGGATTCGAGACCAGCCAACACCAGCGTAATCCTGACCTTGCAAACGACTCCACAAACTACCGGCAACTTTGTCAACACGGTTCAGGTCTCAGCCAATGAACCTGACAGTATTCCTAGCAATAATACCGATATGACAACCACTACCGTCATTCAAGCGGTGGCTGATTTGGCAATTAGTAAGAGTGTAACCCCTGGTTCGGTTTTTGTGGGCGAATCGATGACCTATACCATCGATGTAAACAATAATGGGCCTAATACCGCCTTTGGGGCAACGATGATTGATAATTTGCCGGTAGGTCTGATTATAGGACCGGTCTCAACCAATTTGGGGGTCTGCAATACCGCTGGTGGGTCGGTCAGCTGTGGCTTGGGGACAATAAACAGTGGTGGCTCAGCTCAGATTACCATTCCGGTCACGCCGACCAATTTCTACACAGTTCCTACGATCATTACCAATACAGCCAGCATCGCTGCGGCCATCGCCACCGACCCTGTTCCCGGCAATAATATAGCCAGTGAGCCAGTCAATATCACACCAGTCATCGCTGACTTGCAATTGAGCAAAGATGTTTCAACCGGTGTTATTCTGTTGGGTCAGACCCTGGTTTATACGCTAGAGGTAACCAATCTTGGACCTGACCCGGCCACTTCTGTTGTTTTAACCGATCCATTACCGGCGAGCCTGCAATTAGTCTCGGCCAATCCCGACCAGGGGAGTTGTAGCGGAACCACCACCATAACCTGTAATTTAGGTACGGTAAATGTAGGGACAATAGAGGTTGTACTACAGGTTACTCCCATCAGTGTCGGCACAGTGATGAATACGGCTCAAGTGACCACCTTTGCCGTCGACAATAATATTGCCAACAATAGCGCAACCTCACCACCCACAATACTTAACGAACCCCACCCCAACTTGACGCTAAGTAAAACGGCTTCATCCGGTGAGGTAGGAGTTGGTAATCTTTTATCCTATACCCTGGAGGTAACCAATGCCGTTGGCGCTGACCCGGCCGGTAATGTGATATTGACCGACCAATTGCCCGCTGGTGTTGTCTTTGACTCGGCTTCGGCTGGCTGTTCCGAGGCAGGTGGTATTGTGACCTGTAATCTGGGAGCCATTGCGCCCGGTGGGACTGCATCGCCGGTTACAATCTCGATTAGACCCTCTAACATAGGTAATATCATTAACACGGCTACCGTCACCAGCTTAGGCACCGACTCTAACCCAGCCGATAATACGGATACCGCAACAACCAGCGTGGTCCCCCTAAGCGTGGTTATCGACCCTACAACGGGCGGTACCTTAACCTATACCGACCCTCAAGGTAATACAACTATGATTAATGTTCCGGGTGGAGCCGTTACAACGGCCATCAGGCTGGTGTTTACACCGGTTACGCCATCGACGCCGCCACCAGCAGGTTATACGCTTGCTGGTGCGCATGGCTTTACGATTGAGGCTTTTATGTCTCCGAGTGGCGAACCGGTACCAGATGGCTTTACCTTTGACCCGTCATTCACTGTCACGATTAACTATAGCGATAGTGATGTGGCTAATGTTGATAATGAAAATAGCCTGATTCTTTACTATCTAAATGGTAGTACCTGGGAAGATGTGGCGACAACTTGTTCGCCCCCTTCGAACTACGTGCGTAGCCCGGGGATCAATCAAATTGCTGTTGCTATCTGTCACCTGACCGAGTTTGGCCTCTTTGGCCAGGCGGCAACATTGCCGACCTATTTGCCACTCATATTGAAGAATTAACGGGGGAAGAGTTTTTTGAAACGTCTATTACGGGTTGTGCTGGTGGTTGTAACCCCGATATTGGTTGCAGCCGTGTGTATGGTGGGGTCGCCACCTACCCCAGAAGCTACACGAGTCGTTATCAAAGGGGTTTTGGGGGGAATTGATATGGCTGAAGATATCCTGATTGTCACGCCATTTGCTACCTTCACACCCACCTTAACTTTGACTCCGACCCCAACTCTCACACCCACAGTTGAGGGCACAGGCGGTCAGGGAGGGGGCACGTCTGGTGATGGGGGCGGCAATGGTAACAAGGATCAAAATCAACCAGGGGGTCCGGGAGCAGCCGGTAGCCCAACATCAATTGCCCTGGTTACTCTAACTGCATCGCCTAGCCCTATAGCCACAACAACACCCTCTGCGACGGCTTCTCCATCTGCAACGGCTTCGCCCTCCGCGACAGCTTCTCCATCTGCAACGGCTTCGCCCTCGGCAAGCCCTACCCCCTCACCAACGGCCACCTTAATGCCAACCCTAACGCCAACGGTGCCACCAAGCGGTGGTGGTGGAGGAGGTGGTGGGGGTGGTGCCCCTGCCCCACCAACCGATACGCCAATACCACCGTTGCCGGTTATCTCTTTTAGCTCAACGGTTTATAACATTGGTGAAGGAGGCATCAATGCGATTATCACAGTGGTGCTTGACATGGCTTCGAGCGTGACCGTTAGTGTCAATTTCAGTACCAGCAATGGAAGTGCTTTTGCCCCTAATGATTATTCGCCAACTAATGGGACGTTATCATTTTCGCCCGGCACAACCAGCCAAACCTTCTCTGTGCCAATCACGCAAGATATCGTCGATGATCCCGATATTGAGACGGTAAGACTATCCTTGAGTAATCCTGTCAACGGAACCTTGGGTACCAGCACTGCCACGCTTCAAATTGCTGATGACGACCCATTACCGGTATTGCAGTTTACAGTTCCTATTACCTTAAATACCGTCTTCGAGAATATCCCTCCGCCAAGCTTTGATGTTGTGTTAGACCGTCCAACTGGTAAGGGCATTTCATTCACCTACCAGCCCGAAAATCCCAATAGCGGTACGGCTACGGTTAATGTCGATTATGTTGACACCTTCAACGTTGATACCTTTGCTCCGGATATTACCGGCGTTAGTCCCACAACATTGACCATCACCTGGTCGGGGATTCTGGATGATGTAATTCCCGAAGGGCCAGAAACTCTGATTATGGAAATTGGCAGTAATCCTGCCGCTTATACCCTTGGTCCAAACTTTCAGACCTCTTTAACCATTCTCAGCGATGAGTAATATTTGGATAACCAGGCCAGCCATAATCGCCACCTGAGCCGC
>Ga0055475_10000007_pt1 | contig 20718 bp, 20 predicted proteins | sample Muzzi_CordB_D2_FD_57681 | JGI IMG/M metagenome (GOLD analysis project Ga0055475, IMG submission 57681) | Wetland microbial communities from San Francisco Bay, California, USA, that impact long-term carbon sequestration - Muzzi_CordB_D2 | ecosystem: Environmental > Aquatic > Marine > Wetlands ... | reverse complement strand
TATTATATGCCCGTCTTCAAGGGCGTCTTTTATTTTTTCCGCATCTATCCTTACAATTTTGGCTTTTGAGTGCGCGTTGTCTGTAACTATCCGGACCTGGTGTCCCTGAAATGAGAGTGCGTTATGACCCATCGACTTGATAGTCATAGAAAGAAGCCCGGATGATACCTGCTCCCCGCTTGAGGTGATTACGTCCAGCTCCCTTTCGTCGGGAGGGTCCATAACCTGAAGGCAGAGTTTTACCAGTCTGTCGGTTTCTCCAGCCATAGCTGAAACAACTACGACAACATCGTTTCCTTCCTTCATTGTGTGTACGACGTGCTTGGCTACCAACCTTATTTTTTCAAGGTTGGAAACGCTTGTTCCGCCGTATTTCTGAACGATAAGGCCCATTTCTTGTTACCCTTAATAATTATTTCCCTTTGTGTTTCCGAGTTTTCAACTTCAGTCCCGGGTATGTTTATTTCAATATTTATCGTATGCTCGGGAAAAATTTCCTGAACTCTGTCTGCCCACTCCACTGCGCATACGCCTTCTCCATAGAAAAACTCTTCATATCCAATCGCTAATAATTCATCTTCATCTGACAGCCTATAAAGATCAAAATGATGAAGCGGGATTCGGCCCTCATAGCTGTTCATTATCACAAATGTCGGGCTATTGGGTTCTTCCTCAACACCGAGCCCCTTCGCAAGCCCCTTAACCAAGACCGTTTTTCCGGCCCCAAGGTCGCCTACGAGGGCTATAATACTACCGGGATTTATTGATTTTCCAATAATCTCACCAAGTTTGAGTGTGTCGTCGCTATTATTCAATTGTAAATGTATAGTTTCCATTTCTGTCATTATATTAAGTTGTAATCTGGAGAATTAAATTCGGGTAATAATGCTTTCATCCATTTGAGGCAATTCTTTAATTGCTCGGGGTAGGGTGTTGGCTATATCTCGTGCTATCATGCCGGCTTCGCCATTTTCTTCCGCTACCAGGTCTCCTGAGAGTCCGTGGAGGAAAACTCCTAGCTTGCAGGCATCTTCGGGACCAATTCTTTGAGCAAGAAAGCCGCCCACTATACCTGTAAGCACATCTCCCATGCCGCCTGATGCCATCCCGGCGTTTCCTGTGGTGTTGATGAAGACTTTGCCATCTGGTGTGGCAATGACGGAGCGCGCGCCTTTCAATACGAGATATATACCGTATTTTTTCGCAAACTCCATTGCAACGCCAATCCTATCGGCCTGTACTTCATCCGTTGAAATACCTGCCAGTCTGGACATTTCCCCGGGGTGAGGGGTGAGCACAACAGGTGCTTTTGCTTCCTTTAATATTTTAGGATTATCGGCTACAAGCGTAAGGGCGTCCGCGTCTATGACCATCGGGAGATCTGCATTTCTAATAATTTCATATAAAAATTCTCGTGTTTCGTTGGTGGTTGAAATCCCGGGCCCTATTGCGACAGCGGTTTTCCTGTCTCTGATTATTTCCAATACCCTTTCGATAGAATCCGGGCCCAATGTTTCAAGAGCTGTTTCGGGAAGGGGTTCTGTCATGGCTTCGGTAGTTTTTTGTTCCATTATAGGATTCAGACTCTTCGGTATTCCCACGGTTACAAGTCCCGTTCCCGACCGTTGAGCTCCAAGAGCTGCTAATGCGGCGGCACCTGATTTGCCGGGTGAGCCAGCTACGACAAAAAGATGGCCATAGGTGCCTTTATGAGTGTCTTCGTATCTTGGCTCCAAAATATATTTAACCGATTCACTGTCTAATAGTTCGTAGGGGACATTATCTTCTAAAAATTTGGGTGTCTTGATATCCGCAACGTATATTTCCCCTGCATATTCTGCTCCGGGGTAAATTGAAATTCCTAATTTTGGAAGCACAAAAGTGACCGTGATATCCGCGAGAACCGCTGTTCCCAGAGGCTGGCCGCTATTGGAGTCCAGACCGGAGGGTATATCCACGGCGATTGTAGGCACACCCTGGGAATTTATGAAGTCCATTACTTTTTTATAAAATCCTGTAACTTCACGGTCAAGTCCCGTTCCGAATAATGCGTCCACTATTACATCGGCCTGTTTGAATTTCCTAAGACTGTTTTTAAGCTCAATAATATTTCCGCCGATTTTTGTTAGCGCTTTGTAGTTTGTCTGGGCATCGCCTTTGTACTCTTTAGGGTCAGATGCAATGTAGGTATCGACATCCAAACCACAGGAGATTAGATGCCTTGCTATTACAAACCCATCGCCGCCGTTATTTCCTCCACCGGAAAACACGGCAACTTTTATGGCATAGGAGAAATTGTCCAGTAATACGTCAGATACTGCACGCCCGGCATTTTCCATTAGTACAAGTCCGGGAACCCCGTACTTTTCAATAGTGAGCCTGTCAATTTCTCTTACAATTTCTCTGGTTGCGATTTTCATAACTTGCTATAAAAAATAACAAATTTATAGAGGATTGTATAGGAGCTAACTTATATCACTGCTGGGTGAATATTTCATTTACTGCCTTGCCGTCTATATTCTGAAATTCCGGAAGTCCCAGTGCTTTTAGTACAGTGGGGGCCGTATCATAGATATAAACCTGTTCTTTGATGGTGTAATTTTCTTTTATATCTTTTCCGACCGCGAGCCATGGAATAGTTGTGACAAGAGGGTCGCTTCCCTTGTGTGTATCTCCTTTGCCGCCGTGGTCAGATGTTATGACTAAAAATATGTCATTATAAAAACCTTGTTGTTTCAGCGCTGAAATTATGTTGCCGATTTCAGTGTCCACTCTTTTTACAGAGAGTAAATATTCCTCAGACATCCACCCGTGTTTGTGCCCCGGAATGTCGGGCTCAGGGAAATGAATGAGGGCTATATTGGGCTTGTTGCTTTTTATGTATTCAATAAAGCTTTCGCTGATTTCCTTTACACTTGAGGGGCCGTATTCAAATATCGCCAGTTTGTCTATGCTGCCGGGAGCGGCTATATGTTTCAATTTGTCTTTCCCCGCGAACATCGCGGTTGAAAATCCCTCACTTTTTGCAATTGTGAATATAGTTTCAAATTCTGTATATCCGATACTGTCAATCCATTCGTTAATGAAGGTTAAATGTTTTTTCGGAGTAAGCCCTGTCACAAGTGATGTATGAGAGGGTAGGGTTTTAGGGGGGGCTACAGTTTTTGCCGACGGCGTATAGGACCCTGTTTTTATTAATCCGGTAATGTTTGGGGCAGTCGTCTTGGATATGGCATCGGGTCTCAAACCGTCTATGGTAATTACCAGCGCAAATGGTTCGGTCCCCTCGCATAAAACCGTATCTAGTGGGATTAATGATAGATTAATGAATACTAATAGAGCTAATATTACATATCGCACAACTTAAATAATACACAATTTTTATCTTGCTACTATTTCGCCATCCCGGCATATGCAACCGGACGAGTGTCTCCGAAAGTATTTATCAGTGTATCCATGAATTCCTGTGTATGGTCGTCACAGAAATGATACATAAGAGTTTCTCTGCCGCCTCTGCTTGAAACGGAAACCTGTTCGTAGTGTCTGCTGCAAAGGTCTTTTTTGCAAAGCGCACAACGTTTAATTCCCTGCCGCTCACCCTCGCTCTCACATCTTGTCCCGTCCGGATGGACATAATCGCATTGGTACATTTCGACGGTTATTGTTTTAGTGGACATTAGTGCTCTCCTTTTGCGTAATAAATAGTTGCTTAATCAAACCCAATGCATCAACACTAATAATATTGATGCGCCCCTTTACCAATTAAACTAAATCCAAGAGAATATGTCAATATGATTTTGTGATATGAGTTGTTTCCACTTACGGTTTAGTTGGGATTATAGCCATAACCGGATTGAGGAATGGGCCTTGTGTCGCCGAATTTGTCAACTAGCGTTTCCATAAACTGGTCATTGTGATTGGGGCAAAAGTAGTAGGTGAAATGGTCTCGTGTGCCCTGAATAGTTACTGTTGTTAAATCATAATGGGTAATGCAGAGGTCTTTGTTGCAGACACTGCAAGGTTTAATCGCTTCCCTGTCACCTTCTTTTGCACACATCTCGCCGCCGCTTTCTTCGTGATCACACTGAAACACTTCTCTCTGTATCTCTCTCTTAGACATATGAACCTATTTAACTAAATTACTGTAAAGAAGTCAACTTTCACCGTCCGGTTTCAGAACACTTGGCTTATTGAAAAATATGGGTTTTGCATTCGGCGTCCCGGTAGCCCCGGGGAAACCTCCGTAATAACTAGGAGGAATTTCATATTTGTCGCCGAACTTCTCTATTACTAACTTCATAAGGTCATCCATGTGTTCAATACAGAAAATGAAAGTATAACGATGTTGACCCGCTACTAGTAAGCTGTTATTGAGAACTCTTGATGTAACTGCTGTAAGATCAGAATGAGAGCTGCAAACATCAATTCCACATATACGACATTGGCCTATAGATTCCCTGGACCCCTCTTTAGTGCATCTGAGACCGCTTTCATCCTTATAGTCACATTGAATAATCTCTAATTCTACGGTTCTTTTTGACAATTTTTACCCATACACTGTAACATTTTAGCTTCCTGATTCTATTAAACTAAATTCGTCAGGCTAAGTCAATATGCTGCGGAAAAATGGAGGTGTGAACATAGAACATTAACTTAGAATTTAAATGAACTACTTTCTAATTAAAAATTGTTGACCATTGATATGTATTGTGATAATCTCTGTTTCAAGAGGAAAAAGTCTTATAATAGTCTTAGTTTTATTTACGACAGATATTCCCATCTTATTTAAGTTCGGTTGAAATTTTATTAACATAGAATTTGAGTACTTAGTGGTCAAGGAATAATTATTACATAAAGGTTAGTTGGGGTTGCCCGCCTCACACTTAAAGAGAATTGCCTGTTTAGTTGTTAACTACTTGATAAATGCCCCGCAGTAATGTATAAAATACCCAAATGATTTCACCTCAAGAAAGCCTGAAAGGCGCAATAAAATTTTTCCAAACCAAAGCCACCGGCAGTCCAAAGCTCCTTAATCTGGAGATAACAAAACTGTGTAACGCCAAATGTGATTTTTGTGATTACTGGCAAACCAGGCACGAAGAGCGCATTTATGACTACCGTCCGGTAATCAAGAAAATAGACCCTCTTGTGGTTGTTGTCACAGGCGGGGAGCCCATGCTCAGGAAAGATCTTCCTGACATCATCAGACAGATAAAAGAGTGCTCCTATTTCATTTTTACTTCTATGGTTACCAAAGGTGATTTGCTAACGGTTGACAAGGCGCAGGAGCTCTTCGACGCTGGAATTAACCAGATTGCCGTGTCTCTTGATTTCCCGAATGAGCAGCACGATGTTTACCGCGGCGTTCCAGGGCTTTGGGATAAACTTTCAAAACTTATGCCTGAGTTGGGGAAAAGATTTCCAAATCAGAAAATAACTATGAATACCATCATAATGGAAGATAATTTGGAGATGGTGCCCGAATTAGCCCGTAAGGCTCACGAGTGGGGAGTAGGCATTTCTTTCAGTTCTTACTGTGTTATGAAAACTAATAATGAAGAGCATTTTGTTCCTCATGAAGAAATACAGAAAGTACAGAACCTTGTTGACGAGCTTATTCGTATGAGAAGGGAGTACAAAGGAACGATTCTTTCAACCGAGTACTACTTAAACGAAATTCCACGATATTTTGAATCAGGCGGCATACCAGGGTGCACGGCAGGCATAAGTCATATTCAGGTTACCCCAAGCGGTCATTTAAAACGCTGCTCTGAGATGCCTGTTACTGCACACTATTCAGAATATCATCCGAAATTATATTCGAAGACCAAATGTACTGAATGCTGGTACAGCTGCAGGGGAGAAACTCAAACCTCAGCCAGCATTAAAAGAGCACTTGAGTATATGGGTGTGTGGGTATAATCCTTTCACGGTAAGTTAATTCAGAAAAATATATTTTAGATAATAGAGTAAAAGAATTATTTGACTCGCCAGACTGTGCCGTCGGGCTTGTCTTCGAGTAAAATACCTTTTTCATCAAGCTCGTCCCTGATCTCGTCCGCTCGGGCCCAGTTTTTATCTTTGCGGGCCGATATTCTTTCCTCAATCAGAGCTTCTATTTCTTCCTCGGTTATTTCCGTAGAAGCTTTCTCAAGCTTGTGCGATTGGAGATATTCGTTGGGGTCATACTCCAGGATACCAAGCGTGTTCCCAAATTGATTAATCTCTTCAAGTGCTGTGTCCAAGGTTGGCGTCCATCCGTTTGAGTCGATGGAACGGTTGATTGCTCTTGTAAGCTCAAACAGGTTTCCGAGCGCTCCTGCTGTATTAAAATCATCACACATCGATTTGACCCAGCTTTCCTTAAAGGTTTCAGTAGCGGCTAATAGCTCTTTGTCTTCCGGATTTTCATTCTTGCTTAGATCCCCGGCGCGTTTTAGAGTCATATAGAGACGTTCAAGTGCGGCCTCCGCTTCGTTCATTGTAGTGTCGGAAAAATCCGCAGGATTTAAATACTGGTGAGAAAGAAAGAACAGCCTGATTGCTTCTTTGCTCCACATTTGCACTGCTTCACGGACGTTCAAAATGTTTCCAATAGATTTGGACATCTTCTCCCGGTTAATTTGGATGAGTCCGTTATGTACCCAGTATTTTGCGAACGGTTTTCCTGTGGCAGCTTCGGACTGTGCAATTTCATTCTCGTGGTGGGGGAAGATTAAATCCTTACCGCCTCCATGAATGTCAAAACTGTCACCTAAATATTTTGTGCTCATAAGAGAGCATTCAATGTGCCATCCGGGACGTCCGTTACCCCATGGGCTTTCCCAAAAGGGCTCTCCAGGTTTGGTGCCTTTCCATAATGCGAAGTCCAGCGGGTCTTCTTTCTTTTCATTTATATCGATTCTGGTCCCTGCCATCATATCGTCGGGGTCTCTTCTTGAGAGTTTTCCATAGCCGTTGAATTTCTTGACGGAGAAAAATACGTCGTCACCCGACTGATAGGCATGACCGTTATCAATGATTCTCTGTATCATTTCGATTATTTCTGAAACGTGCTCTGTCACTTTTGGTTGTATAGTCGGCGGTCTGACCCCAATTGATGCCATGTCTTCTTTGTATTCTTCAATATATTTTTCTGAAATCTCTTCAGCAGGCACTCCGGTTTCGTTTGCTTTGGCTATAATCTTGTCATCGATGTCGGTGAAGTTTCTTACATACGTAACTTCATATCCAAGATATGACAAAAATCTTTCAATTACATCAAAAGTTACAGCGGCTCTGGCGTGCCCTAGATGTGCTGATGAATAAACAGTAGGACCGCATACGTACATCCTGATTTTATTTTCTTCATAAGGCACTAACTCCTCTTTTTTTTGAGTCAGTGTGTTGTAAAGAGTTACTTTTTTACTCATATGATTTCCTGATTAGATTAGATCTTCGCCGCCGTCTACTTTAATAACATTTCCTGTTAGGAAATGCGTCCCGTCCCCGCTGAGTGCGGCAATCGCCTGCGCGACGTCCTCTGTGGTTGTGAGTCTCTTCGCCGGATTCACAGATGTCGCGTGTTTTATTATTTCCTCATTGCCCGGAATTTTCTCAAGTGCCGGTGTTAATGTTACACCTGCCTGAATCGCGTTAGCCGTTATTTTTTTCGGCGAAAGCTCATAGGCAAGCTGCCGAATATGTGATTCGAGAGCTGCTTTTGCAGTTGACACGGCACCGTATGTAGGCCACACCCTGTGTCCTCCCGCGCTTGTCATGGCAAAAATTCTTCCACCTTCCCCCATCAGTTTTCTTGCTACAACTTCCTGACTCCAGTACACCAAACTATGCGCCATTACGTCGAGCGTCATATCAAAGTTTTTGTCTGACAAACGTGTTTTAGGGTCGTCAGTTATATATGGTTTCAATGTGCCGAAAGCAAGAGAATGAATCAAAACTTTCACGCTCCCGGGGTTGCCGTGCTCATCCAGTATCTGCTCTATCTCTCCAAGTACTTCGTCTCTTTTTTCCGGGTCTGAAGCATTTATATTGAAGAAATCAGCTTCTCTTCCAAATTCCTTGATTTGTTCTTTAATTTCTTCCACATGAGGTAATGCCGCTTTCCTGTCCAAATGGATTCCGAATATGTTCATCCCCTGTTTGGCCAGCTCTATAGCGGCAGCTTCTCCGAAACCGCTTGAGGCGCCTAGTATAATTGCCCACTTATTCTCAAGTGCTTTTGACATAATTAGTATGCTCCCGAAATTAGGTTCTAAAAATTCTGTAGAGATTCTACGTTGTTTAGAGCGAATTTCAAGGCAATCAAACTGCGAGTAAGCCAAAAATGTCATTTAGTTGCGATATCTTCTTGACAGCTTCGACCAATGATGCAAACTCCTTCTTAAAGGCATATTATAGTACATTGGATACGGATATAATTGAGAAATAGTCTGGCGAAAATAATAGCTACTTTTTTTTATGTGGGGTTAATACCGCTTGGTCCGGGGACTTTTGGAACCTTAGCCGCTATACCGCTTTTTTATGCGCTTTCTTTTACTCCGATTTACATATATCTCGCAATAACCGTAGCAGTAATAGTAGTTTCTGTATGGGCTTCGACAATTGCTGAAGAAATTTTTCAAAAAACCGATCCCGGTCAGGTTGTTGCGGATGAAGTATCCGGTTTTTTAGTGACAATGATTCTTGTTCCACCTACAATTAGTAATATTTTTCTCGGATTTCTTTTATTTAGACTTTTCGACATAGCCAAACCGTATCCGGTGAGGAAATTTGAAAAATTACCCGGTGGGTGGGGAATCGTAATAGATGACGTGGCAGCAGGAGTGTATGCATGTGTAACTCTTCATATATTTGGCTATTGGGTTTTCTGGACATAAGGCTTTAACTACTATGAAAATAGAAATTCTTACAACAGGCGACGAGCTTATGAGCGGGCTCACAAGGGACGGCAATTTCCAGTGGGCAGGCGAAATGCTGACTGCTCTCGGGTTTGACGTTATTTATCACACTACTGTGGGTGATGACAGGGAAACCCTTCTATCTGTATTCAACACGGCAAAAAACAGGGCTGATGCTGTGATAGTTACAGGGGGGCTCGGGCCTACGCCTGATGACCTCACAATTGAAATCGCAGCCCAGTTTTTTGATACCAGGCTTGAACTCAATCAAGAGGCGATGGATATGATGGCCGAGAGATTTAGAAAGATAAACAGAATGGTAAGCGAAACTAACATGAAACAGGTTTATCTCCCTCAAGGAGCAAATGTGCTGCTAAACAAGTGGGGCACAGCGCCCGGTTTCAGCAGTGAAGTCGAAAGCACGGTTTTCTTCTTCCTCCCAGGAGTTCCAAAAGAATTTAGAGCTATGATGGAAGAATATGTTATCCCGGAGCTTAGAAGACGGAATCCTGGAATGAAAAAATCTTGTATGAGGCTGGTCAAAACTTTCGGACTCCCCGAGTCTGAAGTTGCACAAAAGCTGGAGGGGGTTGAGAGAGAAGGCGTTAAGCTCGGGTACAGAGCGCATTTCAGGGAAATACATTTGAGAGTATCTTCGTTTGGGGATACGGAATTTGAAGCTCAAAGATTGATGGATGAATTTCTACAAGAGCTTTACCGCAGATTAGGTAATCTCATTTTTACTACTACGGGCGAAATGCTAGAAGAGGTTGTGGGTAACTTGCTAAAGCAGAAAAACCTAACTCTGGCTACTGCGGAGTCCTGCACGGGCGGGTTTCTCTCACATAGAATTACCAATATGGCCGGAAGCTCATCTTACTTTATGGAAGGAGTAATATCTTACAGCAATGAAGCAAAAGCTGAGATACTTGGAGTCCCTCTAGAGTTAATTGATTCTCATGGAGCAGTTAGCGGACCAGTTGTAAGGGCTATGGCCGAGGGTGTAAAGAAGCTTGCGGGCTCTGATTTCGGCATCGGTATTTCCGGTATAGCAGGGCCTAGCGGAGGAACTCCTGAGAAGCCTGTTGGCACTGTGTTTATAGGGTTGGAAACAGATAGTAAGGAAATGATTGTGAGCGAGTTTCACTTTCACGGCACGAGAGAGGAAATAAAACTTGTAACCGTCTTAAACGCGCTTGATATGATTAGGAAAAGTTTATTAAATAATGTATAATTTGGAGGTATTATGGCTAAAGAATCTACTACTAACACCGCTTTAGAGAACCAAAAACCCGGAGAAAAAGAAAAGACAATAGACCTTGCGATCTCTTCCATAGAAAAGCAATTTGGCAAAGGGGCTATCATGAGGCTAGGCTCGGATTCTCCTATTCCACAGCTTGAAGTTATATCTTCAGGCTCCATAGGTCTTGATGCAGCACTAGGGGTAGGGGGCTTTCCCAAGGGAAGGGTTATTGAAATTTACGGTCCTGAATCCTCAGGAAAAACGACACTTGCACTTCATGTAATTGCGGAAACTCACAAAAAGGGTGGCATAGCCGCATTTGTAGACGCCGAGCACGCGCTTGATCCAAATTATGCACAGAGACTTGGAGTAAAAGTAGACGATCTTTTAATCTCACAGCCTGATTTTGGAGAACAGGCCCTTGAAATAGTGGACACACTTGTTAGGTCGGGGGCTGTTGATGTAATAGTTCTGGACTCTGTAGCCGCACTTGTTCCAAGAGCAGAAATTGAAGGCGAAATGGGCGATACCCATGTCGGTCTTCAGGCGAGATTGATGTCACAGGCTCTCAGAAAGTTAACAGCGACTGTTGGCAGATCTAATACACTTGTAATTTTTGTTAACCAGACGAGGATGAAAATAGGCACGCTGCCTTACATGAATCCGGAAACAACCAGCGGTGGAACAGCTCTAAGGTTTTATTCATCTGTCCGTATTGATGTCCGCAGGATTGGATCAATAAAAGAAGGTGACGAGGTGAAAGGTAACAGGGTTAGGGCAAAAGTTGTGAAAAATAAAGTTTCTCCACCGTTTAGAAATGCCGAGTTTGATATTATGTTCGGCGAGGGAATTTCACAGACCGGTGAGATGATAGACATTGGAACAAAAGCGAATATAGTCGAGAAAAGCGGTACCTGGTATTCCTATGAAGGAGAAAGGCTGGGTCAGGGAAGGGAAAACTCCAGAACGTTTTTAAAAGATAATCCTGAAATTATGGAGAAGTTGAAAACAGAAATTCTTGCTCACAGTGGACTCATAAAAGAAACCCCTGCAAAACAGGATGCTTCTTCAGAATAAAGGCTGGTTAAATTCTTTTAGAGACATGGTAGCGAATAAGTTTCCGGTATACTTTGATAATACGGGTCTGTGAAAAAATGCAGTTTATGCGGGTTAGCAGTTCTCAGAAAATTGCTAGACTAAATTTCATGCTCTAATTCAAAATCTTTATTTATAGATTCGTAATTTGTATATATCTTCTGTGATGCAAAAGTTAGTTTTTAAGCTGACTGCATCTTAAATATTTGTGATTGTCCAGGTTTTATTAGTGAAACATTATGAGAATACTCGCAATAGAAACATCAACATATTCAGGAAGTATTGCTATTGTCGGCAATGAATCCATACTGGGTGAATATTACTTTAATATTGGTCCCAAGCATACAGAAAAGTTGGTCCCTTCAATTGATTGGCTAATTTCTGAAATGGATATGGAAAAGTCGGACCTCACAGGTGTTGCAGTTTCCACCGGGCCCGGATCTTTTACATCACTCAGAGTAGGTATCTCTACAGCCAAGGGAATTTGCTATTCTCTGGGAATTCCTTTAATAGGGGTTTCCTCTCTTAAGAATCTTGCAATGAATGTGTCGTCCTGTTCTTATGATATTTGTCCTGTAATCGATGCCAGAAAGGGTGAAGTTTTTACCGCGATATTCCGTTATAGAAATGGCGAATTGGAAAGAATTCTGGATGATACGGTAGTTTCTCCCGAACAATTAGTTGAATTAATAAAAAGAAATACAATATTAATAGGTGACGGAGCTTTACTTTACAAGGAATATCTGGAAGATAATCTCAGCCATGATATAATGTTTAGCCCGGTAAATATAAACTTTCCAAGAGCTTCAAATCTGGTATTCTCAGAGATTGGAAAATTTACAGGAGATCGGGATAATAAATATGTTTACAGTGAAATAATGAATCTCGCTCCTCAATATTTGAGAAAGTCCGAGGCTGAAATATCAAAAGATGGGAGATAAAGGAGATAAAATGAACGAATCGGAATTAATAGAAAAACTGCTTGAAGAGGATGAGGAATTTAAAAATATATACTTCGAGCATAGGGAACTTGATGAAGTCGTGAATAGTCTGGAGAAGAAAGAGAATATGACTTTCGACGATGAAGTTGAGGTCAGAAGACTCAAAAAGATTAAGCTTTCGCTCAAAGACAGAATGGAAGCTCACATTAACAAATTTAAACACAAAGAATAGATACTGAGCAATATAAACCACACGGGGGTAATTTTGAAATGGCTAGAATGATAGGCGCCGAAATGTTTTTTGAAACTCTTATAGAAGAAGGAATAGATGTCATATTCGGACTTCCCGGCGGTTACGTGCTCAAAGTCTATGATGTAATGCCCAAGTTTGAAGGCAAAATAAAACATATTCTCAGCAGGCACGAGCAAGGCGCGACACATATGGCTGATGGTTACGCGAGGGCTTCAGGAAAGCCTGGAGTTGTTCTCTGTACATCGGGGCCGGCTGCTACAAACACAGTAACTGGAATTGCGACCGCGCAAATGGACTCATCTCCGATAGTTGTTTTTACCGGACAGGTACCTTTACCATATCTCGGAAGCGACGCTTTTCAGGAAGCCGATCATATCGGAATAACACGTCCATGCACAAAACATAACTATCTTGTTAGAAAAGCAATTGATCTACCGAAAACTATGAAAGAGGCGTTCTACATTGCAAGCTCCGGTCGTCCAAGCCCTGTGCTGGTTGATATGCCAAAGGACGTAATTTTAGAAGAAGATGAACTCATTATACCAAAAGAAATTAACTTAAGAGGTTATAAGCCGCCAACCAAAGGTGATCCGAAGCAGATAGAAAAAGCTGTTGAGATGATGTTAAAGTCTAAACAGCCGATTATCTTCGGCGGCGGTGGACTGATCCATTCAAATGCTTCAGAGGAGCTTATAGAATTCGCGCACAGATTAGAAGTGCCCGTAACTTCTACCCTGATGGGGCTCGGAGCATATCCGCAGAACGATCCTCTTTACGTTCATATGCTTGGAATGCACGGCTCATATGCTGCAAATATGGCAGTTCACAACAGCGACCTTGTTATTTCGATAGGAGCAAGATTTGATGACAGGGCAACCGGAGGAAATTTTGAAAAGTTCTCTCCTAACGCCGAGATCATACATATAGATATTGACCCGTCTACAATTGACAAAAATATTTTAGTACATTGCCCGATAATTGGTGATGCCAAGTTAGTATTACAACAGATACTTGAAGCGCTTCCCGAAAAAATCGAAAAAGATCGCACAGAGTGGCGGGGACAAATTGCAGAGTGGGACCGCAAGCATCCAATGAGCTACAATCAAAACGGCGACAAAATTTTAACTACATATGTAATAGATACTCTGAGCAATATCACCGATGACGATGCGATAATTGTTTCAGACGTTGGTCAGCATCAGATGTGGGTAGCTCAGTTCTACAGATTCAACCATCCGCGGACACATATAACATCGGGTGGGTTGGGAACTATGGGATTTGGTTTCCCCGCGGCTATGGGAGCAAAATTTGCGCGTCCGGACAAACAGGTTGTATGTGTTTGCGGAGACGGCAGCTTCCAGATGAACATGCAGGAGCTGGCTACAGCAGTTGAGCACAATATGGATCTTACAATACTTCTGCTCAATAACGGACATCACGGCATGGTGAGGCAGTGGCAGACAATGTTCTTTGACGGAAATTATTCTGCTTCTCGCTTTGGTGTTTTGCCTGACTTTGTTAAACTTGCAGAATCTTTTGGAGCAAAAGGGCTCAGGGCCGAAAAGCCGGGTGAGTTAGAAGCCACATTAAAAGAAGGTTTATCTACAAAAGGTGTAGTTCTAATTGAAGTAAAGGTGGATTGCGAAGAACTTGTGTATCCGATGATAGCGCCGGGTGGTGCTATGGATGATATGATTCTGGGCGCTGTAGATGTAGCTTAATTTGTGACTTTAAGTATAATAGAGGGGTTTTTTATAGAGTAACGGGGTATTGATATCAATTCCCTTATAACATAAATATTAATCGATTAATTCCGGAGGTTCATAATCAGTGAGACACACAATATCTCTATTTGTAGACAATGAATCAGGAGTGCTGTCCAGAGTTGCGGGCTTGTTTAGCGCTAGAGGGTTTAACATAGAAAGCTTAAACGTAGCCGAAACCCTGGACCCGGATACGTCTCGAATTACTCTTGTTACAACGGGTGATGATTTTATTATCGAGCAGGTCATTAAGAGATTCAATAACATGGTAAATGTTATTTGGGTTGATGACCTGACTGATGACCCGAGAGTAGAAAGAGAGATGATTTTAATAAGAGTTGGAACCAATGAAAAAACCAGGGCAGAAGTATTGAGGATAGCGGATATTTTCAGGGCAAAAGTAATAGATGTGGGTCCTGAATCTTATTCTTTTGAGCTTACGGGGGACAAAGAAAAGGTTAATGCGTTTATACAGCTCCTTGAGCCAATGGGAATTAAAGAAATAGCTCGCACAGGTACAGTGGCCATGAAACGGGATGCTAAAAATTCAGACACAGGAGATAAGGAATGAAGGTTTACTACGATAAGGACATCAAACAGAGCAAACTTAAAAAAAGAAAGGTAGCAATAATAGGATATGGAAGTCAGGGGCACGCCCATGCTCAGAATTTAAGAGACAGTGGAATGAAGGTTTCCATAGGTTTGAGGAAAGGTAGCAGCAGCTGGGATAAAGCTAAAGGGGCCGGATTTGATGTTATGACTGTGGACAAGGCCAGCAAATGGGCTGATATAGTCATGATACTTGCTCCTGATACAAGTCAGGCAGATATATATGCTGAAGGAATCGTTGAAAACTTGAGTCCAGGAGACGCGGTTGCTTTTAGTCATGGGCTTAATATTCACTACAGGCAAATTGTTCCTCCTCCCAATGTTGATGTTTTTATGGTAGCCCCTAAAGCTCCGGGACACACCGTTAGAGGACAGTACGAAGACGGAGCCGGAGTACCAATGCTTGTAGCAGTTCACCAAGACGCCACAGGAGAAGCCAAGGACATTGCACTTGCTTATGCAGGCGCTATTGGAGGCGGCAGAGCAGGAATTATTGAGACTACGTTTAAAGATGAAACCGAAACTGATCTGTTTGGAGAGCAGGCTGTACTTTGCGGAGGCGTAACTGCGCTAATTCAGGCAGGATTTGAAACGCTGGTCGAAGCAGGGTATCCGCCTGAGATGGCATATTTTGAATGCTGCCACGAGGTTAAACTAATTGTTGACCTGATTTACGAAGGCGGTATTACAAATATGCGTTACTCCATAAGCGATACTGCTGAATACGGCGATCTGACCAGAGGCCCCAGAGTTGTAAATGAAGATACTAAAAAAGAGATGAAGAAAATCCTGACAGAAATTCAAAACGGAGAGTTTGCAAGGGAGTGGATACTCGAAAACAAAGCGGGACGCCCTGTTTATAATGCTCTTCTTAAAAAAGGTCAGGAACATCCTATTGAAGAAACCGGCGGTAAGCTTCGCAAGATGATGAGTTCGCTGTTTAAGACCAAACTGGTTGATAAGACAAAGAACTAATGAGGATAAGGCGGGCGCCTATTGCCTCTGAGGGATTTGTTTACATAGGTGTCTTGTCCCTGCTCGCATGGGCAACTGCTATACTGGGACTTACAGTTCTTTCGTTTATCCTTATTGTGCTTGCTATATTAAACGTATTATTCTTCCGCGATCCCGAAAGAAAAATCCCTAAAGATTCTCAGGCATACTTGTCCCCTGCAGATGGGGTAGTCATATTTGTTGAAGATTCCTATGAAAGGGATTTCCTAAATACCAATGAGTTGAAAATCAGTATTTCACTTGCGATTTATGACTGTCATATCAATAGAATGCCGGCTGACTGTAAAGTAAAAGCTACCAAATACACCGAGGGCAGTTTCCATATCGCGAACATGCCGAAGTGGCTCTATCCTGAGAATATGAAAAAAAAGTCAGACGACAATGAGCGTCTGTCTACATTAATAGAAACCACAGATGGGAAGGAAATTGTTGTTTCACAGATTGCGGGATTTCTGGCCAGAAGAATTGTTTCATACGCAAAGCCCGGGATGGAATTTAAAAGTGGTGAAAGATTTGGTATTATTAAATTCGGCTCACGAGTAGATTTATACCTGCCTGCGGGGTCCACACTTGAAGTAACGGAAGGTCAGAGAGTGTGGGCAGGAGAGACTGTGCTCGCTAGGATGGGGAATTGATCAAATGAGAAAAAGAAAGTCAAAAAGACAAAGAGTTATGCCTGTGCTGCCAAATCTTTTTACAACTGGAAACTTGTTTTGCGGCTTGCTATCTATTATGACTTCAATTGAAGTTGTAGTTGCTATGTCTGCCGGAGGAGCGACTGAAGAATGGGTTTTCAGAAGATTCTGGTGGGCGGCGGCTTTTATCGTAATTTCAGCATTTCTGGATATGATGGACGGGAAACTTGCAAGATTTTTTAATCACGAAAGCAAGTTCGGGCTGTCTTATGATTCATTATCTGATTTGGTATCTTTTGGTGTTGCGCCTGCGGTTCTCATTTATACATGGGTGTTAATGGGGTCGGGTAAATTGGGCTTAATGGCGGTGCTGTTTTATGTTGTTTGCACGGCTCTCAGGCTTGCAAGGTTTAATGTGCAGTCAGGTGACGAAGAAAAATTCAGCTTCACCGGATTGCCGAGTCCAGCTGCAGCGGGGCTAATGATATCTCCGGTGATGTTGTTGACAGCCTTAAACATAATCCCTGATTCAAGAGTTCTCTGGTTTTTCCTGATTGCAGCGCCCGTAATCGGACTCTTAATGGTTAGTAATGTGAGATACAGCAAACGCCCGTATTTCAACATTGGCGGTCCGTTTAATGCGCTTGTTGTAGCGGCTATAATAATCGCCGCCATCATTACACATCCGGAAATAATGTTTATTTTCATTGTTTACCTCTATGCAGTTATAGGAATAGGGCTATATATTGTTAAACAGCTTAAAGGCAAGCCAAAACTCAGCGATGAAGCCGAAAATCCTGAGAGAAGCTCTTAAAATAGTAGTGGTGTTCTGAAAACTCCCGGATATATTATTACTTATATTCTAATGGTCCAGGTTTACAAAAGTGCAATTATGCCAAGCCATATAAGCTTTCAAAACCAGGTCAGCGCATAAACGTATTAATAATAAAAACATAAAATAAGGGATACATATGAATCTATCAGAAATCTTCAACAAGCCCCTCGGTATCTACATTTATTTTTGCCATTTCATCAGATTTTCAATGTTTGCGTTAATGTTTTTTATCTTAGGTATACTGATTGTTTCTTGCAGACAAGAGGAGAAATCAATGGATAGTCAGAAGTTGGAAACTATAAATGAAAGCGATGCGGCAAATTCACTGCAAAAAGACGGCATCACAAAATATAAACTTGATAACGGTCTAACTGTGATTCTTGAGGAAAATCATGCCTCCCCTGTGGTTGCCGTAAATGTCTGGGTTAAGACAGGCAGTGCCTGTGAAGAAGAAGGAGAGTACGGACTAGCGCATGTTCATGAGCACATGCTGTTTAAAGGGACTGAAAAAAGAAATGTCGGAGAAATTGCCAGAGTCATAGAAAGCAGCGGTGGTGATATTAACGCGTTTACCTCTTTTGATGAGACTGTCTATTATGTTGTTATTGCCAGCAGATTTATAGATACCGCTCTAGACGTGTTGGCCGACGCAATGCAAAACTCTACATTTGACCCTGAGGAGCTGAATAAAGAGCTTGAAGTAGTAGTTGAGGAAATAAGAAGAGGCGAGGATTCACCCTCGCGAAACTTAAGCGAGAAGATGTTCTCGACAACTTTTACCGAACATCCCTATGGCCGTCCAGTGATTGGCTCTGAAGAGAGCGTCAGGAGTTTTACAAGGGAAGGAATCACAGACTTTTATAAGAAATGGTATTCACCCAACAACATGGTACTTGTTGTCGTGGGTGATTTTGAAACCTCTGAAGTAATGCCTAAAATAGAAAAGTTTTACGGTAATTTCCCCTCCAGTGAACTCCCAGAATGTGTAATAGATAAAGAACCCGAACAAACCACAATAAAAACATATGTTTTGGATAAACCTCTTCAGGAAGGCTATTTTTCTCTAGCCTACCATGTCCCTGATGCAAAACATGATGATACGCCTGTTGTTGATGTCCTCTCTAATATTCTTGGGGGAGGAGAGAGTTCAAGACTCTACAGAAGCATTAAGGAAGAGAAGGGGCTGGTTAATAATATATATGCTTACGCCTTTACACCTAAACATGAAGGGTTGTTTGCTGTAGGAGGCACGATAGATCCTGCAAAATCCAAACAAGCGCTCACTGAAATAGTAAAAGAGATAAATCTTTTGAAGTATCAGCCGGTAAGCGAAGATGAGCTTCAGAGAGTTAAGGTAAATCTGGAAAGTGATTCACTTTATACTAAGGAAACTATGCAGGGTCAAGCACAGAAGCTTGGATTTTTTGAAGTTGAGACAGATGATTTCAGATTTGAGCAGGAGTATCTGGAAAAAGTGGCTAAAGTTACCCCAGAGGACATAATGCTTGCGGCACAGAAATATTTTACTGATGAGAATTTGACCGCGGGTTTTCTTTTACCAAGCGACAGCAAAACTATTAATGAGCAGGAAATAGCTGAAATTGTGCAAAAAGCTTCCAAAGAAGTTTCTGAACAAAATGAAGGAGGCGGTGAAGTTCTTATTGAGAGGGACACTTTGGCTGAATCCGGTACCGGGATATCCGATTCAGATGAAGCGCAGCCCGAAGGGATCCAAACTCAAGGTGAAGCAGCTGAAGGTGTGAGTAAGCATGTGTTGTCAAACGGTATTACTGTACTAATCAAGAAGAACGATTCTGTACCGCTATTTGCTGCAAGGGCGGCATTTTTGGGCGGAGTAAGATATGAAGACGAGTCCACAAACGGTGTTTCAAATTTCGTGTCCCGTATGCTCACCAGGGGGACTGAATCAAGAAGCGCTCTTCAAATTGCACAGGAAATAGAATCAATCGCCGGAGAAGTCGAAGGTTTTTCAGGGCGGAATAGTTTTGGCGTAACCGTAGAGTCACTGAGCAAGAACTTTGTTCCAGCGATGGATATCTTCGCGGATGTAATACTGAATCCGACTTTTGCTCCCGATGAAGTGGAACGGGCACGGAGAGAAATTCTTGCTGAGGTGAACCGAGAAGGGGATAATTTGCTTAGAACTACCGTAAATCTTTTTCTGAGTACTTTATATACAGAGCATCCCTACCGGCTAAACCCGCTTGGAACCACTGAAAATGTCAAAAAATTTGACAGTAAGAGTTTGAGTGAGTTCTACCATAAATACGCTCATCCCGAAAATATGGTCATAACGGTTGTGGGTAATGTCAACGAAGAAGAAGTACTAACTACAGTTAAAAGGGATTTCGGGGATTTGAAGAAAGGAGAAATGGTTTTTCCTGAGATAAAAGCCGACGCTCCACCGTCTGAAATTAGAGAAAAAATTGATACAAAACAAGATAAAGCTCAGACCCATATACTTCTCGGTTTTCAGGGACCGACACTAAAGGATGACGATCATTATGCGATAGAGGTCCTAAATACAATAATGTCCGGCATGGGCGGCAGGCTGTTCCTTGAGCTAAGAGATAAAAAGAGTCTGGCTTACACGGTTACTTCATTTTATACACCTGGGCTTGAGCCTGGGTTCCTAGGGGTTTACATAGGAACAGCGCCTCAGAAAGAAGAAGAAGCTATTTCCGGAATGAAGGAGCAGCTCGAGCTGTTGCTCAAGAAAGGGGTAACAGATGAAGAGCTCGCAAGAGCGCAAAATTATCTCGTGGGTAGCTTTGAAATAGGTCTTCAGCAAAACGCAGCTCAGGCAGCCAAGATTACTTTTGACGAGCTTTACGGCATTGGATGGGAAGAATATAATTCCTATCCTGAAAAGATATATGCTGTTACCAAGGAAGATGTTCTTGAGGCGGCAAGGAAATATATAGACCTTGATAAATATACACTTGCAATAGTAAAGCCAGAGGATGAGTCATAATCGTATTTGATTGTACACCTAAGAATACAATACCAATTTTTGTTTGAGTATAAGAAGCGGTTACGTCAAAAGAATCTTTTGCAGGTTTGGTTAAGAGCTTTTCAAAACACCCTCTTGAATTAATCTCGAGAATTATAGTATAATGCAAAGTTAAGGAGCCCGGGGGGTCAAAATCTTACCCGATAAATCTCATTAAAGGAGGGTTTCATTTAATTGAGAGGGTATGATCTATAAAAGGTATGGAGAAACCCCCGGACCCAATCTTTTTTACCATCTTAATTATTACCTACCCTATAAAGTATATCGGAAGATTTCTGACTTTCAGCATTATTTTTTATCCCGTTTTTTACAATAACCAGACAATATATAGAAAAAATAATATTGCTAAATATTCTATTGTATTGATTTTAGGTGCAGTCTTATTATAATAATCAT
>Ga0055475_10000005_pt1 | contig 23651 bp, 23 predicted proteins | sample Muzzi_CordB_D2_FD_57681 | JGI IMG/M metagenome (GOLD analysis project Ga0055475, IMG submission 57681) | Wetland microbial communities from San Francisco Bay, California, USA, that impact long-term carbon sequestration - Muzzi_CordB_D2 | ecosystem: Environmental > Aquatic > Marine > Wetlands ... | reverse complement strand
CATGCGGCAATCCGCGCCAGGTCGCCTCGACCGTCTTCGCGGCGCGGTAGGCCGGCATGACCACCATTAGACGTTTACTATTCAGCATTAAGTTACCTCTGTTGCGGTCCGGGAAAGGATAAATCCGGATTCTCCCCGGATAAAATGTGATGTGCCAGTTGCTGGTCGGCGACGGAGTCCACGTCGACGGCCGCACGGGCGTGCTCGACGGCAACCCAGCCGATGCGGCAGCCCGATGCCGTCGAGAGCGACTCCAGCGCCGCCGGCAGGCTCAGCCGTCGCAGCACGTACCTGATCAGCGCTGCCAGCCCAAACCGCCTGGCGATGCGCCAGGGGTGCTTGCGGTCGGCCTCGGCCCTGCGCCAGAAGGCCAGGGCCTTGAGGCCATCCGGATTCAGGACCGCGAACAGGTTGCTGCCGCAAAAGCCGCCGTCGGAGAACCTGAGAACGGTGCGCTTGCTCTGCGGCCACGCGGACCTGACCAGGGCGTGAGGCACGAAGCCAATAACAAAGTCGTATTCCTGGCGGGCGTTCAGGACGTCCACGCTGGTGCAGAAATCATCGATGATGGCGGGTTGCAGCAGGGCGTGATCGCCCGCCGTCAGCAATACCGGGTAAGCGGCTGCCGCCGTGACCGCGGCGACGGCGCTGGCGGCAGGCCCGGCCTCCGGCGCCCGCCATTCGAAGCCGGATTGCGCGAGGAGCCGCTCCAGTTGCGGATCCCGTCCGACCGCGTCGGCGGCGGGGCCGCAGATAATAGCGGGGATCGCCCGGCGCGATTCGTGCACGGCCCCGAGCACCCGTTGGAGCGCGCTCTGGCCCGCGACCGGAACCATGACGCTGGCGGAGACATTGAAAGCGCGGCTCAGCGCGCTGCCGCCGGGGCGCTCACCCGCGAGTACGGCCGTTCTGAATTGACGTGCATTTTCGCTCATGCCTGGTTCGTGTCACCCGGCGGCGGGCGCAGCCTCAAAGTTCAAGGGAGTACATCCGGTAGCGTTTCGAGATTACACCGCCGAGGCTCTCGATGATGTTGCGCACGCCCTTGTTGTGGTCGAGGATCCAGGACATTTCGGCCTTTGTCAGACCCTTGCCGACGCCCGCCTCGATGACCGCGTCGATGACCATGTATGCCAGCGCCGGGCCAAAGCGGGTGTTCTGGTGTTTTTGCCTGACTCCCATCAGCGCAACCCTGCCGGACTTGGGAAAGCGCACCTTGAGACGCCACAGGAGTTTGGCCCAGCCAAAGGGCAACAGCCGGCCGTTCAGGTCGGCGATGGCCTCGTTGACATTGGGTATCAGCACGACGAAAGCAGCGGCCTCGCCGTCCAGTTCGGCGATCTGTATGAAGTCGTCCGGCAGTATCATCAGCAGTTCCTTGCCCACCGCCTCGAATTCTTCGGGTGTGAAAGGTACGAAATTCCAGTTGTTGCGCCAGGCGTCGTTGAACACGTCCCGCATGGTCTCGAGATCGCCGGCGATATCCTTGCGATTGAGTTTCCTGACCACGGCGCGGTTGGCGCTGCGCTCGATCAGCGCTTTCATGACCCGCGGGATGCGCAGCATGTCCGTGCTCAGTTCATAGGCGAGCAGGTCCTGCTCTGGCTTGAGTCCGGAGCGCTCGATCGCGGAGCCGTAGTATGGCGGCGCATGCCCCATCATCACGTAGGGCGGCGTGTCGAAGCCCTCCACGAGCAGGCCGATTTCCTGGTTGATACCCAGGTTGAACGGTCCCAGCATGCGCCGCATCCCCTCGTCCCGCAGCCAGTCTGCAGCGGTCTTGACCAGTATGTTGAAAACCGCCTCGTCGTCGCGGCCCTCGATCAGACCGAAGAAACCGGTGTGGTTCCCGTAAGCCTGCTGGTGCAGGTCGTCGATCTGCGCCGATATGCGGCCGACGGGCCGGCCGTCTTGCAGGGCGATCCAGGCGCGCCAGCGGGCGTGCCGGAAAAAGGGATTCTTGTCCGTCAGGGCCTCCTTGCGTTCGATCAGCAGGGGCGGGACCCAGTTCGGGTCGTCGCCGTACAGCCGCCAGGGCAATCTGATAAAGGTATCGAGCGTCTCCTTGTCGTTGACTTCCCTGATTTGAAGGGAGTTTCCGGATTGGCCATTCATCTTGTGGGTCCCGTCACTTTAGCTTTGCAATACCTTCGCCGGCTGCGTCATCTTTCCGCCGCAGACCCGGCCGGGTTCCTGGATTTCGTGTTGCGTCTGATCGCCGAGTAGATTTTAGCGTACCTTGCGGCAATACTGTCCCAGTCCAACCCATCGGCATACGCCAGGGCCGCGGACGAAAGCCGCGCGCGGTCTTCCGCGGATGCGGCCAACTGCCGTATGTCCGCCACCATGCCGATCCAATCGTCGCATATGATGGCTTCGCGGCCGCTGACCACCGGGATGCCTTCGATGCCCTTGCTGGTGCTGATGACCGGCAGACCCGCCGCAAAGCAGTCGATAATCTTCATGCGCGTACCCCCGCCTTCACGTAACGGGATGACGGCGAGGTCGCAGCCCTTCAGCCAGGGCCCGACTTCGTTGACGCTGCCGGTGAAGTGGATGTGTCCGTGCGGGCTTTCCGCCGGCGGGTTGCGGCCGATCGCGATGACATGAAACGGCGGGCCGCCGCCCTCGAGTTGTGGCAGCAGCGTATCCGCGAACACCTGTAGGGCGTCGCGGTTGGGCGGATAGGAAAAAGTGCCGTGAAAAGCAAGCAGCACGGCGTCGTCCGGCAGGCCGAATGTCTCCCGGATGTCCTGTTTGGCATCCAGCATGAGCGGTTCCGGGTCATAACCGTGCGGGATGGTGTGGAGCAGGGCCGGCTTGACGCCGTCATTGAGCAATTGCTGGCGGTCGTTGTCAGACACGCAAACGACGGCGTCGGAGTGGTTGCACAGGTCGATTTCGATGGCCCTCAGGTTTTGGAATTGGCTTTCGCTGAGTTCGGGCACCTGTGCGCGCAGGCGGTTGTACTCGACATTGTGCTCGACAAGGACCACCGCCGCGTCGAGTATTTCCCGGGCGTCTATGCAGGGTCTTGCGTAGGCCGGAAACTCCGCCTGCAGGATGCCTGGTCTGAGCTTGCGGCCGACGTACAGGGAGTGCCAGAAAAAGGCGCTGTCGGTCAGCGGCAGGTACAAAAAGCTGTTGTTCTCGGGCAGGTCTTTGCTGAGATGGAGCAATTGGGCCAGGGTGCGCGGCAGACTCAGCAACCGTATCCAGAGAGGCAATTTGAGACGTTGGTCACGGCCGCCCGAGAACAGCCTCCAGTACCGCCGGTCTTCGCTGACGACGCCCACGTCGCGGCCGGACCGCGACAGCGCGCGCGCGGTTTCGACGATCTTGACGGCCGCGCCGTGGTCGGCGGGAAACAGGTCCCGGCGGGTCACGATCAGCACGTTGTCGCTCGCCTGGGCGCGGATCAGCCGCGCCAGCAGGATGCGTTTGAGCAGAGCCGCCTGGCGCCGCAGACGCGCGCGCCATGCGGGCCTGGCGAGTTCCACCGAGGCGGGTTGCTGTTCCGCGTGCGGGAGCCTCGGTGCCTTCGCCGGTAACTCCAACCACTTCAGCAGGGGGGCCGCGACCCGATCCGGGTGCAATTCTTCCCGTACCAGACACAACGCGTTGTCCGAACGCCGGCGCCAGTCTTCCGGATCCTGCATGATGCGCCGCAACAGGTCCGGCAACGCCTCTGCCGTCCGCACAGTCCAGCCGGCCTCATAGCGTTCGACCAGCCGTGCGATCGGCAAGTAGTCGTTGCAGATCAGCGGCAGGCCGTGCCGCAGGAATTCCAGTGAGCGGTAGGACTGGCTGAACCTGCGCTCGATATTGGGTTGCGCGAGTTCGAGCCCGATGTGGGCGGAATCCAGCAGGAAACGGCTGAAATGGTCATAGGGCATCAGCTCCCGCGTCTGAAATGGCGATCCCGCGGGGCCGGTGTCGCCACCGTGCCAGCGGTAGCTGCCGCCAAACAGCACGAGACGCGGCGCATCATCGGGCGATTCACCCTTCATGGCATTGATCGTGCGCCAGTATTCGTCCGATTTTCGCCACGGCCAACTGACACCGCCGCTGACCAGCGTCCAGCCGTCACGCCGAGGGTCGGAACGGGGTTGCCCGGCGGTTTTCGCGGCCAGGGGCAATGCCAGCACCGGTTCGCTGCCTCGCAAGTCGAAACCGGTCTGCAGCAGCGAAAAGTACCATAGGGCGCGCTGAGCTTCGTTACCCGTCAGCAACAGGTCACACTTCGAAAGGTTGCCTCGCAACCGCTGCAGTTGCGAGGCCATCCGTTCCGGGTGTTCGTACAGCTCTTCGAGGGGCCGGGGCGCGACCAGATCGACAATGACCGGTTGGGCCAGGTCGAACGGCAATAGTTCGAGCAGTTCCCAGAAGCCCACCAGTATGATGTCCGGGTGCATGCTGACGATGATGGCCTGCAATTGGCCGCGGCTGGCAAAAACGTCCGGGTGGGAGCCTTCCTCCTTGTCCAACCAGACTTGCCTGACCGCATGTCCCGCGCGTGTGAGCGTGCTGTGTAGCTGGAGGTTGCGGATGGCGTTGCCGGTCGTGACGGTTGCGGGTGTCAGCGGCGGCTCCTGCGTGATCAGAAGTATCTGCATGGCGTGTACGGCGACTTCAGTGTGCCAGCAATACGTAGCTGGCCAGACCGATGAAGGCCATGATCCCGATGACGTCGGTCACCGTGGTCAGGACGACACCGCCCGCAAGCGCCGGGTCGATCGACATGCGTCTCAGTATGACCGGGATCAGGGCGCCGGCGAGCGCACCCGCCATCAGGTTGATCACGATGGCGACCCCCATCACCAGCCCGAGCAGCATGTTGCCATACCAGATATAGGCGACGACCGCGATGATGAGTGAAAAGACCAGGCCGTTCAGGATGCCGACGGCCAGTTCCCTGCGCAGGATCGACATGGAATTCCTGGCACTGACCTGACCGGTCGCCATTCCCCTGATCATCAGCGTCAGTGTCTGAGTGCCCGCGATACCCCCCATGCTCGTGACCACCGGGAACAGCACGGCCAGCGCGACCAGCTTGTCCAGGGTCGGCTGGAAGGCGTAGAGGACCAGGGTGGCAAGGTATGCCGTCAACAGGTTTACGCCCAGCCAGATCCAGCGTCGGCGGGCCGACTGCCCGATCGGGGCGAACATGTCGTATTCCTCGTCCAGGCCGGCGGCGGTCAGCACCAGGTGCTCGCCTTCCTCGCGGATGACGTCGACGACGTCGTCGATGGTGATGCGGCCGAGGAGGAAGTTGTTCGGGTCCGTCACCGCGGCCGAAACCAGGTTGTGGTGTTCGAATTCGACCGCCACCTGGCGGGCCGGCATGGCGACCGGGATCGCCTTCATCGACGTGTCCAGGAGGTCGGATACCAGCATCGCGGGGTCCTTGGTCAGTACGTCGGAGAGCTTGAGCTGGCCCTTGTACTTGCCGGCGCGGTCGACGACGAACAATTGGTCGAAGGAATCCGGCAATTCGCCCCGCAGACGCAGGTAGCGCAGGACGACGTCGACCGTGACATCGGGCCGCACGGTGACGACGTCCGGGTCCATCAGGCCGCCGGCCGAATCCTCCGGGTAGGACATTACCTGCGTCAAACGCTCGCGGTCCTGCCGGTCCATCACGTGCAACACTTCCACGATGACCGCTTCCGGCAGGTCGTTGAGAATATCGGCGAGATCGTCGATATCGAGATCGCCGGCGGCCTGGATCAGTTCATCGGGCGTTGAGCCGCGGATCAGGCTCGCACGGACTTCGTCGTTGACCTCGACCAGCACCTCGCCGTCGAGATCGGTGTCGACCAGCTCCCAGACGGCCTGGCGCTTTGTCTGCGGCAGGGATTCGAGCAGGTCGGCGATTTCGGCGCCGCTGAGGCTGTTGATCAAGCGCTTGAGACGCGATTGCGCCCCGCTGTCCAGCGCTTCGGAAATATGCTCGAGGTGCCGGGCCAGTTTTTCTTCGTGTTGAAGTTCCCGCGTCATATCCGTCGGCCTGTCTGGGTTGATGAGAGGTGCACCCCGGTAAATATCGGTGGCTCGTAGGGCTATTATAAGGAATCCGGTACGAATTCCTCCACACACGACGACGTATTCTCAGGAATCCACGCTCGCGACGGGCCGCGCCGCCGCCACGCCCGGGGCATGCTCAGATCAAATCTGCAAGCTGCTTCGAGGAAAGCTCCCGGTGATGGACGAGGACGTTCTTGTGCACCCGCCGAAATGCCGTCGCCAGCGTATCGGCGAGATAGACCGAACGATGCTGGCCGCCCGTGCAGCCGATGCCGATCGTGACGTAGCTGCGCTGCTCGCCTCTGAGCGCGGGCAGCCAGTTGTTCATGAAGGTCTCGATATCGCGAGCCATCCTGAGAACGGCGGGGTCTTTCTCCAACCACTGTCTGACCGCTTCGTCCTGTCCGGTGAGCGGCTGCAGCCCGGGTTGCCAGTGCGGATTGGGCAGCATGCGTGCGTCAAAGGTAAAGTCGACGTCCTGGGGAACCCCGTGTTTGAAGGCGAACGACTGCAGCACGATGGTCAGCTCGTCGGATTCGCCTTCGACGCAGTCCCAGACCTGGCGTCTGAGCTGGTGGATGTTGGCCGTGCTGCTGTCGAGGACCTTGTCGGCCTTCTGCCGGATCGGCTCCAGCAAGCGTCTTTCGTTCTCGATCGCGTCGGACAGGATCATGTCGCTGCCGGTCAGCGGATGGCGCCTGCGGGTTTCGCTGAAGCGCTTGATGAGGACCGGCTTATCCGCCGTGACGAACAAGAGCTTGCAGTGAAAACTGTTTTTCCTGAGCCACTCCATCCAGTCCAGCACCACCTGCAGGTCGGATTCCCTCGACCGCGCGTCGATTCCCAGGGCGACCTTGCGGTAGAGACCCGGGTTGGCCGACAGCTGTGGACCGAATTGCGGCAGCAAGGCCCCCGGCAGGTTGTCGATGCAGTAGTAGCCCAGGTCTTCGAGCGCATTCAGCGCCGTGGATTTGCCGCCCCCCGACATGCCGCTCACGATGACGATGTTCTGCACGGGTCGGGCCATGTCAGCTCAGGCCGCAGCACCGCGGCGGGCCGCGAACACGACCTCCGCGGGCGCGGTGCAGGAACGCTCTCGCGTCACGTGTGAGAGGCGGTCAGCAAATGCCATATTTCATTGGCGTCCGCCGCTTCACGGATTTTCTCCTGGAGGACCGTATCGCTGAAGCGGTCCGCGATGTCAGCGATCAACGCCCTGTGGTCCGTCGTGCAGTCTTCCGGGAATACCAATGCGAACATCAGGTCGACGGGCTGACCGTCCTCGGCGCCGAACGGCAGGGGGTTGGTCAGTCTGAGAAACAGGGCTTCGGCGTCTTTCGCGCGGCTGATGCGAGCGTGAGGAATGGCCACGCCGTGACCCAGCGCAGTGCTGCCGAGCTGTTCCCGGGCACACAGGCCCTCGAAAATCTCCGCGGCGTCCAGTTGTTTGTTTCTCTTGGCCAGTGCCAGGCTGATCAGTTCGAGAACGCGTTTCTTGCTGTTGATCTTGACGTTGGCAAGAATGCGCGCCGGGCTGAGCAAATCGCTGTCGAGCATAGGGTTACCCCGGTTCCGAATGAATTGGCTGGATTGTTCTTATTGCTGCTCGCTGCCGCTCTCCAGTTGTTCGGTCTTTACACGGTGGTGCTTGGTGATGCGGTCTTTGTACCGGCGCACCTGGCGGTCGAGCTTGTCGGCCAGTCCGTCGATGGAGGCGTACATGTCCATGGCGCTCTCATTGGCAAACAGCGTGCGCCCGCCCGCATTGACGGTAGCTTCCGCTTGTTGCTGCATCTTTTCGACATTGAGGATGACGTTAATGGACACGACCTGGTCAAAATGCCGTGACAAGCGTTGCAGCTTCTCGGTGACATAAGCGCGCAGGGCGGGCGTAACTTCGACGTGGTGTCCGGTAATATTGATTTGCATCAACGATCTCCTTGTAAATGTTGACCCCATAAAACCAATATAGGGCCGCTCAATCTTGCATCAACGGTCTGATTGCGATGATGCGCGTCCTGTGCCGGTTTCAGCAACTGACACTAACAGTGTAGTTTGCAGGTGCATGGTTTGCTATTCGCGCCGTGGTCAGAATGCAACGGATCGGCGATAAATTCGCCTGCGCTCGCTGGATGAGCCGATACCCAGTGACTCGCGGTACTTCGCGACGGTACGGCGTGCGGCGCAGATGTGCATCTCGCGCAAGAGCCGTGACAATTCCTGGTCGCTCAAAGGCCGTTCGCGTGGCTCGTTTTCGATCAATAACTGTATCCGCGCCTTGGTTGCCGTCGCGCTCACCTGCCCGCCATCCGTCGTGCTCACATGGCTGGAGAAAAAGTACTTCAGCTCAAAAATACCCCTCGGCGTCAGCATGTACTTGTGTGTCGTGGCGCGTGAAACGGTGGACTCGTGCACACCGACCTCCTCCGCCACGTCATTGAGCACCAGCGGCTTCATCGCGATTTCACCCTCGCTGAGGAATTCGGTCTGCGTGTCCACGATACACTGGGACACCTTGAGCAGCGTCTGGTTGCGCAACTCGAGGCTGGAGAGAAGCCAGCGCGCTTCCTGCAGACGCGCGCGCAGGTATTCCGCGTCCTTGCCGCCCGATTTGCGCAGCAGGCCGATGTAGTACTTGTTGAGCTTCAGGCTCGGGTTGCTCTCCGGGCTCAGCGTGGCGACCCAGCTGTCGCCTTCACGGCGCACGTAAACATCCGGAACGATATACTCGTCGTGGCGGTTGTCGTAACGCGCTCCCGGCCGCGGTTCGAGCCCGTGGATCAGGTTCAGCGCGGTCCTGAGTTGCTCGGGTGTGGCGCCGGTGGCTCTTAGCATGGCGGGGTAGTCGTTGGCCGCGACCAGGTCCAGGTAATCGCGCGCCAGGCGGTTGGCGATGCCGACACCCGGTGTTCCCGAAGGCTGCGTCTGTAATTGCAGGCGTATGCACTCGCTCGTATCCCGGCTGGCGACGCCGACCGGCTCAAGACGCTGCACGCGGTGGAGGACGGCGATGACCTCGCTCTCCGAAACCAGGAGCTCTGGCAGCAGGCTGGCGCGGATATCGTCGATGCTGTCGGCGAGGAAGCCGTCGTCGTCGAGCGCGTAGACGATGGCGCGAGCGATGGCGGCGTCCTGGTCGCTGAAATGTGCCAGCAGAATCTGCCTGAGCAGGTGTTCTCGCAGCGAGTTGTTGCTGGTATCGGCGAACTGGCGTTCGCCAAAATCTTCCGACCAGCCGGCATTGTCGGCCCAGGGCTCGTTGTCAAGCGGCGCCTGCCAGTCCTCGGCCTCGAAATCGTCCGTGAAACGATCTTCATCCCCGGATGCGCTGTCACGGTCTTCCGTGCCGGTATCGGCTGTCCCGCCGGCGCCGGTCTCGCCGGTTTGAATCCTGTCCCCGGCCGGCAGTTCGTCTTCCTGGTCGAGCAGCGGGTTGGCGTCGACCAGTTCCTGCACATAATCGCGCAACTCGATGCGGTTGAGCTGCAACAGGCGGATGGCCTGTTGCAACTGGGGTGCCAGCGCCAGCTTTTGGGATAATCTCAGCTGCAGTGACGGACTAGCCATGGGTAATCTTGACCTGCATCGCGTTCAGAGTCTGAATTCGCTGCCCAGGTAGACCTTTCGCACTTCTTCGTTGGCCAGGATATTGGCCGCGCTGCCCCTGGCCAGCACCTGCCCCTCGTTGAGGATGTAGGCGTGGTCGCAGATTCCCAGGGTTTCGCGCACATTGTGGTCGGTGATCAGGACACCGATGTCCTGCCGCGTCAGTTGCGTGACGATTTCCTGGATCTCCTTCACCGAGATCGGGTCGATGCCGGCGAACGGTTCATCCAGCAGCATGAACCTCGGCTTGGCGGCGAGGGCGCGGGCGATTTCGACCCTGCGGCGCTCCCCTCCCGACAGCACCTGTCCCATCTGCTTGGCCAGGTGCGCCACGCCGAGTTCTTCCATCAGCGTTTGCAGCATTTCATTGCGGCCGTCGAGGTCGAGGTCATGCCGCAGTTCCAGTATGGCCATGATGTTGTCACGCACGGACAGTTTGCGGAACACCGAGGCCTCTTGGGGAAGGTAGCCCAGACCGAGACTGGAACGCACATTGACGGGTTTGTGGGTAATGTCCACGTCGTCGATGCTGATGCGGCCCTTTTCGGTCGGTATCAGGCCGACGATCATGTAGAAACAGGTGGTTTTGCCGGCGCCGTTGGGGCCCAGCAGGCCGACGACCTCACCGGGCTCGACCTTGATATTGACACCGCGCACGACCTCTTTTTTGCGGTAGGTCTTGTGCAGGTTCTCGGCTTTCAGCATTTCAGTAGCCGCCTTCGCCGGCCGTGTCCTTTCCGGCATCTTTCTCGGGGCTGTCCTGTTCTCCGGGAACAGCGGGTTTTTCAGCGTCTTTGTCTTTCTTCTTGATCAGTTCGGGGTCCAGTTGAATCCGTACCCTGCCATCGGCGTTGTTACCGCTGGTGCCTTGAAAATGCTGGATATTCAGGTCGTAGGTCAGTACGTCGCCGCTGATGCGGTACTGCGGGTGGATGACATCGGCATTGCCCGTGAGCGTCACCAGCCCGCTGGCGACCTGGTAGTCGATGCGCTTGGCCGTGGCGGTCACCCGGCCCTGGTCTTCGATCTCCTGCTCCAGGTAGGCAGGCTTGCCGTGCAGCGTCACCGACTTGACCTTGCCGTCGGCCTTGTCGACCTCGGCCTCGTCCGCCGTGATGTGCAGGCTGCCCTGGCGGATATCGACCTTGCCCCGCAGCGTGGTCACGCCGTCACCGAGAAAGCCGTCGGTATTGTCGGCGTACACTTCCATTGGCTTTTCACGGTCCGCCTGGAGCGCCATCGACGGCAGACTGAAAAGGAGCAAGAACAGATACAGGCAGACCCTGAAGGTCGGGTGGCTTCTAGTCGACGACATAACGGGCCCTAACGTTGTGTTTCAATTCGAACCTCCCGTTTTTCAGGTCAAGGTCCATTCCCAGCGCCTGCAAGCGGTTTCGTCCGTCGGTAATGTCAACGGGCTTCGCCGTACTTGCCGTTTGCTCACTCACCTGCACTTCGATTTCACCTGTATTCATTTGCGCGAGGTGACCGGTCGCGGTCTCGACCCGCTTAACATTAACACGGCCGAAGAGATGAATGCGCTGCCTGTCTTCGGTCATCGTGGCGCGCTCCGCAACCAACGACCAGTTGGCGTCCGCTTTGCTCAGTGCGATGACAGGCCGTTCTATTGTACCCAGTTTCGTCACCGGATTGTTTCTCAGCAGCGGTGCCTGCAGGTTCAGCAGCGGCAGACCCCTGGCGTCGAATACCTGCAGGTCGAAGTTCTGCAACATATAATCGAGGCTCGGGTCCAGGCCGCTTACCGGCGCCGGCGCATGTTCCCGGTGCTGGCGGCTGAGCCAGAAGGAGATCAGTGTCAGAAAGACGAGAATGACGATGCCCTGGCGTGATTTTCGCGTCATCGTCATGTCAGGATTTCGTCGAGAATGGAGCGGTCATGCCCCTGTGCCGTCAGTATCAGGTTGCAGATCTCCCTGACCGCGCCGTCGCCGCCTCGTTGCCTGGTCACCCAGTGTGCGCTTTCCTTGACCCGCGACTCGGCGTTGGCCACGGCGACCGCGAGACCGGCACGCATCAGGACCGGCAGGTCGATCCAGTCGTCCCCGGCATAACAAACCTGCTCCGCATCGAGGCCGGTCGCAGCCAGCAGACGCATAAAGGCTTCCAGTTTGTTTTCACAGCCCTGGAATACATGTTCCACGCCCAGTTGTCGCATGCGGTGGGTCACCGCGGCCGATGTCCGCGCGGTGATGACGGCGACCCCGATACCGCTGCGCTGCAAAGCCTTCATGCCGAAGCCGTCACGCGTATTGAAGGCCTTGGATTCCTCGCCGTCGGGGCCGAAATGGATTGTGCCGTCGGTCAGGACACCGTCGACGTCGAGCACCAGCAGACGTATGGTTGCGGCGCGCTCGAGCAATGCGGGGTCGATCGCCGGCATTCAGACCACGCCCGCCTGCAGCAGATCATGAAAATTGAGCACGCCGATCAGCCGCGATTCTTCATCTGTCACGAGCAGGCCCTGGATTTTATGCCGCTGCAGCAGTTTTACCGCCTCCGCTGCCAGTGCCTGCGGACCGATGGTCTTGCCGCTACGCGTCATGACCTTCCCGATGGGTGTGACGTGGGGATCGAGCGCGAGTTCCATCGTTCTTCTCAAATCGCCGTCCGTATAGACGCCCAGCACCTGCAAATCCGTATCGGTAACGGCGACCATGCCGAGCCGCTTCCTGGTCATTTCCATGATGGCCTCGGTCACGCTCGCTTCCGCGTCGACGATCGGCATCTCTTCTCCGCTGTGCATGACGTCGCGCACGTGCAGCAGTAGTTTCCTGCCGAGTTGGCCGGCCGGGTGGGAACGTGCAAAGTCCTCGACGGTAAAGCCGCGTGTCTCGAGCAGTGCGACGGCAAGCGCGTCTCCCATGACCAGGGCCGCCGTCGTGCTGGACGTGGGTGCCAGGCCAAGCGGGCAGGCTTCGTTTTCAACCGCGACATTGATGTTGACGTCGGCATGGCGGGCCAGCGTCGAGCCCGGGTTGCCTGTCAACGTAATGATGCCGACCCCCAGGCGCTTGATGACGGGCAGCAGGCGCTTGATCTCGTCTGTTTCACCGGAATTGGAAAGCACGAGGACGACGTCCGCCGCGGTAATCATGCCGAGGTCACCGTGCGACGCTTCGGCCGGGTGGACGAAAAAGGCCGGCGTCCCGGTGCTGGCCAGCGTGGCGGCGACCTTGCTGCCGATGTGCCCCGACTTGCCCACACCGGTCACGACGACGCGGCCTCGGCAACCGAGCATGATTTCGCAGGCGCGGACGAATTTATCGTCAATCTGCGATTCGAGGTTGGCAACGGCCCCGGCCTCTGTCTTGATCACACCCCTGGCCAGGGTTTTCAGCGCTTCGTGTTCCATATTCATGGGCGATCAACCTTTGATCATCAAATCAGCCGGCCAGGAACTCAGCCAAACCATGGTCACATAGACAATGAACATTATCAATAATATGGTTCCGGAGCGACGGCCGATGCGTCCGGGACCGCGAAAGTCCGACGCCATCAGGTAGAGCACGCCGGTCACGAGGAACATGGCGGGGAAATCCCGCGCCAGTATGATCGTGAATATCTGCACGGGGTGGATCGCCGCCGCGATGCCCAGCACACCGAGCAGGTTGAAAATGTTCGAGCCGATGATGTTGCCGATGGCGAGGTCATCCTCGCGCCGCAGCGCGGCCGTGACCGCCGTGGCGAGCTCCGGCAAACTGGTGCCGAGCGCAACGATGGTCAGACCGATCGTCGTGTCCGTGACGTTCAGTATGTGCGCGATGCTGGTTGCGCCGTCCACCAGGAACTTCGAACTGACCGGCAGCACCACGAGCCCGGTGACGAGCCAGAACAGGGCGACGCGGGGTGGCATGTCCTTGGGAATCTCGGCTTCGAATTCCTCGGCCAGCGGGTCGGAGGGTGAGCGGCGCAGACCGATGCGAACGATCCAGAGCACCACGCCGAGCAGCATACTGATCAGTGTCCAGCCCTCGAGGCGGCTGTAGGTGCCGTCCAGCGCCATCAGGAAGCATACCAGCATGATCAGCAGCAACATCGGGTATTCGCGTTTCAGTGCCCTCGATTCCAGCCGCAGCGGGTAGATCAGGGCCGTGACGCCAAGCACCAGCCCCATATTGGCAATGTTCGAGCCGATGGCGTTGCCGACCGCAAGCCCCTCGCTGCCGTTGAGCGACGCGACTGCCGACACGACGAGTTCCGGCGCCGAGGTGCCGAAACCGATGATGGTCAGACCGATGACCAACGGCGAAACCCCAAGGTTGCGTGCGCTGGCGGAGGCGCCGGCAACGAGCCGGTCCGCGCCCCACACCAGCAGCAGGAAGCCAGCGACCAACTGGATGATGGCGATCAGCATGCCCGATGGCATTCCGGGGCGGGTTGATGCGGTCGCTGCCGTTCGGCGTGTGTTCCTGTCTGCATGGGTCGGGAGTTTTTAATGGCGCTGGAATCCATTATCATAATCGTTCATCGTGGTTCAGGTCCGTTTGTTCCCCCAAGGCCCTCCGGTCAACGTATTTTAAACGTTTTCCTGGTCTGAGAGGCTCTGGTTTTGACGCCCGGTCAGGAAATGAAGGATGTTAGTCTATGGATAGCACGACCATTGCGCAAATGATACGTTCAGGCTTGAAAAACGCGGACGTCAGCGTCACGGGCGACGACGGCGTCCATTTCGAGGCCGTGGTGCGCAGCCCGGTTTTTGCGGGCAAGTCCACGCTGCAGCGCCACCGGATGGTTTACGCCACGCTGGGGGAATTGATGGGCAATGAAATACATGCCCTGGCGCTGCGCACCGAACTGCCGGAGCCGGAAAACGGCTGATGGCGAGTATCCAGATTGCCGGGGGGCTGCGGCTGGATGGCGAGGTCTGGATTTCCGGCGCGAAGAACGCCGTTCTGCCGATACTGGTTGCCAGCCTGCTGGCCGACGGGCCGTCGAAGATCTGCAACGTTCCCCACCTCCGGGACGTAACGACCACGATGGAGTTGCTGGGCCGCATGGGCGCCAGCCTGGAGGTCGACGAGCATATGCGTATCGGCATCGACCCGTCCGGCATGCACCAGTTCGAGGCACCGTACGACCTGGTAAAAACCATGCGCGCGTCGATACTCGTGCTGGGGCCGCTGGTGGCGCGTTATGGATGCGCCTTTGTCTCGTTGCCGGGCGGCTGCGCCATCGGATCACGGCCGGTCGACCTGCACTTGAGGGGATTGCGGCAACTGGGTGCGGAAGTGGCGGTGGTCAACGGCAATATCGAGGCGCGCGCGAAGCGGCTCCGCGGCGCCAATATCATTTTCGACACCGTCACCGTCACCGGAACGGAAAACATCATGATGGCAGCGGTCCTGGCGGAAGGCACCAGCGTGCTCGAAAACGCCGCGCAGGAACCGGAGGTCGTGGACCTGGCGAATTTCCTCATTGCGATGGGAGCGAAAATCACGGGCGCCGGCAGCAACACCATCAGGATCGAGGGCGTGGACAGTCTGCACGGCGCCGAGTACTCCGTGTTGCCGGACCGCATCGAGACCGGCACCTACCTCGTGGCGGGCGCCATTACCCGCGGCCGCGTACGCGTTACGCGGGCACGTCCGCGCGACCTGGACTCGGTGATTGAGAAACTGCGTGAAGCCGGGGCCGAGGTACAAACCGGTGACGACTGGGTCACCCTGGACATGCACGGCCGCCGGCCGCGGGCGGTCGATGTCACCACGGCTCCGTACCCGGGATTCGCAACGGACATGCAGGCCCAGTTCACGGCCCTCAATACCATTGCCGAAGGCACGGCGATCATCACCGAGACCATTTTTGAAAACCGCTTCATGCACGTCCAGGAACTGGTCCGGCTGGGAGCGAACATCAAACTGAAGGGCAATTCGGCCATTGTCAAAGGCGTGCCGGCGCTGCACGGGGCGCCGATCATGGCAACCGATCTGCGCGCTTCGGCCGGTCTGGTGCTGGCCGGTCTGGTGGCCGACGGGACCACGCTGGTCGACCGCGTTTATCACATCGACCGCGGTTATGAAATCATCGAGGAAAAGCTCGGTCAGCTGGGCGCGAAGATTCGCCGCATTTAGCCTGCAAACTGCCTGCAAATTTCCGCGATGGAGAAGGAGGGTGGGTAAGCGCCTGTGGGACCGTGCATCCGTCAGGAACGGATGCCGAGCGACCAAGGATGGCTCGAGCGTGTCCCGCGGGTGGTTACCCACCCTCCCCGGAACTCAAGCGTCAAAACGAAGGAATCAGATTCTAAAGCGGCCGTCGCCGTCCAGTTGCAGCGGCCTTTTCAGCGGCTGGCCGGCATACATGATCGTGCCGGCCTCCAGGCGGATTTCACGCCGGCAGAACAGTTCCAGCACCGCCACCACCAGTTTGTGCTCCAGCGGCCCCAGGCGGTCACTGAGCGAGCCGGCGTCATCGCCCGCTTCGATCGGTATTCTCACCTGCGCGATGACAGGACCGGCATCGAGACCGGCGGTGACGAAATGGATGCTGGCGCCGGTTTCGCGGTCGCCGGCCTGCAGGGCGCGGTTGTAGGTGTCGAGCCCCCTGTACAGGGGCAGCAGCGACGGGTGCAGGTTGATGACGCGGCCTTCGAAGCGGTTTGTGAAAACCTCGGTCAGAATACGCATATAGCCCGCAAGGACGATCAGTTGCGCCTGCGCGGCTTCCAGCGTCCGGTTGATCGCGGCGTCGTGCGCTTCCCTGTCGGCGTAGCCTTTCTGGCTGATGACCGTAACCGGTATCCCGGCGCCGCGGGCGAAGGCGATGCCGGGGGCGTCGGCGCGGCTGGAAATCACCAGGACGATACGCATGTCCAGGCGCTTCGAGGCGACTGCGTCGATCATGGCTTTCAGGTTGCTGCCGCGGCCGGAAATCAGCACGGCGGTTTTGAGGCGCCGCCGACTCATGAGCGGATGTAAGTGGCCCGCGGCTGCCCTTCAGGACACGGTGTGACCTGCCCGATGACGTGCACGGTTTCGCCGGCCCCGGCCAGCGTGCCGCGGACTGCATCGGCCTGCGCCGCGCTCACCAGGAGCACCATGCCGATGCCGCAGTTGAAAGTGCGCAGCATTTCCGCTTCCTCGATGTTGCCCTGTGTTTGCAGCCATTCGAACACCGGCGGCATTGTCCAGGCGGATAGGTCGATCTGCAGGCCGAGGTGTTCGGGAATGACGCGCACGACATTTTCCGTCAGACCGCCGCCGGTGACGTGCGCGAGCCCGTCGATTTGGCTGGCGGCGAGCAGGGGCTGGAGGGTCCGGACATAAATCCGGGTGGGCGCCAACAGCGCCGCGCCGATCGTTGTGTCCGCAAGCGCCTGGCCGGGCCCGCCCGGGGCACTTTCCAGTATTTTCCTGATCAGGGAATAGCCATTGGAGTGAGGTCCCGACGAGGGCAGCCCCAGGGCCACGTGACCGGCCTCGATGCGGCGCCCGTCGATTACGTTGGAGCGCTCGACGACACCGACGCAAAAACCGGCCAGGTCGTACTCGTCCCCGCTGTACATGCCGGGCATTTCCGCGGTTTCCCCGCCGATCAGTGCGCAGCCGGCCTGTCGGCAACCCTCGGCGATTCCCTCGATCACGGTCTGCGCGGTGCCCAGTTCGAGTTTGCCGGTGGCGTAGTAGTCGAGGAAAAACAGCGGCTCCGCGCCGCTGGTCAGGATGTCGTTGACGCACATCGCCACCAGGTCGATACCGATGCTGCTGTGGTCGCCGAGTTGCCTGGCCAGCAGCAACTTGGTGCCGACGCCGTCGGTACCGGAGACCAGCACCGGTTGCTCGTAGCGCTCCGTATCCAGTTCGAACATCCCGCCGAAGCCGCCCAGGCCGCTGAGCACACCGGCGCGGCTGGTGGATCTGACCGCCGGTTTGATGCGTTCGACCAGCGCGTTGCCGGCATCGATGTCGACACCGGCGTCACGGTAAGTCAGACCATTTTTACTGTTGCTATTGTCCTTCACGGGCCAGTCCGTATTTCCATGCCGTCGTTGGTGTCATATGTTATCGTATTTGCCGGGTTGAAGAACCTGGACGTTTCACCGGCAGGTAAGGGTGTATGGCAAATAGGTCAGTCGATCGGCACTGCATGATTATTGCGGCAAGGTTTCGTGTCCCGGCCGTTGTGAGCGGTTAGCGCGCGTGGGCAGGTGGCTGCTTGTATCCATGCTTTTGCTGGGCGCGGCGGACGTTCGCGCCTCGGCGCCGAAAGACCTTTACACGGGTGAGGTCGTGGTGGCGGGGCAAAGCACCAGCGAGCGTGACGAGGCGGTGCCCGGCGCGCTGATCCAGGTATTGCAGAAGCTGAGCGGACAGCGCGAGCTGCCGGCCTCGCCCGTCATCGACCAGGCCCTGAGGAACGCCAACAGGCTGCTGCTCGCATTTCGCTTCACGAAGGAGGACCGCCTCGGGCCGGACGGCAGCGGCACGGACGAATTACACCTCGTCGCTGAATTCAGACCGCAGGAAGTGGACCGGATTCTGCAACAGGCCGGGTTGCCGCGCTGGCAGGCGGACCGGCCCGTCGTGCAGGTCTGGGCCGTCATCGACGACGGTCAGACGCGCAGCCTGAGACCGCTTGAGTACCAGTACGCCTGGCAGGCCATGCAGGACCTGGCGGCCCGCCGCGGCTTGCGTTTGAGCTGGCCCGAACTGGACGCAGAGGAGATGCAGTTGCTGGACATGCGGCTGGTTTGGGGCGGGTTTACCGACTACCTCGCCCAGTTCGGCGCGCCGACGGACGGTGTGCTGATCATCGCCGCGCGCCGGGAAGGGCCGCAATGGGTCGTGCGCTGGAGCCTGGCGGGCAGCGGGCGGCACTGGAGTTGGCACAATCGTGACCGGGAACTGATGTTCGCGCTCGCCGACGGTGTTCACCGCACGGTCGACGAGATCGCCGCGGTCAATTCGATCGCGGCCGAAGACCAGGGCCAATGGCAGGTCAATCTGAGCGTGGAGGGTCTCAACAGCGGTGAAGACTACAATCGCTGTCTCGCCTATCTGCAAAACCAGGTGCTCGTCACGGCGGTGGACGTCGTTGCGGCGGAGCCGGGCGCGGCCCACTTCCGGCTTGAAATCAACGCCGCGCCCAGGTACCTGCTGGAGGCATTCCAGCGTGCCGCCGTGCTGCTGCCGGTGGGTCCGGCCGAAAATTTCCGCTACAGGTTTCTGCGCTGATGAAAACGGAGTCCCGCAATTGGCTGGTGCTGGCGGTGTTGCTCCTCTGCGGCTGGCTCGTATATCGATTGGCCGCAGTGCTCACGCCTTTCGCCGTCGCCACGGCACTGGCGTATTTTGGCGATCCGCTGGTGGACCGCCTGCAGCGCGTGTCGGTTTGGCGCTGGAAGATCGGCCGCTCGCTCGCTGTCAGCGTCGTGTTCGTGCTGTTGCTGTCATTGTTGGTGCTTGTCCTGCTGATACTCGTTCCCGCACTCCTGGAACAGGTCCATTTGCTTATCAAGCGCCTGCCGGCGTGGCTCGACTGGTTCTCGGCGACGGCGCTGCCGTGGCTGGCGGCCAAGACAGGTTTGGACCTGGCCGGGGTCCAGCTGCCCGTGTTGGCGGGCATGGTCAAGGATTACTGGCAGGAAATCAGCACCGCGGCCGTCAGCGTCGTGAATGTCGTGTCGCGGGGAGGCATGGCCGTGGCCACCTGGTTGACAAACCTGGTGCTGATTCCGGTCGTGACCTTCTACCTGTTGCGCGATTGGGACGACCTGATGCAGGGCATCGAAGACATGCTGCCGCGCAAGATCCGGGGCGACGTCGAATTTCTCGCCAGGGAGGTCGACGCGGTGTTGAGTGCATTTTTCCGCGGTCAATTGATGGTCATGGTTGCGCTGGGCGCTATCTATGCCGCGGGCTTGTCGCTGCTCGGGCTCGACTTCGCGGTGTTGATCGGGCTGACGGCCGGTCTGCTGAGCATCGTTCCCTACCTGGGGTCGATCGCCGGGGTCGTGGTGGCCTCCGCCACGGCCGTTTACCAGTTCCACGACGGTCTTCACGTGCTGCTGGTATTGCTGGTGTTCGGCGTGGGGCAGACGGCGGAAGGCATGTTCCTGACACCCAGACTGGTCGGCGACCGCATCGGGCTGCACCCGGTGGCGGTCATTTTCGCGGTGTTGGCCGGCGGACAGTTGTTCGGTTTCCTCGGCATACTGCTCGCGCTGCCGGTAACGGCGGCATTGAACGTGTTGGTCATGTATCTGCACGGCAAGTACCGGCAAAGTGAATTGTACAATTCGGACACCGGCGCCGGGGACTGAGAATGCTGTATTCCCCGCAGTTGCCCCTGCAATTGGTGTCACCGCCCGCCAGCCGCTTCGACGATTACATTTCGGGACCGAACGGCGCGACGGTGGCAGCACTGAGGCACGCGCCGGAGGATCCGGGTTGCAGCATTTTCCTGCACGGGCCGCGCGGGAGCGGCAAAACCCATCTTCTCACCGCCTTGTGCCTGCATGTGCGCGAACGGGGTCGGCGGGCATTTTATCTCGATTTGCAACAACTCCCGGAAAACGCCATCGGGTCTTTGCAAGGGCTCGAGAGCCTCGACATCGTATGCGTGGATAACCTGCACGCCATTGCCGCGAACGAGTTGTGGGAGGAAGCCCTGTTTCACCTTTTCAACCGCATCCGCGAGACCCGCGGCCGGTTGGTGGTCAGCAGCCGCAAACGCCTCTCCGGTCTCGGGCTGATCCTGCCGGACCTGCAGTCACGGCTGATGTGGGGCTTGCGCCTGCCGTTGCTGCCGCTCGGCGACCAGGACCTGCTGCGGGTGATCAGCCAACGCAGCGAGGCCCTCGGCACCCGCCTGCCGGCCGATGTGCAGCTATACCTGATCAAGCACCAGCAGCGCAACCTGTCCACCTTGCTGCAAACCGTCGAGGACCTGCAGCGCGCGGCGCTGGCCGAAAAACGCCGCATCACCGTACCGCTTGTGCGTGAAGTCCTCAAGGCGCGGCGGGAGCGCGCCGGCCGGTCGGACGAGAATTGAAGGGTAGCGAAACGATGAATATCACGAAGCAACAGATCACGCATAACTGGCTGCCCCGTTATACGGGTATGCCGCTCGACGTTTTTAACGAATACATTCTGCTGACCAATTTCTCGAATTACGTCAAACGTTTCGCCGAGATCTTCGACTGCAGGATTTACGGCATGGACCGGGCGATGCAGGCGGCGAGCAATGGCGAAAACCTGACCATCGTCAATTATGGTATCGGTTCGAGTAACGCGGCCACTATCATGGATTTATTGATGGCCGTTGCGCCCAAAGGCGTGCTGTTCCTGGGCAAGTGCGGCGGCCTGAAGAAATCGACCGAAATCGGGCATTTCATTTTGCCGATCGCGGCGATCAGGGGCGAGGGCACCTCGAATGATTACTTCCCACCCGAAGTGCCGGCGTTGCCGTCCTTCAAGCTGCACAAATTCGTCTCCGACAAAATCCTGGCGCATGACGTCGATTACCGCACGGGTGTGATCTACACCACCAACCGGCGTGTCTGGGAACACGACAGCGCATTTCATCAGAAGCTCCACGACATGACCTGTATCGGCATCGACATGGAAACGGCCACGCTTTTCATCGTCGGGCACGCCAACGAGATCGCCCGCGGTGCGCTGCTGCTGGTTTCGGACGTGCCGGTCACGCCGGACGGTGTCAAAACCGAGGAATCCGACCGCAGGGTAACCGCCGACTGGGCCGACCTGCATCTCAAGATCGGCATCGAGGCGATGACCGAAATCGGCCAGATGGGCGAGAAGATCAAGCACTTCCGCTACTGACCCGGCATTGCCCGGCGCGCGGACCGTGGCGTCCCCGCCTGGCGAGCGGCCGGGACCGGGATCACCGGATAGCCGCTGCGGGAGCTTTCGGCGTCCTCCAGCGGGGATTGAAAAGCACGGGCCGGCATACCGCGCGAGCGGGAGAGCGGCCGCACGAGGCGGGCTCGACCGGCTCAGCACGCATGTCAGTGAAACGTCACATGCTGGTCGATGACAATGCCGCTGTTGTTGAATTTCATTTCCGCACGCATGGTGCCGGCCATGGCGGCCGACGCCTCCCGCGCGGCCTCCTCCAGCTCCGCCAATTCCGGATTGTCCGTGTCCGGGTAGATATCCCATGCGCCGGCCGAGCCGTTGCTGATTTTCATTTGCCGGGCGAGGTCGTAACTCACGGAAAAGAACGTGCCATCGTTCCGGCTCCTGGCCTGCATAAAGGATTTCAACTGGGCCGCGTTGCCTTCTCCGAGAGCGAAACCGATCGCGTCGTCGCTCATCAGGGCAAAAACAGGCCCGTTCTCTCCCGGTATCATGTTGTCGGGCAACCTGACCGGTTCTTTCTGGTTGGGCAGATCGAGTTCCTCGAGACCGGGCACCATCATGCTGGCCATGCCGACGAACATCTCGGGTTTGTCCACGTGGACGGCGGCCAGGGCGCTGGTGACGGGAATCTTCGCATCGGGGTCGATGTCGTCGACACGGACACGAAACCCCATCAGGTTGTTGACCATCGGCGGCATCGGGATGTTGAGTTGCTGCACCATTTGCCGGGCGGCCTGGTTGAAGTCATCGAAGCGCTTGCACTGGAAGGGGGCCGCGACCAGTTCGTTGGCTTTTTCGAGCATAAAGGCGCGTAATTTGCCGATCTTGACAGCCAGTGAGGCATCCAGCAGTTGACCGCCATCGCCGGCGGCGGGCGTATTGGAGACGATTCCGGACAATGCCTGTGCCAGTGCGCCGTCCATCTCCAGTTCGTAGCGCATACCGGTCTCGTTCGGGGTCAACAGGGTGGTCCCGGCCGTGATGCGAGGGGCTTTGGCGATCATCCCCTTGATCTCGCCGACACAGACGCTGTCGAGCGTGGCCGGGTCAAAACTGAAGTCCTTGCCCAGGTAGCCGTGGGTGGCGCTGTCGGTGTCGAAGATTTCGTGGGCCACTTTCTGCAAATCAACGAATCCTGAGCCATAGTCGGTGTAGCCCTTGTCGGCGTTGAGCTTTGCCAGCACCTTGCCGGATGCGATGCTCTGCGCGGGGCTGGTCTGGCCGAGGAAGGCGGGCAACAGTGCCGCCTGGGCGCTGACCGGAAAGGCGGCCACGGCCAGTTGATCATCGAGGATCGCGATATAGATGGCGAGCGGCATTTCAGCCTCGGTGAGGCGCCAGTATTGCGTACCGCCGAGTTCCTGCCGCGGCAATTCGAATCCGGTTTTTGCCTCGATATGCGTAACCGCGGTGCGCAGCGCCTCCGCATTGCCAAGTTCCATGCGCATAACGGGAAAGATACCCATTCCGTAGATGGCGTGGTGAGCCTGCAGTGAGATGCCGATCTTCTCCAGGCTTTCGGGGCTGACCGTGCCGCCCAGTTCATCGAGTACGGCGGACAACAACCGTTCGCCGCTGCCATGTTCCGTCTCTGCGGCAGTGTAGCCGGCCTGGAACCTGGCCGCCTTGGCATTGATGGCGTCGAGCAGGGGCTGTGCACGAGCGACGTAGGCGTCCGTGATTTCCTTGGGCGCCGGTTCGAGTTCCGCAAACACGTAGGGTGTGTCGGCCGGTGCATAAGCGAGCAGGGGATTGCCACCTTCCCGGACACTGACTTCGGGTTCCTTGTGGCAGCCCGACAGCAACAGGCCGACGCCGGCAAGCAGGGATAACGTCACTTTGAATTTCATCGTTTTGTTGTCCTGGGTCGTGTTGAGTATAGGTGTTTTACCACAGTATAACACTATGTGCAAGAATTCGCTCAGAACGCAGGGCGGAACCTGCTAGCCCGTACATTGCCCCGGTATCCCGGAAGTGGGCGCAGGCCAGGTGCGGCTGCACGCAGGGCTCGGCCGAAACCCATGGCCGTCATTGACAAACTGTACTTTTGAAAACCGCATGGGAATACGTTGATTGCTTGAATATTCAAAGATCAGACAACGGACTCGCCGCCGATTGGCGCAATATGCGGGCCAGGCGGCACCCGCGGCGCGGCAAGCGGCCGCGCCGGAGTGG
>Ga0055475_10000004_pt1 | contig 23800 bp, 24 predicted proteins | sample Muzzi_CordB_D2_FD_57681 | JGI IMG/M metagenome (GOLD analysis project Ga0055475, IMG submission 57681) | Wetland microbial communities from San Francisco Bay, California, USA, that impact long-term carbon sequestration - Muzzi_CordB_D2 | ecosystem: Environmental > Aquatic > Marine > Wetlands ... | reverse complement strand
AGAGTATATAGAAAGATCCATCCTGGATGCCCAAACAAACGGATATGCCGAAACCATTCTTGGACGTAGAAGGCCAATCCCCGAGCTTCAGTCAAATAATCGCGCGTTAAGAGGATTTGGGGAACGCACTGCTATGAATACGCCAATACAGGGGTCAGCCGCGGACATAATAAATATTGCGATGATTAGAATTGATGAAAAGCTCAAAGATTTTGAGTCGCGCATGATACTGCAAGTACATGACGAACTTCTGTTTGAGGTAAAAGATGGAGAACTAGACAGTCTTTCCCTAATGGTAAAAGAAGAGATGGAAGGAGCATGGAAATTAATTGTTCCAATCAAAGTAGATATTGGAACAGGCTCTAACTGGGCAGAAGCGCACTGACCTGATAATACTTGCTTTATTATTTAATTGCCGCTAGAAAGCGTACAAGTAGTTGTATTAACAGTGGATGTACCCGATTGTCTCACGGCGTCTTTTGCCGCAGTTATAGAGCAGTTATTCTGCGGGTCTACAAACACTACTGAAGAGCCCGATGCCCTGATGCCGTTTTCCCTGTTAGACGTTACAAATATATTATTATCAAAAGGATTCTGCGTCATTGAAAGAGTAACCGATGAATTGTCTTGAGATTTGATTCCGTCTTTGTTCGCAGAAATAATAATATCCTCGTCAGCTCTCAGATCAACGAGAGCAAAACTAGATGTTGTGATACCTTCAGAGCAGTTTATTAAGGATATACTCTGAGCAGTAATTTCAACCTGGCTTTCTCCCTTTGCCCGGATGCAGTTGTTGCCTTTTCCGTCTATCTGGAATACAGCTTCGGTAGAATTAAAAAATACCTCATCGAAACTGGATAATCTTAGACGCCTTTGATTTACAGTCCACTCTGTAAAAATAATCTCAGGGGTAATTGTATCAATTATTTCATCCAGTGTTACGTCACTTCCTTCAGTCATACTGATAGTTCTTGATAGTATGTAATCATCTCCCTCAAACTCGATTCTGGGAGTACTGTCGTCCGGTTTGTATGTAAGCCTGAATTCTCCGGCGTTGTTGGTGCGGTCGGAGGTTCTGCGTCTATTCCCTTCAAAAATACTTACTCTGATTCCTGATACATCTGTATTTAGTCCAATTACTTCCTCAATAGTACCTCGAATTGTTGTTTTATTGTTACCCCCGCCCCCGCCACTGTCACAACCCGTAATACCGGTTGCGATAAATGATGTAGCTATGAGCAGGATTAAAAGAAATGAGTTTAAATTAAAAATTCTTGCCATCGATGTATCCTCCAAAATGTTGGTAGTAAATGGGTACTCCAATACTTAAGATTAATAATAACCGACATTCAGAGAATTTTACATAGAAACTGTATGCTCATTTTTACAAGCACACAGTTTCTATGAATTATTTAAAACTAATAAGCTTTAAACGCATACTGCCACCCAGCCGTGAGAACAAAGTCTGTCTCTAGTTGAGGTCCGTCCAGATCCTGGTAAATAGGGAATCCCATTTCAATCGCAAACCTTTGGCCTTTAATAAACTTCGGACCTTTGGGTACCAGAAAATTCAGACCGAAGAGTAAATCCAGTCTATTCCCGCCTCGTAAATTAGGATCTGCTGTGGGAACGATTGCAGGATTTAAAGCCGGATCTGCCCCGGATATATTCCCCCAGAACTGCCAGTCCATTCTAGCGGAAGTGCTGATCCAGTTGTACCAGTCCCAGGCTCCCCAGGCAGTCATGTCTAAAACGTTTCCTAGAGTATAATCCCTGTCGTTTTCTCCGAGCCGTATCACGCCACTAACCTGTGAGCCCCAGGACAGATAATCGTGCTGTCCAAGATAGGTAACGCCAGGCAGCAGGTCAAAAGTCCCCGAGCCGAGCTGCATTGGGTAGGGCAGCTGCTGATTGGGGCCCATAGGAGTTGCATCTTTTTCGTCTATCGAACCAGTGGGTAGGCTAAGCCCCAAATTTACATGAAAACGCTGGTAATGGTCATCATATAGCTTGACTAAACCCGTAAATTTGATATCTCCGATCCCATCGGATTCCGTTTTAAAACGTGTTCCCATTCGGGTTAAGTGGTTCATGGATTTCTTCATATAAGGCAGCATTCCCATGAGAGTTACATAGTCGGACGGGGCGTACATAAGGCTGAACATATGCATCTGCATTGTCATATCTGTAGGAGTAACCATAAAGTCCTCAAGTACTTTCTGGTTGCTGACCTTGTTTGTTCCTATTCTGTTACCGTTCATGTCCATGAACTTGTATCTATATGAAAACATGAACTCGCCTTTATTGTGAGTATGATCTCCCATCACACCGATCGGGGCATGTCCATCCGGACGAGCGGGGTTCCATCTCATGGCTTCCGGCGGAACAGGGGTATCCGCCATTGTTTCCAAACTAACGCTGAACAGTAATAAAAGCATCATCAGCGCCAAAACTGATTTCTTAATACCAAAATTCCACAAGTATTTCACTGTTAGTTCTCCTTAGTATGTATTTGGCATAAATATAAAATGCGCATAGTATCAAACTGCATATATTATATATACAATATATGCACATGAATTCATGGCTCAGCAATTAAAAATTAATCTGCTGTTTAATATTTATTTCCGGTGCGGCTAGATAAATTGCTAAGCCGACAGGTACGGGGGAGAACGGATTGGGAGATTTTTGTATGCGTCCTCTATGTGTACGGACTCATCAAATATCTCAAGTGTAGTTGTATGCTTTTCTAAAATAACAAAAAACGTTTGTGAAATTATTTCAGGTGAAATTCTCTGACTGCAGCAGTCGTAACAAAAACAGTCTTTTTCGGAACCATGCTGATCATCAGCGCCCAAAAAGATATTGATTAAATTTGTTTGTTGGTGTTCCCCTTCATGTGTAGGGCAGTTAACTATAGAATAGGATATTGATTCAGCCCGGGGGGGTGAATAGCTTTTGGACGAAAACAACAGAAAATTTACTGAAAGAACTAATATTAGAGCTATGCTCAGTATTTTTTTTATTTCTCTCGGCAACACCCTACGCATATTGAAAGATTCTACAGTAAATTAGGAAATCAGTCTACAATTGGTCAAAAAGTTATAGTATATTGGAATAACTATGAAAATTAATATCGGTATTCTTGGAGCGACCGGCTATACAGGGGCCGAATTGTTAAGGCTCCTCCTTAACCACGGAGGCGTTGAGATTAGCTGGCTTACCTCGGAAAAGTTTGCAGGACAGAAAATATCGGATGTATTCCCGCACCTGAAAGGTTTTCTGGACATTAAATGTGAAAGCGTTAGAAATCTCAATGAAGTTACAAAAGCAGATCTTGTTTTTTCCTGTCTACCTCACGGAACTTCTATGCATTTTGTAAATAAGATGCTCGATACGGGTGCACGGGTAATTGATTTCAGCTCAGATTTCCGTTTATCAGATAAAGCTACTTACGAAAGGTGGTTCAGTTCGAAACATAAGTATTCAAAATATTTAAAAGAAGCTGTTTATGGTCTGCCGGAACTTAATGAACATGAGATAGTAAATGCCCGGTTAGTAGCCAACCCGGGCTGCTACGCCACTAGTGTGATTCTCGGCATTGCGCCATTGATAAAAAAGGCTCTTATTTCTGAGTATTCCATAGTGGCTGATATTAAATCAGGTTTGTCAGGAGGTGGAAGGGCGCCTGGTCTGAAGAGTCACTTCTCAGAAACAAATGAGGGAATAAGCGTGGACAATGTGTCAGGACATAATCAAAAACCTGAAATAGAACAGGAGCTTTCAAAGCTGAGAGGCACATCTGTTAATGTAACTTTTATTCCTCATCAGGCTTCTTTAGACAGGGGAATACTGGCTACCATTTACTCCCGTCCAAAGAAGCGGGTGAGTACAAGCAAAGCCCGTGACATCTACACTCATTTCTATAGCAATTGTAATTTTATGCGAATATTGGATGAAGGTGAACTGCCGCGAACAAAGAATATCAGATACTCAAACTACTGCGACATCGGAATAGGCTTTCAGGATGATGTTTTTGTTACTGTGGTAGCAATCGATAATCTGGGCAAAGGAGCATCGGGGCAGGCTGTGCAAAATATGAACCTGATGTTTAATTTTCCGGAAGCCCAAGGTCTCGAATCAACAGGTGTATATCCCTAAAGAGGCAAATTTTTATATGACAGTAAAAGAACTTTTTTTATCGTCCGTAAATAATTTCAAAGACAGAACAGCTGTCGTCGAAGATGACAAGAGAGTCACTTACGGCGAGCTTGGCCAGATGGTCGAGATTTTCTCCTCCTTTCTTGTTTCAGCAGGGGTTAAAAAAGGAGATCCCGTATCTGTTCTTCTTTCCAATTCAATAGAATTTATCACTGCATTTTTCTCAATCACCAATATAGGAGCTGTGGCTGTACCTATTAACACGAGTTATAAAAAAGAAGAAATTTCTTATTACGTGAAACATTCATCTTCAAATTTGATTTTAACTCAGTATTCACTAGCACATATAGCCGAAGAGCTATCTTCTGAAATCGATTGCTCCTTTGCGGTAGTTAAAGGAGAGAGCGTTGAGTGGAATACAGATAGCGCTTTCTCAGAAAGCCCGCTTGAGATTTCAGTTGGTTCTGAGGATGAAGCTATTTACCTCTACTCAACCGGTTCTACCGGAAAACCCAAGAGGGTTTCCAGAACCCATAGGAATCTTTTGGCGCTTGCCGACAATCACACGGAAACCGTGGGCTGGACTAAGGAAGACAGGATATTGTTTGCTATCCCCATTTCACATACATACGGTTTTGGTAATTTTATAAGCTCCATAAAAATAGGGGCCTCCATTTATGTCCTGGGTGACTTCAACAGAAATAAAGTTCTGGATTTGCTGGAGAGGGAATCCATCACAATTTTCCCGGCAGTTCCCGTAATGCTGGATGTACTTGCGAAAACTTATCTGCCAGAGCCTAAAGATTTATCCCCCCTTAAGCTTGTAATATCGGCAGGAGCCCCACTGCCGGAAAGAACTTTCCAATCGTTCCATGATACATTCGGTATATATCCAAGGCAGTTGTACGGCTCAAGCGAAACAGGGGTGATATCGATTAATCTGGGTAATGATATTGAGAAGACTTACAACTCCGTCGGGCGTCACGTAGAAAACGTCACAGTTGAGATCAGAGATGAAAGCGGGGGTGTGCTCGGAGTTGACGAGGTGGGAGAGATAGCGGTGAAAAGTCCCTCCATGACAAGAACCGGATATTTCGGACTTCCCGAAGAAACTGATGCTGTTTACAAGGAAGGATATTACCTCACTGGCGATCTGGGACGGATTGATGAGAAAGGTTACATATATATAGTTGGCAGAAAGAAACTGTTTATAAATATCAGCGGCAACAAAGTCGATCCCGTTGAGGTTGAAAATATACTGCTTGAACACGAAAGTATTATAGAAGCTGCCGTCCTGGGAATAACGGATAATGATGGATCAGAAAGCGTTAAGGCTGTAATCGTTAATGATGGTGAGTTGAAAAAAGAGGATATAATCAAATATTGCAGGGACCGGATAGCGGAGTTTAAAATCCCTCAAATAATTGAATTTAGAAATGAATTGCCCAGAAGTCCCACTGGCAAAGTATTAAGAGAAGAACTAAAATAAGAACTATTCGTAAGTAGGATAAATTCATGAGCACCGAAGACAGGGTAAAAAAAATACTGCTAGAAAATGTGCTGAAGGATCTTGAACCTGATGAGCTGCAATCGGACTCCCCACTGATTGAATACGGGGTTGGGCTAGATTCCGTAGCCACATTGGAACTCCTGGTAGCACTTGAGCAGGAATTTAAGATTCAGATAGATGAAAGCGGGGTTGCGCCGGAAACTTTTGAAACGATTAATTCCATCTCAAAACACATCAATAGTGTGCTTTGACATCTCAATTATTCTGTAAGACCTTTGTCCTTAAGATACTGATCAAAAGTGTTTGTAAACTCTTTTCTCACTCTTTCGCTTGCTTTACCGATTGGCTGGATGACCGCTTTTTCATAGAACTCGGCAGCAGTAGCTTCAAGCTTGGTGTCGCCAGTTGTGCGGGCCATTCTTAAAACGGCAACTGAGTTGTAAAAAATCGCTTTGAACAAAGCGTTTTTGGCGTCATTAATTTTAAATTCATCAAGAGCTTTCTGAGCTTCGATAAGCGCGTAAAACCCTACTCCGCAAAACAGCGTTAAAAGTTTTTTGGATTCATCGGGCGACATGCCTTCTATTAAATAAACCAACGGAGCCTCTACAATGGATTCAAGCTCTTTTTCGCTTGTGATTATATGTGCCAGCTCCTGCACTTTGTCGCCGTCGGCATTATCCAGAAGGTCTTTGAGTGCTCCCTGTACATACTGAAGAGCGAAACTGTCTCTAATCTCGTCAGGGCTCATTCCCTCTGATTTTAAGGCTTTAATACGAGCCAGTCTGTCAACAGTTCCTTCAGGAAAAAGTAGGTTTGTTACAGTTTTACCGTCCTGTTTGGAGCGTTTTCGCCTTGGTTTTTGTATAAGGCCTAATCTGACGGAAAGCTTGATTGTTTTTTCCGGGTCTTCTCCCAGTCCGATTTTTCTTTTTTTTGCCTCTTTTATAATATCTTCGAGAGAAATATAATTCATAACATGATATTACGCTGGTTCTAAACCTCTTGTCAATCCATTTCCTTCAAAATGTGAAGGTTATGTTAAAACTTGATTGATTTTATAGAATGTTTGGTTTATTAATAGTGTATGGCCATAAGCAGCATTCTTATATACGAACCTATAGACAGCTTCGGCAGCAAAAGCAGTTATTGGAAAGAGTACGCAGAGTTTTATGAAAAATACTGGGGAGGACCGACTTCGCCTCTCGGAATCTGGTTCGGAAATGAATATGAATCGTTCAGGAAGTCCATTGCTGAGCATTTGGGAATGGATGAGAAAGAGGTAGAGGACTGTTATTTTATGAAAGACGAAAACGGTAAATATTTCGTAGCTCCAATGTATTCAAAGTCTAATACCGCCCATTCAGAAAACATTATTCCCATAGACTGGTTTGTACTATTCAGCGAGGATGACCGTAAATCTCTTTATACACACTGGGGGTTTAATGCCATACATTACGACACGAGGATAGAAACTGCTCTTGAGAGAATAGGAGAAGCGCTTCAGATATTGTCTGATTGCTTCGACAACAATGAAGAGAAAAAACTCAAATCCCTGTTTGCCAATAATCTGGGTATTATGAGTCAGAGTTTGGGTGATCTGCACGCATGGTTCTCCGGATTTGAAAAATCGGGCTTTATAGTGCTAAATTACGGGGATATATGCTCATTTATGGACATAAATGCTCTCAATAAAGAGAGATCCGTAAATGAAACATGGCAAATCCTTCAATATTTAAAAGAAGGAGAATTGCAATCAGCATCTTCCGCATTGAATATTCTCTTTCAAAAATGGGAAGGAATCCGCTCGCAAGCTGCCGGTGAAATAGATAAATCTACCCTTCAATAGACAGATTTTCCTGATATTTAGCTTGTTTTAGGCAAAAAACCCATAAATTTTGCTTTTTCCGATAAAATTTATATAGACATAACCTGCTGATATGACTATATATTATCAAGATTTCAAACTTTTTTTAAGTTTTTTACTTAAATCTGAAACCAAATCTTAACCGTATGAGTTTATATCTATAACATGAATGTTTTGATGATGCATCTATATTGAGCAATATTACATCTAATTTAGAAGGAGAGGAAAATGCAAAAAGACACAGAATTCAGTCAGTCATTCGACGGTTATGACAATGAACAGGTAGAAACCCACACAATTGAGCCGGCTGCTGATAATTTTGCAAGTCAGGACCTTGATGACGTTGAAGAATACTACGATGATGATGAGAATCTCGATGAAGAGTCTAGTGAAGATACTAAAGTTGAAGTAAAGAACAAAAAACCTGAAAAAGATATTGATATAACCAATCATGACCTGAGGTTGATCAATGCCTATTTTCAGGAAGTGAGCACGGAGCCTCTTTTAACTCCACAGGAAGAGTCGCTTGTAGCGGCAAAAATAAAATCATGCGATACGAAAGCCAAAGAGGTTAAAAAAGTTCTAGAGACCACTTTAGGTTTAAAGCTCGATGATGACCCGGAACGGCTTGAAAATAAGGTTAATGAAATTTTGGAGCTCAATTCTTCATCCGAACTGGACACAAAAACCAGAGCACGCATTAAATCGCTTGTTCAGGTATACAAGGCGACAAGAAGCAAGGGGATGCAGCTCAGGAACAGGTTTGTGAAGTCAAATCTCAGATTGGTTGCGAGCATGGCCAAGAGATACGCCGGGCGCGGTATTCCGTTTCTGGACCTAATTCAGGAAGGGAACCTTGGTCTTATAAAAGCAGTTGAAAGATTCGATTACTCCAAAGGGTTCAGGTTTTCAACATATGCCTGCTGGTGGATTAATCAGGCCATGACAAGAGGGGTTTTTAATCAAACACGCACTGTTAAGATGCCGGCTTATTTGCTAGAAAAAGCCGGGAAGGTAAGACATGTAAAGAGAATTCTGACTGAAGCCAACAAAAGGGAGCCAATTCCCGAAGAAATTGCGGAAAAGGCTCAGATGAGTGTTGAAAATGTAAAAAGAATTCTTGAATCAAGCGGCAACAGAGTGGTCCGTTTGGATACACCGGTTTATGACGGGGAAAAGGCCACTTATCTGGATTATGTCGAGGATTCAGGCTCGCTCGTTGTAGACAGCATGATTGCCGAGATATCCATACCGGGAAATATTAACACTGCGCTTCTCAGGCTCTCAGAGCGTGAGAGGGAAGTGGTTAAGATGCGTTTTGGAATCGGTTACGAGAATGCATACACACTTGATGAGATCGGCAGGAAATTTAAACTAACAAGAGAACGAATCAGACAAATAGAAAAGAAGGCGCTTGAGAGAATCAAAAGGTCAAAATCGGCTCCTGTACTAAGGAGTTTGATGGACGTTTATAATCACTAATTGTTATTACATACATTTTTCATCCACCATCCGCAAAGAAGGGAGCTTCGGCTCCCTTTTTTGTTTTCAGCCTCTAATATAGTTTACCAAGCCCGTTCGGGCGGATAATCATTTAAGCCTGAATCATGTATCCTGTATCTTCTATGCAGGCAGATAATATCCACAAGATAGTCAAAACTCTATCAGAGGAAACACCAAAATGGGATGTTCCGATTGTTACTCTAGTGGCCGAGTCTTCGCATGATCCTTTTAAGGTATTAATTTCTACGGTACTAAGCCTTCGTACCAAAGATGAGACTACAGCAGCAGCTTCAAGAAAGTTGTTTAAGCTCGCAGACAATCCTGCCGACATGCTTAAAATATCCGAGAAGAAGATTATGAATGCAATTTATCCGGTAGGGTTCTATAAAACAAAAGCTAAAAACATAAAAACAATCTCCAAAGAGTTAATGGAAAAGTACGACGGCAGAGTGCCCGATGATATAGACGAGCTATTAAAATTCAAAGGAGTAGGGCGGAAGACTGCAAACCTTGTTGTGACGCTCGGCTACAACAAACCAGGCATATGTGTCGACACTCATGTGCACCGTATCTCGAACCGCTTCGGCTACATAAAAACTAAAACACCCGATGAAACTGAGATGGTACTTAGAAAGAAATTGCCGAGAGATTACTGGATAGACTACAACAGCCTTCTTGTAGCATTCGGACAGCACCTCTGCCGGCCAATTTCACCCAAATGCTCAGAGTGTCCTGTTGAAGAGTACTGCGACAGGGTAGGGGTGGATAAGAACCGGTAATCTAAATCAACATCAAGGACTTATAACCTCTGGGATTTTTAAGTATGAGGAGAGAAAAGTTTCTCTCCCCATAAATCGATTTTATATTTACAGATTAATTTTGTGTGTTGGGTGTAACTATATTGAACCAGAAGTCAAATGTATCTAGCATCGAAACCAGCTCACCCAGCTTGGCCTGATCGCCTTCAACTGAAATGTCACCGGATTTGATATTGTCATTGAGTGTTACCTGACCAAGCAAAACGTTGTTTAAAGTTGACCGCTTTAAAGTTATAGTTGCGTCAGCATTGTCTGACTGTTTGTTTTTGCTGTAATGAATAGCGCTGTTCTCAAGCCCTAAAACGTATTTCTCATTTGTATCGGTAAAGTCGAAATTAAGCGTTATCGTTTTGCCGTCTGCTTTGGGGCCGTTGAGCCTCATTGCAACCCAGTCAAAAAGAAGATCAAGGTTCATTGCCCGTATAGTGTCGGGGCTGGCCGTATCCGGCGCTCCGAGTTCTTTAACTCCTTCGCGAAGCTCCTTAGCGCCGCTCAGATAAAAGTTCCTCCAGGGGCCTGATTCCGCTTGATATCCCAGTTGCTCAAGAGCGTCGGCCTGAAGATTCTTGGCTGCCTGATTGTCAGGTTCGGCAAAAACAACATGGTTTACAACCTCGGCCACCCAGCGGTACTCGCCCTTATCATAATATTCCTTTGCCTTGGAAAGGACCGCATCCGATCCGCCCATGAACTCAACATACTTTTTGCTGGATTCCACCTCCGGGAGTACATGAAGCGTTGCCGGGTTTCCGTCAAACCAGCCAAGATAATTTACATAGGTTGATTTAACGTCGTGATTAACAGAACCGTAGTATCCCCTGTTTGACCAGACTGTCGCCAGGCTTTCAGGCAATTCGATCATTTCCGCTATTTCAACCATTTTATAGCCGTGATTAGCAAGTCTGAGCGGCTGGTCGTTAATGTATCTATAGAGGTCGCGCTGCTTTTTCAGATGCTCAACAACTTCAACTTTTCCCCATACCGGCCAGTGATGAGGAGCGTAGAGTACTTCTACCTCGCCTCCCCAGTTATCAATTGCTTCGTTTAAATATTTAGACCAGCCGAGAGGGTCGCGTATCTTGGCCCCTCTGAGAGAATAAGTGTTGTGAAGTGTGTGTGTTGCGTCCTCTGCTGTGCAAAGAGCTTTCATTTCAGGAATATAAAAGAACATCTCCGAAGGCGCTTCTGAGTTTGGAGCCATCCAGAACTCAACATCAAGCCCTGCAATATTATGCGTCTCTCCGTTATTTTTAATTACATCTGTAGGTGGGATCAGAGTTACTGTGCCATAAGATGTTGTCACTCCAAGCCCCGCTCCTACCTGCCCCTTAGGTTCTTGAGGTAGCAGGTTGCCGTACATGTAACTTGCTCTTCTGCTCATGGCGTTTCCAGCCATTACGTTTTCAGCTACTGCATGGTCCAGAAAACCCTCAGGAGCGAATATTCTAACCTTTCCAGAATTCACATCCTCTTCAGTAACAACTCCTCTGACGCCGCCGTAGTGGTCAACATGGCTGTGAGAGTATATAACTGCCACAACAGGTTTCTCGGGACGGTGTTGGTAATAAAGATCAAGAGCGGCTTTCGCAGTTTCAGCCGAGATGAGAGGGTCCATTACTATTATTCCGTCTTTTCCTTCTATGAAAGTAATATTGGATAAATCTGCTGTTCTTACCTGGTAAATTCCCGGAACTACTTCAAACAAACCGCCCTGAACAATAAGCTGTGCTTGTCTCCAGAGGCTCGGGTTTACTGAATCAGGTGCCGGCTCTCCCACTTTTATGAAGTCGAATTTTGATAGGTCCCATATGGGTACGCCTTTTTCATTTGTTATTACTCCATTGTTAGGAAGAGGTGCGATAAATCCCTTTTTTGCGGCTTCAAAGCTGGCCATATCGGAAAATGGTAATTGCTCAAGAAGCTTTGCGTTCGTCGCTTTTGTCGCGTCTGTCGCATCCTTCGGTGTTTCCTGAGAATATGCACTAGAAACAGGCTGTGCTATAACTGTCAAAATTAATACCGCAAAAAACAAAATGGATTTATGATTATTGATCATTTTTAACCTCCTGTAGATTGAATCAATTTCAAAGAAGGAAATGCTAGGAATTATATATAAAATTTAAAGTAAAATTACGACCCCGCCTCATGATCATAGTAACCAAAATATAAGGTCATTACAATGAAGTTTGCCGATCATCTGTTGGTATCTGGATACAGCAATAATTAGTCTGCGATCAAATCTGCTTTTTACTGAGCGTTAATGTTTAGCTTTTGCTGCAACTGGACCATTGGCTGCTGATTTACAAAGATATACCCCTCATTGGGACGGTCGAGATCCGTGATGAGAAGAATTACCGTAGCAAACGTTACAGCCATTATTATGCTTACAAGCACGCTTCCGGTTTTCGAAGCCCCCAGTTCATACCCGACCAGTCCAAAAGATAGAATAGACAGCAGATATAAAGCTCCCCAGATAGCGCCTGGGATATGGTACTGAAGAGCTACGACAATCCGCTCGGTGTGAAGATCTATAAGATCGTTAAGTGAGGTTATGAAAAGCCCTACTACTTCGGAGTCAGGGTTTTGTCTTGCAATAGGCACAGTCTGAGCCCACAAATTATCCTGAACGGCCTCAGCTTGATTAACCAGTTCTTGCAGCATGGCAGAATCCCGCCACTTGCTGCGTTCAATCAGTACCGCATGCATATCCACATAATTTCTCAGCAGTTTTTTAATTTCATCCCGGGATGGATTGGGCAGGAAGTCGGCGCGGAGATAAGTTGTACCAATAGCGTTTACTTCATTGAGCAAAATTTCTTTACGTTCTGTGTAACGGTTTGCAGCAATGTTAAATGTAAATGCCAGCATAAATGCCAGCAGACCAAGTGAAGCGGTAACAACTGAACCTGAGAACAACTCACCACCGCCCTTGTTTCTCAACCGCATGTACATACCAATTCTGTATCCTAAATAAACCGCCAGGAGTACAATAAGCAGAGTGGTTAAACCTACGAGCCAGAGTGGCATTACCCGTAAAAAAAGATCATATATTACCAAATGCATTACCCCCATCCATTCAAATTATGCTAAACAGGATTATTTTATATCAAACTTAATGGATTTGTATATGGTTTTTTTCAGGCGGATAATTTATCTATTGTTTCTAGGAAATCTTAACAAATCCCCCAAAAGTTTGACTATCGCACCAATCCAAATATAATTCATAGACCGACATATTTACACTCTACCAGGAGGACGTAAAAAGCTTGGAAACTGTAGTCTTTTATGTATTTGCGGCGCTTGCTCTTGCTGGAGCGCTGATGGTTATTTCATTTAAAAATCCGGTCTCAAGCGCGCTGTCTCTGGTTCTCACTCTATTCGCCACAGCTGTGCTATTTGTGCTTCTTCTCGCACACTTTGTAGCCGTTATACAAATTCTTGTATATGCGGGGGCGATAATGATACTTTTCCTCTTTACAGTAATGTTCCTGAACCTGAAAGAGGGAGCCCTGGAATTTGAATCAAAACACCTGGGCTTTAAAGTGAGCGCACTGTTAGTCATTCTTCTCTTCGTCGGCTATTTCGGGAGTCTGGGATTCAAGAAAGGAATAGCTTTAATCAGCAACAGCAGCAAAAACCTGGAGGGGTTCGGTACAGTGCAGGGTGTCGGCACAAGTCTCTTTACGGACTATTTACTTCCGTTTGAACTAACATCAATACTAATAATAGTTGCGATCATAGGTGTGGTTGCGATAGCAAAAAAGAGGGCAAGTTAAGTTGAGTATTGGAATTGAACACTATCTGATTTTAAGCGCGATTCTATTTGTAGTGGGTGCATACGGCGTAATTGTCAGGAAGAATCTGATTATTGTGCTGATGTGCCTTGAGCTCATGCTCAACTCGGCAAATCTGGCTTTTGTGGCTTTTTCAAATGCTCTTGGCGATATGACAGGTCATGTGTTCATGATTATGTCAATTACGGTCGCAGCAGCTGAAGTCGCAGTGGGTCTTGCGCTTCTGGTATCAATTTACTCACACAGAGAATCTCTAGATATCGACATATTAAAGCTTCTTAAGGGATAATTCGAAATGATAGTATGGATAATTTTATTTCCTCTGATTGGCGCCGTCATAAACGGCCTGCTGTTCGCATCAGGCTTATGGAAAAAGAAACTTAACGGGGACGAGCACGCTGAGCATAGTATTTCTGGCCTAATAGCCTCAGGCGCGGTGTTATTATCGGCAATACTTTCCACATATTATTTTGTTCAGTTGTTATCGCTTGAACCCTCACAGAGGCAGATCATACAGGAACTATTCGTCTGGATTCCCTCAGGAGAGTTCACTGTCAGTTTTGAATTAATGTTTGATACCCTATCTAGCGTTATGTCGCTTGTTATCACATGGATCGGGTTCCTGATACACATTTATTCCTTGGGCTATATGCACCACGACAAAGGTTTTGCGAAGTATTTCACATATTTAAATATATTTGTCTTTTTTATGCTTATTCTCGTGCTCGGAAACAACTTCCCGCTAATGTTTGTCGGATGGGAAGGGGTTGGACTGGCGTCATTCCTCTTGATAGGTTTCTGGTACCAGGACACAGAGAAGGCTTATGCGGGCAGAAAGGCATTTGTTGTTAATAGAATTGGTGATTTCGGCTTTATTCTGGGTATTTTCCTTATCTTTTTCATCTTCGGCTCTGTGAATTATCAAGAGGTATTCGGAAAAGCTCTTGACCCTGGTTTTATGGGCACTGTTTCAGGTGTAACTATAACCGCAATCGGACTTTTATTATTCGTCGGAGCTGTTGGTAAATCAGCTCAGTTCCCGCTCTATGTGTGGCTTCCTGACGCTATGGCAGGTCCCACGCCTGTGAGTGCTCTCATACACGCCGCAACGATGGTAACTGCCGGTGCCTACATGATGGCAAGGTGTAATGTGTTTTATTCACAGTCGCCTACAGTGCAGATGATTGTGGTGTCTATCGCGGCCTTTACGGCAATACTCGCGGCCTCGATTGCGCTAACTCAAAATGATATTAAAAAAGTACTTGCCTACTCTACTGTGAGCCAGCTTGGATATATGTTTATGGCAATAGGGGCGGGCGCATATGTAGCGGGCCTATTCCACCTTGTGACCCACGCGTTTTTCAAAGCTCTCTTGTTCCTCGGCTCAGGCAGCGTAATTCATGCCATGAGTGACGAGCAGGATATCCGCAAGATGGGAGGGCTCAGAAAGAAAATCCCGATTACGGCGATAACATTCCTTATAGGTACTCTCGCTATTGCAGGCGTGCCGTTTTTATCCGGTTTTTTCAGTAAGGATGAAATATTGGCTTCCCTATACCATAGAGGCTATACGATCCACTGGATTATTGCCTTGATTACGGTCGTACTTACGGCACTTTACATGCTCAGGCTTTATCTGCTTACATTTGAAGGCAAATCCAGGGTATCTGATACAATTAAACGCCATATACATGAATCTCCGTATTCGATGACAATTCCCCTTATGGTTTTAGCTGTGCTTTCTATACTGGGCGGATATATTGGCATTCCCGATTTCATGGGCAAAGTCGTTGGACTTTCCGATACCAATTTATTTGAGCACTATCTTGCGCCAGCAATTTTGTTAGACAGTGCAAAAGATGCCGGACATCATTTGTTTGGCCATTGGGACCTTGCGGCGATTTCAGTCGGCGGGGCTGCTTTGGGTATAATCATAGCGTTTTATCTCTATTATATTAAACCGTCTGCTGCAGATAAGTTAGCAAAAGATATAGAACCGGTTTACGAAGGTTCATTGAATAAGTGGTATGTGGACGAGCTTTACGACTATATCTTCGTTCAACCGTTTTCTTATTTGTGTAATGCCGCTGCAAGTTTTGATCAGAAAGTGATAGACGGCGCTGTGAACGGAGTCGCCTCGGTAATTAAAGACACTGCTCTTACCTTGCAAACCGCACAAACCGGAGTTATCAGAAGCTACGCAACGCTTATGGCAATCGGCGCTGCTGTTATATTAACAATTATCGTGCTTTGGTAACGGACCGGACCTATTTCCCTGGTTACTTATTTTTTGCTGCCGTCTTGAGTTATTTCTAGAATCTTTTAGCAAAATAAGCAAATGGCGGGATAAGAAGTCCTAGTGTCTTATTATCTTCTGTAGATATACTTGGCACCGCTTTGAGAATGTCTTCTTTCTTCAGTTTTACCTGTTTGATTTGCAGATCAACTGGTTTGGTATATAGAAATTCTGTTCCAAACTCCTCAGGCAAGCCCCTTATATCAAACGAAAAATTATTTGATTCAATTAATGGATAAATTGAGGTTTCATCCGGGCCCATCACGGAGGTAGATGAAAGCATATCATTATCCCGGCCAATTTGCTCGGCAAAACTTAAGTGCGTAAGCAATAATGGCAGAGCAAAAATTATCAAAATAATTGTAATTGTAAGTTGTAATTTTCTCACGCTTATTGAGATGGAGATTCTTACTATTTGGATTCAAATAAGCGGATGAAGTAATTGTATTTTGTATTAAGGTCTTTATTTAATAAGAAGGACAATAAAAAAGGCGGCATGTAGTGTCTACATGCCGCCTTTCAGTCTTAGGAGATTTGTCGCCAATTATACATCATAGTACAGCATAAACTCATAAGGTACTGGTCTTAATTTAATAGGATTAACTTCGTTTTCCATTTTGTAGTCAACCCAGGTCTCAACAACGTCTTCAGTGAAAACATCTCCCTTGAGAAGAAACTCATGGTCATCTTTAAGGGCCATCAAGGCTGCTTCAAGTGAACCTGGTACTGATGGAATTTCTGCCAGCTCCTCTGGTCCCAATGCGTATATATCTTTATCCAATGGATCGCCAGGATTAATTTTGTTCTCGATTCCGTCGAGGCCTGCCATTAATAAAGCAGAAAACGCGAGGTATCCGTTACATGATGGATCCGGGAATCTGGTTTCGAGTCTTTTAGCTTTAGGGCTAGGGGAGTACATTGGTATTCTCACAGCAGCACTTCTGTTTCTGGCGGAATAAGCCAGGTTAACAGGCGCTTCGAACCCAGGAACTAGTCTTCTGTACGAATTGGTTGTCGGATTAGTAAAAGCACATATAGCTCCAGCGTGTTTTAATATTCCTCCAATATAATGCATAGCCATTTCACTCATGCCTGCATAACCTTTACCTGCAAATAGCGGTTTATCTTTTTTCCAGATTGACTGATGAACGTGCATTCCTGAGCCGTTATCAGCGAACAAAGGCTTAGGCATAAATGTCACAGTCTTATTATATTTTTTCGCTACATTTCTTATTACATATTTATACCACATCATTTTATCGCCCATTTCCACAAGCGGACTGAATCTCATATCAATTTCAGACTGTCCGGCTGTAGCTACTTCATGGTGCTGTGCTTCAATAGATACACCAAGCTTTTCAAGTTCTATTACCATTTCGGATCTGATGTCCTGGTAAGAATCTGTAGGTGGAGTAGGGAAATACCCTTCTTTGTGACGGGGTTTGTAACCTAAGTTTGGTCCTTCGTCGGCTCCGGAATTCCATATACCCTCAACCGAATCTACAAAATAATATCCGGAGTTTGAGGTCTGGTCGTATCTCACGTCGTCAAATATAAAGAATTCAAGCTCAGGACCAATGAAAGCCATGTCTCCGATTCCTGTACTCTTTAAATAAGCGATTGATTTCTTTGCGATATTACGAGGATCTCGTGAATAAGGCTCACGGGTAATCGGGTCTACAATATCACATAATAACACTAGCGTAGGATGTTTAAAAAATGGGTCTATCCTGGCTGTAGTTGGATCAGGCAGCATGAGCATGTCACTTGCATGGATTGACTGCCAGCCTCTAATACTTGAACCGTCAAATCCTAATCCTTCTTCAAACATTGAAACACTGAATTCGTTTACTGATATACTAAAGTGCTGCCACATGCCTATAAAATCTAAGAATCTAAAGTCAACAATCAGAACGCCGTTGTCTTTAATCATTTTTGCGACATCCGCGGGCTTATTTGTCACCATTCTACCTGATCCTCCTTTGCTTTTTGTCTTTTTTGTTGTGGGCATTATTATTAATGTCCTCCTGTAATATTAGGCTCCAGATTATAAAGCGTCGTCTCCTCTTTCGCCTGTTCTAATTCTGATTACTTCTTCCATAGGCAGTACGAATATTTTTCCGTCCCCTATTTTCCCGGTTTTGGCGCTGTCCATTATAGCATCGATAACTTTTGGAACCATGTCATCTGAAACTACAATCTCAAGTTTGATCTTCGGCAAAAAGTCTATGACATACTCAGCTCCTCTATAGAGCTCAGTGTGTCCTTTCTGTCTTCCAAAACCTTTTACTTCTGTAACTGTAAGACCCTGAATCCCGATTTCTTTTAAGGATTCTTTTACATCATCAAGCTTAAACGGTTTAACGATAGCTTCTAATTTTTTCATGGGATTTTCCTCCTTCCCATCATTAGTTGCAAAGACCATACCACTTAACTGAAATCATTTCAATCAATAAAATAAGGGGCTTGAAATAGAGTGTTGTTAATATAATGCCCAAAACTTAAGCACAAGATCCCAAAATTTAAACATTTTTCATTAATTTCTGGTGGTTACCGCATTGTTAACTTACAAAATACTTCCAATTTTCGTAAGTCTCACTTTTTCTTGAAACTGTGGCAATTATATTTGTAGTTCCTAAATAGAGGTGGTTAGGAATAGTTTAGTAATTTCCTGAAAGGTATGCAGTCTCAGGATTAAAGTTTGTGTTGATGCGGGAAATTGAGTTTTCTGTTCTAAACAATTCGGCGAATTTTTTGAGATATTCTAAGTTCAGATCCGATATAACGCAGTATTCAAGTCCGTTGTTTGTCCATTTGACGATATTGTAGCCTCTGTTCTTAAAGGTTTGTACTGTAGCCATATCTGCTTCCTTGGTGGGGAATATGAAGAGATTTATTACGTGTTCCTGGAATTGGTATATAATAGATGCAGCATTTGTTTTATTTACATAGTCCAGTCTTCCGCCTTTCAAGATATAACCATTCTCGGTGAGGTCTTTAGCCGTTGCTACAAAGTCTACTTTTCCCTTGAACCAGGGTTCAACCTGATGGGTATCAGCGGATTCGATATGGGTAAGGTTGTCTTCTATTAATGAGCGAACATGAGCAGATACTATTTGCTCTTCCATATCAATTCGACTGTGATATTTTGGCAGCAATGCCAAAACAATCAGTACTCCTGCCACTGCGGTAGCCAAAGGCGGTAGTACATAATTCAGCCAGCGCCATGAGAATTTCTTTTTCCTCTCATTTTCTGGATTCTCGTCGGACTCGGTGGATTCGGCAATCCTGTTCATAATATCTTCCTCGAGACCGTAAGGAGAAGAGTATGCGAATTCATTATGAAGAGTAATCTTCATCTGTTCCAATTCAAATTTTTCATTTGCGCAGTGGGGGCAGATTTCAAAATGTTTTTCTACAGCAGCCCTGTCTGTAGATGAAAGTTCGTTATCTACATATGCGCTAATATAGTTATATAGTATTCCCCTAACGGTGCTACAGCTCACTATGGGATCTCCTGTTCATTCTGCTGGAAAGAGTTTTCTGCAGTCGCCGTCTACCTCTGGATAGTCTGGACATTACAGTTCCTACCGGAATGCCTACAATATCGGCTATCTCTTTATATGATAGTCCTTCTATTTCATGAAGCACTATTACTTCCCTGAAAATAAGCGGCATCTCTTTTAACGCATTATGAAGGAGGTTCTTGTTGCTGGATGAATTTAAGATTTTGTCTGGTTGCAAACCCTGACTGCGTTCGCTGATAAAGCTCGGTTCGTCACTTGCGCTGTGTACGGATTCATCAAATTCAATCAGATGTTTATAATCATGCTTGCTCTTTATCCAATTGTATGATGTGTTTCTGACTATAGTAAGTAACCAGCTAAGGCTGTTTATATCTGTGTATTTTTCAAATCCCCGGAAAGCCCTGATGTATGCTTCCTGAACGACGTCTTCAGCATCCTGGTCATGGCCTGTGATCCACTTGGCCAGGTTGTATGCCGAATCCATGTGACTCAGCATTTTGGTTTCAAACTGCTCAATGAGCAAATTCTTATTCAATACGAGCCTCCATCTAACGCCGCCTATTAAATAAATCCTATAATAAGAAATAAAACTATTCTATCAAAAGTCAACTAGCACTCAATAATGATACTAATAATATAAACAGGATGTTTTGGATTATTTTATATATACCACTCTACTATAATGCGTCATCTTTTCAAAATTTTATTGTAAACTACTACGAGCTCAAGGAGCCAGGATCTGCTTGAGCTTTTACGAACTGATGAGGAAGACAGGAAAAAAAAGTTGGATCATTCATGGAAAAGACTGGAAGATTTGTGAGACTTGAGCGAAAATTTGCATCTATGATAAAGTAGGGTAAATCTAAATTAGTGATATTTAAAAACTGGAGATAAATAATGCCTGTAGATAAAAACGTATTTGGCCAGGAAATTGAGACCTGCTCCACTTCGCCGATGACAGGGTTTTACCGCGACGGCTGCTGCCGGACGGGCCCGGACGATCTAGGGATGCATGTTGTATGCGTTGAAGTAAGCGAAGAATTCCTTGAATTTTCAAAAGCAATGGGTAATGATCTTTCAACGCCCAATCCGGATTTTGAATTTCCAGGTTTAAAACCAGGAGACAGATGGTGCCTATGTGCACTAAGATGGAAAGAGGCAATGGAAAATGGAATTGCACCCCCGGTAATTCTCACATCTACACATGAGTCAGTTTTAGAAGTTATATCGTTGGATGACCTGAAAAAGTACGCCATAGACCTTTCATAAGCGAGGCTGAAAATGGGACAGGATTCTAATTGGGATTTGGATGAGAGGGTCAACAGTGTATTTACCGGTATAGTTCTTCCCTCTTTCAGGAATCTTATTGATCAATATAATGAAGTTGGAGGATATGAGGTCAAGGTTGTATCCGACAGTCCGGTAATTATGGGCATAGAGAAATACTCATCGATATCCGTTAAATATCCAGGCGGACATGAAATGATGGTATGTGTGTATTGGGTGAAAAACAGTGAAAGACTTATTGCCGAAAATATCCAGATGGTCACTCTGAACAAGAGCTTTAATGTTTTCTCCGTTACTGTTGAGGAACTCACCTCACAGCTTAAATTCCTGACCGGGTTAAGGCCTCGGAATTAGGTACCCGTCAACCAACAATTACCAGACGTAAATCCATAACATTTGTGTTTGTAGGCCCAGTAATCAAAAGATCTCCCAAAGGTTTAAAAAAGTTATATGAATTGTTTTCACACAAGTAATCAAATGCGTTCAGGTTCAAATCTTTTGCTCTTATAATTGTTGTCCCGTCTGCAATTGCTCCTGCCGCATCTGTTGGTCCGTCGTTTCCGTCGGTTCCGCCGCTTAGAACAACAACATTTTCCAGTCCTTCAATGTCTATAGCTGCGGCCAGAACAAACTCCTGGTTTCGTCCCCCCTGTCCCTTACCTTCTATTGTAACTGTGGTTTCTCCGCCCGATATAATGCAGGCGGGCCTGTTCACAGGGTTTCCGGATGAATTTATTTCTTTAGCTATTGCGGTGTGTACTTTGGCAACCTCTTCTGTTTCACCATGTATATAAGTAGACAGTATCAGGCTGTTGTAGCCAAGTTCCTTCGCTTTTTCCTGCGCTGCTTCTACGGCAAGAATGTTGCTTCCGACAATTGCGTTCTGCGTGTGCTCAAATACCGGGCTGTCAGCTTTCGGAGTATCCTCTATTTCGCCCTCGCAGCCTCTCTCAATATAATCTATTACTCTTTTAGGGACTTTTTCATTCAGTTTATATTTATTAATGATATTTCTGCAGTCATGAAAAGTGTGAGTGTCTAGCACCGTTGGCCCTGAAGCAATCACGTCGAGATTGTCCCCGATTACGTCTGAGAGTATGAGTGATATCAAGGTTGAAGGATAGACCAGCGCCGCGAGCCTCCCGCCTTTAACAGCAGATATATGTTTTCTTATGGAATTGATCTCATGAATGTCCGCACCACATTCAAGCAGCGACTGTGTGACTACCTGCTTGTCTTCAAGAGTCAGGCCTTCGGCAGGGCAAGGTAGTAGAGCGGATCCGCCGCCGGAAATCAGACACAATGCAAGATCCTTTTCCCCGGTTTTTTTGAGAAGCTCTATAATTTCCTGGCTTCCTGATATTCCAGCATCATCGGGTACGGGGTGTGCGGCTTCATTTATTTTTATCTTTTTAAGAGGAGCTGTGTGCCCGTATTTTACATTGACTATCCCGGCGGACAGTTGGTCACCAATAATTTCTTCGACTGCTTTTGCCATTGCCGCCGCGGCTTTACCCATACCTATAACGTAGATATTTTCATAATCTGTTAGGTCGTATTCCTTATCGTTTAATTGAAGCTTGTTTCCGGATCTTTTCAGATGAGTACGCACTGCTACTTCCGGGTCCACGGCTTTGAGGCCGGCTTCAAATATTGCTCTGGCATCACTTTTGAGTTTATTTGTATCCATCATTTCAATTATAACGGTAGATAGGTTAGTGGCAAGGATTGTATTCTGAAATTAATAGCGTAGTTTTAATTTGTTTACAGAGCAGTACTAATAAATTATAAGGCTTGGTTCATGAGAACATATTTAACAGTATCAGTACTAATTATTATTTTTATTGGCTTGGCAATAAGTAACCATGCACAAGAGGATAGTGATACGGAAAAGGAGATATCATGTCCGGATAGATGCATTAAGATTCAGAAAAATTGTGAGCTTTCCTGCTCGCAGATTGTTGGTGGTGGAGCCAAAAGCCGCGAGAGAAGAGAGTGTATGAAGAGCTGCGGGGACGATCTTGAACCGTGCAACGAGAGATGTCTCAACCCTACTCCTAGACCAACGTTAAAGCCCGAGCGCTATCATGATAAAACATGCTCCGGCGCATGCGACTTTAAAGCAAAAGATTGCTATCAGGTTTGCACAAAATACACAGGGGGAGGGGCAAAGAGCGGTGAAAAAGCGAAATGCCAGGATGAGTGTGTACAGAGTAAGGAGAATTGTAAAAACTGGTGTGTCAACCCGACGCCAAAGCCGACCTTGGGTCCTGACCCGCTGGAAGGCAGGCCTTGTCCTGAAGTGTGTAGTATAAAAAAGCTCGACTGTGAGGCGAATTGCAGTACTTTTATCGGCGGCGGAGCGAAAAGCGGCAAGAGAGCTGAATGTAAGAATGATTGTCAGGAAAATTTTGATGCATGCTCAGATTCCTGTGTCGAATAGAGCTTAGATTTTCCATTTGATTCTGGTAGGCATTTCTTTAACCGTTTGATGTTCAGCAATTCCATCTTGAATATCCTTTAATTTTTCAAACTTTCCTGCATACATCTCGGAGATAGGATAAGAAGTTAATCCATGGGCAAACACACTAAGTAATACTGTCATCATGATTACAGTAAATATTTCATTGCCATGAGTAATTCCGGATTCCTCAAGTATAAGTAAAGCGAACAGTATAGAGGCTATTCCTCTGGGGCCGAACCACCCGAGGTAGAGTATGGTAGGGAGCTTGAGGCCAAGCCCGGTCAGGCTCAGCGCAACCGGGATCATTCTGATGACGGTTAGGCTAAGCACACCATATATAACTATATGCCAGTTTAAGTTGCCTAACTCGGGCAGCACCATAAAAGCTCCGAATATCATAAACGTTATGAGAGTTAATAGTTGTCCTTCGGCATCTCCGAATTCAGATAATGCTTCACATGCTGTTTTTGAAGTATAGCTAAGAGTTAGCCCCGAAGTAAAAGCGGCTATGAATCCGTTGCCACCTATAAGCTCCGCTGCAGAATATGCGAGCAGCGATAAACCCAGAGCAGA
>Ga0055475_10000002_pt1 | contig 25784 bp, 23 predicted proteins | sample Muzzi_CordB_D2_FD_57681 | JGI IMG/M metagenome (GOLD analysis project Ga0055475, IMG submission 57681) | Wetland microbial communities from San Francisco Bay, California, USA, that impact long-term carbon sequestration - Muzzi_CordB_D2 | ecosystem: Environmental > Aquatic > Marine > Wetlands ... | reverse complement strand
GTTCGATAGTTGCCTTAAGGATGCCATAAAGTCTGAAAAAAAATTAAGTCGGTTAATTATTAGCCGAGTTAAACCAGAAACTGTTACTGTTGTATAACTCTAGATTATCACTTTTTGTTATATAGGTTTTATAACTCCTTCATCTCGAACCAACCATTATTTTTCATCCATTGTTAATCCTCACTCAGTCTTTTATATTAGTTTGACCCGGCTCCAAATATCATGAAACCAATGAGGTCTGAGGACTAATGAATTATCTGGATTGGATAGTTATAGCCATATACATAGGAATCCTGATTGTTTTAAGCGCCTACCTGAGTAGAAGGCAGTCAAACATAGAGGATTACTATCTGGGCGGGAGAACTATACCCTGGTGGGCAATAGGTGTGTCTACAATGGCAACACAGCTAGGCGCCATAAGTTTTATTGCCGCGCCCGCATTCGTATCGCTTAAACCCGGAGGAGGACTCAAGTGGCTCGGGTTTGAGTTCGCTGTTCCGCTAGCCATGGTCTTCATAATGATATTCCTGATTCCGGTCATACACCGCTCGGGAGGGATAAGTCTTTACGAATATCTGGAAGATCGCTTCGACGCATCAACCCGCTCCATAGTCAGCGTAATATTTCAAATCAGCCGCGCACTTGCGACGGGAGTGGGAATCTACGCAATTGGGATTGTACTCTCGGCAATATTAATAGTGCCTCTGGTTCCCACGATACTCATTATAGGATTTGTGACAATTATATATGACGTATTGGGTGGAATAAAAGCGGTGATTTATACAGATGTCGTCCAGATGTTTGTGCTTACGATTGGAATAATAATATCCGGGGTGGCGGCCTACTTTCTAATCGGTGGATTTGAAAATATGCTCTCAGGGTTTGATAAAGAGCGTCTTGAAATTATCAATTTTAGTAATCACGGATTTGGAGACGGAGAAAATTTCAGTTTTTGGGCGCTTGTGATAGGAGGATTTTTTCTCTATGTTGCCTATTACGGCTGTGACCAGAGTCAGATACAAAGGGAGATGAGCACAAAGAATCTGGATGAGGCAAGAAAATCCCTTATGCTAAACGGTTTTGCCCGGGTCCTCATAGTCGCGGCATATCTTACGATGGGTCTATTTATCGGCGCATTTGCCTTGCAGTCCGAAACCTTCATGAGCCTGATACCTAAAGATAAGGTTGACTACATGGTCCCGATTTTCGTTTTGAACTATCTTCCTCACGGGCTTATAGGCTTTATAGTCGTAGCATTGATTGCGGCTTTTATGTCGAGTCTTGACTCCGCAATTAATTCAATCAGCGCTGCGACAATGAGGGATATCTACCAGCGTTATATTAATCCTGATGCTGACGACCGTTACAACTTTATGATGTCCAGAATACTGACTATTTTCTGGGGAGTTGTCTGCACAGGTTTTGCATTCCTTGTAGGAAGTATTTCAGACACCGTGATAGAAGCGATAAATAAAGTCGGATCGCTTTTTTACGGGCCGATCCTGGCAGCTTTTGTTATGGGAATGCTGATTAAAAGAACGACAGCCCAGGCTGTAAAATTAGGGGTAGTTTCGGGTGTATTCCTAAACTTCGTTCTTTGGATTGGATTTCCCGGTATATCATGGCTGTGGTGGAATGTAACAGGATGTTTGTCCGCAATTATAATCGGTTCTGTCTGGAGCATGCTGACACCAAATCCTAAAACAGTGTCTGAGAATCTCCTTTATCAATCCGGAAATAGTAAGGGCTGGGAGTGGAGATATGTTTTTCTGATTGTATACTTTTTTTTAATAATATTTTTAAGCTATGTGGCGGAAAATGTTTGGTTAAGATAAATGCTTGATTTTATGGCAAGCCTTTTATAACTTATATATAGTTTTCAAATGCACAGAGGAGAAGAATAATGAACGTGGTAAAAATTTGCTCCATTTTAATTATTTTTACAATGCTATCTTTCGGTGTTAAGGCGTATTCTCAACAAGGAGATCTTTCTCCTCTGGGTTTTAAATTTGGAATAGATAAGAAAGAAGCTAAAAAAGTAATAGATTCCAAAGGCAAAAGGATAGTACTGGATGAAGAAGACTCTAAGGAAATGGTAGTAATAGTAATGCAGGGAGTTATCGTAAATCTTCCTATTGATGTTGCAGGTAAAGACGTAATGACTGAGCTTGAATTCTATAAGAAGAAACTCTTGTCCACATCTCTCATTTTTGCTGCTGTAGATGAAAATGAAAAAACAGCTATCGAATCGGACTTTGTGAAGTATTTTACATCTGAATACGGAGAGCCTGTAGAAAGAGAGACCATAATGCACTTCACTACAACTTCATGGGATATCCCCGATGTAAAATTGGTATTGTACACTGATAATGAAGACAATACCGTTAAAATCCAGTATAAACACATACCCGGTCTTCGGGCCAGATTTGAAGACGAACTGGATGAGAAAAGAGGGACCGTTAAAACAGATCCTGCAACCCAAATGTTCCTTGAAGGAGATTATAGCAAGCCTACTGGATATGATGAGCAGTTTGGGACTAAATAAGTACAACAATCCCGTTAGCTTTATGCCTCAAATTTCACATCCAAGTCATAAAACTTAATTAAATATGGCTTAATACCTAACATTAAAACATCTACATCTTAACGCTTAACAGCTCAACTTTTACTACTTAAATCCTCATATTCTATGCTTAATGGCTTAGCATAAAACTCTCATTTTCAATATTTAACACAATGTATTACAGAGCCTAGATTGCTATGGTCGGCATTTAATATCCCATAGGCGTGGGCCCACTCATGCTGGAGAAGCGGCAAAGTCCCGCGTCTCTTAAATGCTTTGTAACTCACTAGAATTAAATTGTTTTTTGGATCGTATTCACCGTTACACATTCCGTAATGGTAGTTGCAGGTGAATGTACTGTTAACTACTGCAATGGTAAATTGTCTAACCCCGTTACCGTTATCCGTAACATTCATACAGCTGCTGAATTCTGTAAATAGTTCATCGACTTGAAACGAAATATCCTGTTTTTTGTCTGAGAGTGATTCGATGGTAATAACTTTGAAACGGTATTTTTCGGTGACCAGATATGATTGATTTAAAAATGCATCTTTACTAACTACTTCCGGCTTCATAATGTATTTTATATGCCCCATGTTTGCACAAGAGGACATTATCAATGACATTAATAATATTATGAATGCCTTTTTTTGCATGCCATTAAGCCATTAAGATGTTAAGATTGTTAAGTTACTGATTTGTTTTGTAAAAATTTTAAATAAATACTAAATACGTACTATCTAAGATTTATAAGCCATATTTAATTTACAATTCTATCACATTAGGGAAATTTTTAATATATCCGTGGAGTTAAATACAAAAGTAACCGGCTGATGGTCATCAGCTAGTCAACAAATTGTATAATATCCGGGCATATAATAAAGAATCTACCTAATCCTTTAGAATTCGTTCCCTTTGATTGCACATCTAATCTGTTTATATTGTATATTAATTTGATGAATCTGGAAATAGCTGGAGATATATAAGAAATTAATGCAGAAAAATATTATTAAAGAGTGTTTGGCCTGGTTTGGTTCCACAAGAGCAGGTGCTTGGACAATAATTACCCTTGGGACCAGAGTAGACCGGTGGCTCATCAGGTTCTCAGGCGGTCGATTCAACTCGACTTTTGCCTGGCCGTGCTTACTTCTTACGACTAAAGGCGCTAGAACAGGAGCAAGTCGAACTGTCGCTTTATTGTTTTTGAGGGACTATGAAAATCTCGTGTTAATTGCATCAAAAGGGGGGAATTTAAAGCACCCTGCCTGGTATCTGAACCTAAGTGTAAATCCTGATGTGGAGGCATTTGTGGACGGCGAGAACGGAAAGTATTTAGCTGCGGATGCTGAGGGCGAGGAGTACGACAGACTTTGGCAGAAAGCCCTTGATGCCTATTCAGGTTATGAAAAATATCAAAAACGGGCAGGGGAGAGGAAAATTCCAATTGTTATACTTAAAACCGTTTAACTCTTCTTTAATATTATGAAATTATTTTTTGGGGAAGTTATATGCAAGATTGAGTTTATGGAGCATAGAAGTTTTTTTGAACTGATGTCTTCCCATCCTTTTAAGTATGTTATCCAAAGCTATAAGTGCCTCCAGAATATGCGGCCGTTTGTTTAACATAACGCATTCTGCCCTATGTCCCATTGCCGCATCCGTGATTTCAGCTCTTGTAGGAGATCCCTGTTTAGCCAAAGTTTCCAATACTTGTGTAGCCCATATAACAGGAATGTGGGAAGCCTCACAGAGCCATAAAATCTCTTCCTGCACTTCAGCTAAACGCTCATACCCCGACTCAACAGCCAAATCCCCACGGGCTATCATTACCCCACAGCTAGGGCTTTTCATAGCTTCAAGCAGTATGTCAGGCAAATTTTCAAACCCCCGCTTTGTTTCGATTTTTATAACAATAGCAGTCTTTTTATCTTTTGATCTAATTTGTTCTAAGAGGGACTTAATATCTTCTTCGTTGTTAACGAAAGAGAGTCCGACAATGTCGGCATTCCCCAACACAAAGTCCAACAGCGAAATATCTGAAGAGGTCAATGCCGGTAGCTGTAACTTGCTTAGGGGAAGGTTTATCCCTTTATCGCATTTTAATTTGCCAATAGTTTTATCCGTCTTTGTAATTCTTATTGTCAAGCTTTTTGAGTTTTTCCCCTCGATAATTCCTGCAATTTTCCCATCATCAAATACGATAGGCTCACCGACTTCAGCATTATCCAGTACGCTTGGGATCGTGCAACCAATTGTCTGAATCGTTTTGTTATCTATTTCTTTTGCTTCTTTCTGACCGGCATTTATATCTTTACTAAGCGCCAAAATGTCTCCGGGATGTAGGGTTAGAAAATTTTCCTGAGCCGGAAAATTTTTAACTTCACTCTGATTTTTTCCTGGACAAGACAAAATCGTTCCCGGTACTACGTATGATGTCTTTAGAGATTCGGCATAACATCCTGATTCCGTTTTCTTGGTTATTGTCATAGTCCGATTTGCGTCTCTTGCATCCACAAAATTAATAATATCGCCAATTTCAAGACTGTCGAGCCACTCTTTATCGACCGGAATCGCACTCTCGTTATCATTATCTGTGGTCCGAGTTTGTGCAATGTCCGAGATGAGTAAAATTTTTGCCGGCTTTACAACATGACCATAAGCGTCTCGTTTAGGCCTGAGCTTAATAACGGTTGGACCACGGCTTAATGGGCCGGTTCTGAGTTTGGGGCCTGGTAAATCCATCAATATCTTACATTCTTTTCCAGTTTCCTCTTGAGCTCTCTTTAGGTTCAGTATCATTTGCGACCATTTGGATTCATCATCATGGGCGCAGTTAATTCTCATACAGTTCATGCCTCTGTCCAGCAGGTTTAGAACTAATTTGTAGTCATAGGCAGCATCAGTAGGCATTGTGACCATTATGTGTGTGTTCCTGCCTTCTGGTCTGTGTCCTAAAAGTTTGTCTGTATGATTTTCTAGTAATTCTATAGCTGTTTTGAAATCTAGGTTATCACTTTCAAGATTGCTCAGTTCCTGAGGTTCACCTGTAATTCGGGATAATGTATACAGAACCGCATCAATTGTAGCAAGCACATGCATTTCAGATCGTCCAAGGGAAGAAAGCCCCATTTCAGCTAGATTCATCTGAAGCGCTCTTATGTCATGCCGTCGTAGCGCAAGATAATGTATCAGATTCCTTCCGCTCTCTCTGAAAGATGGATCAAGATTGTTGATAGTTCCCTTGTATTTGTCCGACATACACAGCATTTCGCTGCGGATATTGGTCAATTGCTCAGTTAAGCTTGAGAGCAGATATTTAGACTTTTTTGGCTTCATTCAACTAACTCTAAGACCTGGCATTACTGAAAATCCATCTTTATAAAATAACATAAAATTGTTAATGTTCAGTTAAGAAAAAGGGGTTAAAGTATCTTTATTTAAGATGTATAAATAACTATAATCTTATTTCTTCTTTTTCGGCGGTAGACTTGTAACAAATTCAATACCACGGTCTATCCATTTTTGTAGGTTCTTTTCAGTTTTAAACCCGGCAGGTTCGACATATACATAACCCTTTAATGGTTTACTATTATATATAGTATAACTCACCTAAAGTATTGAATAATAAATTTGCACTGAGCAATGAAAATCAACTGAATTGCAGTATATTATTTCAATGCAGAATAAAAGACAGTTGGAAATATGAAACTTAATTGAAAGGTGAACAATGGTAGCATCAGCACTAATTAACATTTTATGAGGTGAACAAAATTAAAGTTTAATAGCTGGGGACTGGGTAGTGAGTAGCTACACTACTGAAGCGACCTGTCCCGCATGTCCCCAGTTGTGTGAAATTTGGACAGGAAGTAAATATCATAGGACAGGAAATGAACAAAACACAGCGAACCAAAAGAATAGGGAAGGGAAAAGTATTAGCTGATGTTAAAAGAACATTGAACGAAGTCAGAGGAACAGGACCTTGGCTAAATAAAAACATAACGTTTGAAACTTCGCTAAGACTTAATGGAAATCATGATGAAAAGTTAAAGTCGATTTTAAAGTTATTGGGTCTATTGTACTGCTCCCCTATAATAGGTCCATAGTTTATCTCGATTTTGATATAATGAACCTCAGCTAAAAGCTATTCCATGTAAACTATAGAATTATGGTCATATACTGCTCAAGTATCATGTCATCAAGAGCCCATAATATTTTATAGAGAATGTAAATAATCTATAATATATCGTTGCGTTTTGCGACATATTCTATATAATATAGGGTGTAAGCTATAAAGTATATAGAGCAAAAAATGCAATCTACCACTTACAATATAGATAGAGAAAAGATTTTAGACCTTGAGCAAAGGGCAAAGCTTATAAAAACGTGCAAGGACAAAGCTGAGCTGGATTTATTACATGGTCGTGAAACATGGATAAAACGTTACATGTTGGTTGATTTAGCTCTATTTACTGGTTTGCCAGTAAAGTCCATGGGTTTTACATGTTTTTCGGATAGGGCTTTCTCATATTTCTCTGGGCCTACTCTGACCATTAGCATATCATCCACAATCCCGACACACATGTGGTCTTTGTACATATACGCTATCCGGCCGAACATTTTCTTTTCTATAACAGCTTTATTTCCGTCAAACGCCTTACTCAACCGCTCAGCTACTTTCTCATCGTAGGCCATGCATTCATTTTAATTCAAGATCTAAGATTGTACCAGAGTAATTTTATCATTCTGATATTTAATTCTTGATATGAACAATCCCATCATCTATACTTCCACACATGATCAGACTAAAAACACTATCTAAAATAATATTACTTTTTGTTATATCGCTAATTATTGCAGGCGATTACAGTTATTCACAGACAGCTGAATCCTATGTTCAGAGCGGCAGGGCCAAGTTTGAAAGCGGGGATTATCAAGGCTCAGTGGATGATATGACCAAGGCAATTGAGATTGACCCGAACAATGCTGTTTCATATGCGGGAAGAGGTTTTGCAAAGGCTGTAATGCAAGATTTTCCCGGGGCGATCCAAGACTTCAGTAAATCTGTCGAACTTGATCCTACTAATGCGGATTACTATTTCTTTAAAGCCAGTGCCGAATCATCAAACGGAGATAGTAAAGCTGCCATCAAAGATTTTGACCAGGCTATAAAGCTAAGTCCAAAAAATCCGGTATTGTATTTTTCAAGGGCTAACGAAAAAGCCAAGACCGGAGATAATAAAGGCGCTATAAAAGATTATACAAAAGCTATAGAGCTTGATCCTAATAATCCTCTTGCTTACACAGGTAGGGGCTTCGCTAAAACAGAAATAGGAGATAAAGAATCAGGATGTAAAGATATCTCCAAAGCTGAAAGCATGGGATACCCGCAGGCGGCGGAGATAAAAAAGGATCTTTGTAAATAAATCAGCCTTTTTACTCGACTACTGATAGATTTATTTCTGTAACTTTACCCCACCCTTGGCTTAAACCTGCATCTTAATGCTATACTAGGATGTAATACAAACAATCCATGGAGGGAACTCTATGACTTTATCAGACAATAAGTCTGAGCATGAAAAGCATGTGCTTACCAAGAAGAGCAGAGATGAGCTCCGCCCCCAGGATGTAATACAGATGCTACAGGATGGTAATCAACGTTTTGTAGATAACAAGTTGATAGATTGGGATTACCGTCACGAGCAGGAAGATACCTCCGGGGCGCAGTATCCAGCGGCGATAGTACTAGGCTGTATCGACTCCCGAGTGCCGGCAGAGATTCTTTTCAACCTTCGTATTGGCGACATATTCAATGCCAGGGTTGCGGGGAATATTATTGATGAAGACATAGCCGGCAGCATGGAGTACGCGTGCAAAGTTGCGGGGTCAAAAATAATCCTGGTAATGGGTCATACAAACTGCGGAGCGGTTAAGGGAGCGATAGACCAGGTAGAAATGGGCAACCTCTCACAATTGCTCGAAAAAATCAAACCTTCCATAGATACAGTTCGTGATGTCGATGGCGGGAGAACAACAAAAAACAGTGCGTTTGTAAAAGCTGTTGCCAAAATGAACGTTACGCTGACTATTGAAAATATTCGGGATATTAGCCCTTTACTTAAGGAAATGGAAGATAACAACGAAATTAATATTGTTGGCGCTATGTATGATGTCGAAACCGGAATGGTAGAGTTTCACGATTAGAAATAGTACAGTTATACCATAACTAGATTGTTACTATAAAACTATGAGCCATAGAGGTTATATATAGTACATTTCTATTAATTATACACTTCTCTAGTCAAATTTTGGTCTTCATAGTATATTCTTAAAAAGCTCTTATAACTTACTGCTATGAGAAATATACAAATTACAACTCTTTTCCTTCTATTGCTTTATTCAATGGGTCCTATATGCAGTGCGCAGAGTTTACCTGCGATACCTCCTGCACCTTCCATAAATAATGAGCCTTTTGAAGTGAATATTGGTCTATATCTGATGCATATAGTAAAGATAGATCAACCTAATCAAACCTTAAGCGGATTGTTCGAAATTACAATGTTGTGGAAAGATGACAGACTGTCTTTCCAGGGTCAGAACGGTACTCCAAAGAGCTATTCCGGAGCGGATGCTGATAAAATTCTGGCCACCATGTGGTATCCCGATCCAGAAATTGTTAATCAGGCAAGCTCTCCAAGCATTCAGAAAAATAATCTAACAATATTCCCCGACGGTTCTGTTATATATAGGTATATTTTCTCAGCGGATATTCTGACAGAGTTTGATTATACGAGATTTCCTTTTGACGATCAGGAGTTGAGAGTTGAGATTCAGTCCTTCACGTATAATTCCGATAAACTTGTGTTTATACCTTCCGAACAATATACGGGCATAAGCAAATTATTCAGGAGTGATGACTGGCTTGCCTATCCGGCAAGTGTATTTGCCGGAATTAAAAGAGCATTCGGGTTCGAGACCCAGGACCGCTCTTATATACTTTACGAGATACAGCTTGAAAGAAGATCTCAGTTTTATATATTGCAGATCATATTACCTTTCACATTCTTTATACTTATGGCAACCTCAGTGTTCTGGATATACTGGGTATCTGTAGACAGACGGGTAGCGATAGTAGCCGCTTTTATGCTGACTTCGGTCGCATTTAATTTCCTGGTGTTGAAGTATCTTCCAAGCGTACCCTATAAAACCATGCTGAACACCATAATTACAGCCGGATATTTTATGGCCGGCATATTAATTGTAGCGGTCATTACTTTTGAACTGTTTAAAGAAACTGGTCGTGAGAGAGTGTGGGTTTTGGGAAACAGAATTACCAGGTTTCTGGCTCCGATAATAATGATTGCCGTATGGCTTTTGATTTACTACATCTTTATTAACAAGGAGCTCCAAATAATATATTTGGTTAAATGAGATTAAATATCTTCTGATTAAAGCATATGGAATCAATTAAAAGATGAAAGCAATGAATAAGATTAAAGTATACAGGATGTATGTTCTATTATTGTTGAGCAGCCTGGTTATATCTCTCGCATCCAGCGGATGTAATTCAAATACTGCTGGAGTTACTGGAGAAAAATATAAAAAGGTCAATGGTATATACGGCACCATCAAGGTATCGGGCTCAACAACCATGAGTAATCTGATGGCTCTCTGGTGTAATGATTTTTCGGATATTTACCATGACGCCAACTGCATTGTTGAAAGCTTTGGCTCACGTAAAGTACCAACGGATTTGGCAATTGGGAAAATTGATATAGGTATGATGTCGGAACCCATGTCAGGTGCGGATATAGTGGACTTCAAAAACGCTTACGGATATGATCCGACTGGAATTAAAGTAGCAATCGATATGATTGCCGTACTGGTTAATAGAGAGAATCCCATAGATTGCCTGACTATAGCTGATTTAGACGGTATATACTCGGATACTTACCTATGTAAGGGTGCGACCGGTATCACGACCTGGGGAGATCTGAATCTTGACGGGAAATGGAAAAATGCTCCGATTAATATGCATGGTAGAACGCCTTTATCAGCCACGTATGATGTATTTAAAAGTCTTGTGCTTTGTGACGGAAGTTATAAAGATAACGTTAAAGAAATGGCAAGCTCCAGGGACATTATCGATTTTGTTTCAAAAGATGAATTTTCGATAGGGTACAGCGGCTCGGGCTATTTAAATTCCAGTGTAAAGGCCGTAAATGTGGGACAATCTAAGAACAACTGCTACCCGCCGGATTATAAAAATGCCACGTCCAAACAATATCCGCTTACCAGAGATCTTTATTTATACTTCAGGGAAAGTTCTTCCAACAGCATGAAAAAAATAACAATAGAATTTCTGAATTACATCCTGAGTAAAGACGGTCAAAAAGCGGTTATCGAGGCCGGACTCGTTACCTTGCCTGCAAGCGTTATTAGCCAGGAAAAGAAAAAGGTATCTAATTAGACAACAGAGCCGACGATCGGATTTAAACCGATGACCTGCTCTTTACGAGTGAAATAATACGGTTTATGCTCCTTCTTATGGATTAATATAGATTCACACCAAGCTGCTGAAACAATTGGATATTCTCACGTGCTGATTGTGTAGCCTCATATTAGCTTTTACCCATTTATAATATCATTTGGTCACAAATATGATCGCCACGAATTTATAGCAGTTTGGTCTTTTTAATCTAATAATCACGCAGATGTTGTCTGGTATCAAAAGTGAATTGGAAAATAGCGGGGCAGAATGTGTTGTTTTTAGTCCAGGACAGTCTTTTGAAACCTATGAACAAGAGGAGTTCCTGATATGAAAATCAGTTTAGTTAGAATGTTGGGATACTATATTGGAGGCATCTGGACAGCTTGGGGAGGTCGTAAAAGGATTGAAGCCAAACAGCTTAAAAACCTTCGACGCCTTGTAGAAATAGCGCGTAACGAGTCTCCATACTTTAATAAACTTTATGCCAATTTACCGGATACAAATCTGATTAAGCTAAATGATCTTCCTGCAACGTCCAAGGTTGATCTTATGGGTGAATTTGATAATTGGATCACCGATCGTTCTTTAACTCTAGCTAAAGCAAGAGAGCATATGGATAGTATGGATAACCTTGGTATCCCGATTGGCCAATATGCAGTATTCAGAACTTCCGGGAGTTCGGGGGAGCCTGCGGTTGTAGTAATTCCTCCCTCTGTTATTGAGTTTATCTACGGCCTTAACCTGGCCCGGCTTTCCAAGAGTCAACTGCTAATATTCAGGGAAATTAAAAAGGCAGGCGCTAACATTGTTATTACGGGGGGAAACGGCCATTTTGCCGGGGTTGGATTCAATAAGCTTATGCAGCATTTAAGTCCCCGGCTGGCGCAAAAAATAACTTTCATCCCGGCGGAGCAAGCTATAGAAAAAACGGTAAAACAGCTCGATGGGATCGGGCAGATAGCATCGATAACGACTTATCCAAGCATGCTTGCGATTTTGACAAGAGAAAAGGAGGCCGGACGATTAAAAATAGAACCTAAATTTTTCAAGGTTGCCGGCGAAACCTTTACACCCGAGCTTCGTAAACTCGCCGAAAAAGCATTTCCCTCGCTTGAATACGGAATTCTTGATTTTTATGGCTCTACGGAGTGTCTTTTCACGGCCTTTAGGTGCGATTGCGGCCGACAACATGTACCGGAAGATTGGGTCATACTGGAAGCAGTAGATGAAAAAAAACAACCGTTGCCGGATGGCGAATTATCTGCTACGGCATTGTTAACTGTACTAGCAAATTATGTTCAGCCGTTTATTCGCTATGATATAGGCGATTGTTTGCGATTTTATCCTGACCCCTGTGCTTGCGGCTCTCCATTTAGAAGTTTTGAAATTGAGGGGCGACAGGCTACAGTTATTCAAGTGGGAAATGTTACTTTGTCACCCCTGGCTTTTAACTTAGAACATGAGAGTGCTCAGCGAGTGCAATTGGTACAAAATTCAGAATTTGTTTTTGAAGTTCGGGCCGAGCTTTTAGATCATGTGAACCCAGATCAAGTTTTTGAGCAAATAATTCAGTCGATTAATGAGGTGTTTTCAAAAAACGGACTGGCAGATGTCATAGTTGGAAAAAGTGATGCCCCGCCTCAGCTAACAGCAAGTGGTAAGTTTCATGAAGTGATCCCCTATCAAAATTTATAGACTTTTCGAATTGTAAACAGCTATAATCACTAGTAGCGGTGTATGGGATTTGAATGCTTCATATGCTCTTTATGAGAGAGAATTAGATATTTAGACCGCTTTCACTTCATTTGCAATTTTCTTCAATATTTCAGAGTGTTAGCACTATTGCAAGAACACTACTTTACATGCAGTATCTCATATTTGTACCGATTCTAAGAATCATATGGTCTCAATGATATTAGTCCGTAATCTCAAAACGTTGTAACCCCTTGTAATTACTTGAGCCGACGATCGGATTTGAACCGATGACCTGCTCTTTACGAGAGAGCTGCTCTACCACTGAGCTACGTCGGCTGATAAAGAGTGTTTTTAGTATAAAACTCTGGTTAGAATAAACTAATTCTATAGGAATTCAAAGGCACTAAAGTTAGTAGTTATTTAGAGAGTCGCTGAAGTTTAATACACACAGGACCTGGCTAAAGTCTCACCTTTCTTCACATAAATATGTACGCAAACAGGCTGCTTCATAGCGTCTCTTGCCCTGTCTTCAATGGTGCTTGCAAGCTCTGTAGCCCTTGATTTTTGGCTTGATGGAATTTGAACCCACATTGATACGGGTGTTACCCATTCTACGCTTTTGAAATTTCTTAACTGTTGGATTATCGCAGTGAAGTGCTTTTGAGAAGGTGTTAATGGATAGTAATTGTCGGCAAAACTTTCGAAGGTAAAAGTTCCAAACGCAATAGCCGCCACCAATATAAGGGATTTTATATATTTCATTGCTCACATCCTCCTTTAATTGCTAAATGTTAACTGTTACTAATCACTTAATAAAGACTCTCTAAAAATATTATCTAGCCACCCATCCGCCGTCAACGGATAGCATCGTTCCTGTCATAAATCCTACATTGTCATCACACAAGAATAGAACGGCATGGGCTATTTCGTCCGGTGTGCCAAATCTTCCCATAGGGTGAAATGACTTAAATAGCTCCTCTGCTCCCGATCTGTCGGGCATTGCATCGAGCAGGCCGTCAACCATGGGTGTCTCAATTGTTCCCGGGCAAATGGCGTTTACCCTTATTCCTTGCTGGGCATATTCGAGCGCTGTGCTTCTTGTAAGCTGTGTTACCGCTCCCTTTGTTGCATTATAAGCTGCAACACCCGGCACTGCTTTCAATCCTAAGATTGAAGAATTATTTACAATACAACCATATCCTTTTTCAAGCATATGAGGAATAACGTGCTTCGACATCAGATAGGTTCCTTTTACATTAATTGCAAATGTTTTATCCCAAATCTCCGTATCCGTTTCATGAGTAGTACCAAGATATAGTACACCTGCGTTATTAAACAGAATATCAATTTTCCCGTATTTATCTATAACGTGCTGAACTGTTTCAATTGTTCTTTGCTCGTCTGACACATCACCTACAAAATATTCTATTTCCGCACCCTGTTGTTTGGCTTCTTCGACCGCCTCTTTTAGCCTCTCCTCATTCCTTCCGGTGATTATTACCTTTGCCCCTTCTTTGGCGAATAGGATTGCCGTGGCTTTTCCCAAGCCAAGACTTCCCCCGGTGATTAGGGCTACTTTGTCTTTTAGTTTCATTTGAATTGATCTCCTCTGAAAGTAGTTAGCTAGAAATTATAAAGTATCGTAATATCTTATTCAAGGAATTTAGAACAAGAGGATGAGATTTAACTTTACATTAAGGAATTTTTTGAAATCATGTTATCTTAATTGTTTCGTATAATTATCAGTAGCATTTTGTTAAAATTAATGGGAGGAAAATAATGAGCGAAATAATAGAAAACGGAGATACCGTAACATTTACATATGAGGGAAAAATAGATGACGGGTCTACTTTTCATTTGCATGAAGATGGTCCTGTGGCTGTTCAGATCGGAGATAAAAAGCTCGTAAAAGGCCTTGAAGAAGGTATCATGGGAATGGAGCAGGGCGGAGAAAAAGAGTTTAAGGTTTCCGCTGCAGACGGTTATGGCGAGATAAATCTGGATTTAATCCAGACTGTTGAAACTGAAATGCTTAAACAAACGGATATAACTCCTGAAGTAGGAATGGTTATTCAGACATCTTATGGCAATTGCCATGTGACTGAAATTGATGATGATACTGTTGAAATCAGCTACAATCATCCACTGGCCGGAGAAACCCTGACCTATTCCGTAAAGATCGTTCATATTCAGAAAAAATAGTACCAAATGAGATACTCTTCCTCGAACAGCTAAACATAAATTTCTCTTGATTATAAAGAAACAGCTTCCTATACTTTATTAAGGAGGTAAGCAGCATGGAAACTATGTTGAGTATATTTGTGGGGGTAGGGCTAGCGGCCGCATGCGGTTTCAGGATATTTGTGCCGCTTTTAGTAATGAGTATTGCATCACTAACAGGGCAGCTTGCGCTGTCTCCCGACTTTGAGTGGATTGCGACATATCCCGCTTTGGCGGCATTTAGTATTGCCACATTATTTGAGATTGCTGCATATTACATTCCATGGGTTGATAATCTCCTCGATACAATTGCTGTTCCGGCAGCGACGGTTGCAGGCACTATTGTAATGGCATCCGCAGTTTCAGATATGAGCCCGTTTTTACAGTGGGGCCTGGCTGTTATAGTTGGCGGTGGGGTTGCAGGTACAATTCAGGGATTTACCACAATAACCAGGATTGCTTCCACTGCTACTACTGGAGGGCTGGGTAATCCAGTGGTTTCTACAGCAGAAGCAGGAGGGTCACTAGTAATGTCTATTTTGGCTTTAACCCTGCCGGTTGTTGCTGCAGTTTTAGTTGTGGTAATTATTTTTTTCGCTTTTAAAAAGATCTACGGATGGCTATCAAGAAAAAACAAGCTCGAACCGGGCCGAAGTTAGTTAAATAAGTCTTTTAGAATGGATTCAGCTGCAGTTTCTCCCGAGTGTACGCATTCAGGTATTCCAACGCCATTGTAAGCGTTGCCAGCTAGTTTAATCCCCTTATGCTTTGACATTTGTCCCATGATACTACTTACTAGTTCTCGATGTCCTACGTAATATTGAGGCATAGCCTCCGGGTATCGTTGAATTAAAGTTATTTCGGGATCCCCCTTAATTCCTAAAATCGCAGTTAGCTCGCTTTTGGCTTTTTCTAGTATCTCATTATCATCAAGCTCATAAATCCCGGGGTTTAGCGCACCACCCAGAAAAGCACGTAATATTGTACAACCTTCCGGTGCTCTTCCGTCAAACTTAACACTGCTGAATGAACAGGCAATAAGATCGCTTTTCTCGACATCAGGAACCACAAATCCAAAGCCGTCTAACTTCTGTGAAATTAGCTCATTCTTATAAGCAAATATTACTACGACAGAAGACGCGTATTCAATTGAAGAAAGTTCAGAAGTAAGATCATCGTTAATGTCTTTAAGCAGAGTGGCGGCATGGTAGGAGGGGGTTGTTATGATTACACCTGCTGCATCGATATGTCTGTTGCCGGTTTGTATATTCCACGAACCTCCAGTTGGAGCAATTTGTGTAACTGTCTCATTTAGGAATACCGATTCCTCCAGGAGACTTTTTTCAAGTGCATCAATTAAAGTCTGCATACCGTTTATGTATGATAAAAATTGGCTGTAACGTGCCCCGGAATCACTCTTGCTGTCCGAAGTATTTTTCAGCATGCCTCTTATAACGCTTCCGTATTTTTGCTCCATCTCAATGAACTGCGGCATTGTAGCCTTAAGGCTGAGTTTTTCGGGGTCTGCTGTATATATGCCTCCAATCATTGGCTGCGCCATTCGTTCAAGCGCTTCATTCCCAAAGCGGCGCCTGACAAATGAGGCCAGGCTCTCATCACCTGATGAACCCTTGGAAATAAACAGATCGAATATCATCCTGATTTTCCCTGTCCACGAAAATAAAGGGGATTTCAGAAAGGGCATAATTTTAGAAGGGGCGAGCATTAAAAATCCCTCAGGCACAGGAACAAGTCTTTTTTCCCAAAGTACGTATGTACCCCGCTTTTCTTCATTGGTTTCGATCAACTTGTTTTCTAGTCCGAGCCTCTTTGACAGATCAAGGGCCCATGGTCTTTTGGTGAAAAACATATCGGGCCCAAGCTCAATCAAAAAACCGTCTTTTTTAACTGTCGTTATTGGCCCGCCAAGCTTGGCGGTTTTCTCGATCAAGAGTACTTGAACGTCCAGATTATTTTGGTTTTTAAGCTCAACTATGCGGTGGGCCGCGCTGAGGCCCGAAATTCCACCACCGACAATTACTACTTTTTTAGCCATAAGATTATTTAACCATAGTTGAGAAACTAATAAAGCGGGGATAATTAGAAGCCATCAAATCAGGAAAACTTTGAAACCGCCTGTAAAAATATAAACAACTGCCGCAATGGAAAGAAAAGGCCCAAAGGGAAGGGCGTATTTCAGGTCGCCTTTTTTGGCGATTATTATTGAGATACCTATAACCGAGCCAAGAATGGAGCCGAGAAAGATTACGAACAGGACCCCCTCCCAGCCGAAAAAAGCGCCTATCATTGCCAGAAGCTTTACATCTCCCATGCCCATGCCGTCCCTTTTTTTTAGCGCCTTATATAAATAAGCTGTTAGAAGAAGTATCCCACCGCCAAGTATTATTCCGAATATAGAATCCAGTATGGGGAGCTCTCTTAGCAGAGAGAAGAAGTTTTGAGTTTCATTAAATGCCTGTATCGCTTGTCCGAAATTGTTCCAATCAGTAATTAAGGCGCTGTACAAAATTCCTACCACAATACCGGGATAGCTAATGACATTTGGAATAATCTTATGTTCAAGATCAATAAAAGTTATTGCGATAAGAGAGGAGATTAATAATAAATAAAATAAAGTCTCGATACCAAGCCCAAATTCCCAAACTGTTGCTAAAAATAAAAGTCCTGTAATTAGTTCAACTACAGGATATCTCCCTGAAATTCTTGAATTGCAATTTTGGCACTTGCCGCCTAATACTATATAACTTAAAATTGGGATATTATAGTAAAAGCTTATTGGATGATCACACGATGTACAGTGTGATCCCGGTAAAACAATTGATTTTTCTCTTGGAATTCTGTAAATACAGACATTCAGGAAACTGCCTATAACTGTTCCAAAAATAAATGAGATTACATATATAAAGATATCTGTGGTTGGCACTAGTTTAGTCCGATCAACCTGCCTGAGTTTGCCCTTTATGAGCCGACAACTTGTCTTTAATCTCTTTTAAGGCTTCTTTGAAGTGCATATGAGTGATTTTTAAGCTTTTTTTGCGGTTTTTAATATGTTCTCTAATGGCAATCATTGACGCTCTCTGACAAAGGAGCTCAATGTCTGCTCCTGAGAACCCTTTTGCCATGTTTGATATCTCTTTTAATTTCGCGTCTCTGGCGATTGGTTTTCCGCGGGTATGAATCTTTAAAATTTCATATAATTCATTGTTCTTGGGATATGGAAAATCGAGAATAATGTCAAACCTTCCGGCTCTGAGGAGTGCCGGGTCTACGATATCCGCCCTATTTGTAGCCGCTAGTATCAGTACCTCCCTCAAATCCTCAACACCATCCATTTCGGTAAGAAGCTGGCTAACAACTCGCTCAGAAACTCGAGTCCCGTCAGATTCTCTCCGGCATGGTGCAAGTGCGTCTATCTCATCAAAGAAGATAATACAGGGAGCTACCTGCTTTGCTTTTTTAAATACATCCCGAACGGCATGCTCAGATTCTCCAACATACTTTGATAGTAATTCAGCCCCTTTTACAGAAATGAAATTAGCGCCGCTCTGGTTGGCAAGAGCCTTGGCGATAAGCGTTTTCCCAGTTCCAGGAGGACCGCATAATAGGATCCCTTTTGGAGCCTTTGCTTCAGTTATTTCAAACAGGTCCTTATGGGTAAACGGCCATATAACCGCCTCAACAAGCCTGTCTTTTATTTCCGTAAGTCCCCCGATGTCTTCCCAGGTAACTTTAGATATTTCTACGAATATTTCTCTTATTGCAGATGGTTCAACGTCTTTTAGAGCGTTCATAAAATCACTCATTCCGACAGCAATAGGGGTGAGTTTGAATTCATTCTCTTGAGAGGACGGATCGTCATCATCAAATTCAGGTAGAGTCCTTCTAAGTGCTTTCATTGCTGCTTCACGGCAGAGATTCTCTATGTCAGCTCCCACAAATCCGTGGGTGAGATCAGCAAGTTTTTCCAAATCCAGATCATCATCCAGCGGCATTCCCCGTGAATGAACTCCTAATATCTGGAGCCTTCCGTTTCTGTCCGGCACATCTAGGCTAATCTCCCTGTCGAACCTTCCCGGCCTTCTTAATGCAGGGTCAAGAGAGGAGGGCAAATTAGTAGCCCCGATAACAACTATGTTTCCCCTGTCCTTTAGACCATCCATCAATGACAGTAGCTGAGCTACGATTCTTTTCTCCACATCACCTGAAACTTTATCCCGTTTCGGCGCTATAGCATCAAGCTCGTCCAGAAAAATAATAGAAGGCTGGTTTCTGGTTGCGATCTCAAAAATATCTCTTAAACGTGCCTCACTTTCTCCATAAAATTTGTGCATGATTTCGGGGCCGTTGATTACCTGAAAATTAGCATTCGTCTCATGGGCAACAGCTTTTGCCAGCAAGGTTTTTCCGCTTCCAGGGGGTCCTACAAGCAAAATTCCCCTTGGCGGGTCAATTCCCATTCTGTTAAATAACTGTGGATATTTAAGTGGAAGCTCAACAATTTCGCGAATTTTCTTAAGTTGTTCTCCGACGCCGCCTATATCGGCATAACTTACTTTGGAGCTGTCGAACTTTTCTTTGGGTCTTTTTTTTATGTCGAGCTTTGTTGAAGATCTTATTATTACCGAATTTGAAGGCATAACCCCTATTACCTGAAAATCTTCATTCTTTTTCCCTGGCAGGTTTACTCTCAGTTTATCTCCAACAGTTATCGGAAAGCCGTCCAGGCGGTCCTGCAGATATTTATTCTCGTTGCCGTTATATAAAATATCGTTATTTCTGGGGGCGAGAATTACTTTAGTCGCGGATTTTGAATCGATTTTTTTTATGAAAACGTGTTCGTTTAATTCTACTCGCGCATTCTCTCTGGTTACATCATCAAGCTCGATAATTGATTTGGCGGTCTTGCCTTTATCAAGGGGCATAACCCTAACTATGGTTTTTCTCTTGCCGCCTATCTCAACCAGGTCCCAGGCTTCAACCCCGAGTTCACGCATATCTCCTGAGTTGAGTCTTGCGAACCCTTTCCCGGAATCCTTATTTTCTATCCTGCATATTTTAAGAGCAATCATAATATACGCCTTAAAAAAATAATACCGCCAACATAGGGCGGGTCAAGCTGTAATTAGACACAGTACAATTCCACACACAGGCAATTGAATAAAAGCCACATATTTATTATACTCTTTCAAATTCAAATAACGCAGCGTACCTGTGATACTTAAATCCCTGACACTAAAAAACTTTAAATCCTATACGGCTGAGACCTTCAGTTTTCACGATAGATTTAACCTGATTATTGGCGAAAACGCTCAGGGTAAGACCAATTTACTGGAAGCCATACATTTTCTGCTGTCTTTAAAACCCTTCAGGCAATTAAGAACAGAAGAAATAATAAGGTTTGGAGCCTCCGAGTGCAGGCTCAAGGGGGAGGTAGAGTCTGAGGCGGGATTTGATGAAATAAATATTCTCCTGGATGAAAATCATAAAACTCTAAAGCTCAATAATAAAATTGTTTACAAGACTTCCGGAGTTGCCGGTAGGTACAGCGTTGTTTCATTTCTTCCAACTGATATCGACATTGTTAAAGGGTCGCCTCATGGGAGAAGAAGATATATAGATTCTATAATATCCTCGGTTATTCCTGAGCATCTAAAGGCCTTGAAGCTCTATCAGCGAGCGCTAAGTCAAAGAAACGCTGTTTTGGCCAAAAATCCTTCACTTACACAGGACAGAATCGAAGTTTGGGATGAGCAAGTGGCCGAGATAGGCGCCCGGGTAATTAAGAGAAGGCTCCAAATAATAAAAGAAATAGCTCCGGTACTTAATAAGATTTATAAAGACACTTCGGGAACAGATCTGGAAGTTACAATCCAATACGACAGCTCGGTATCGATAAACGATGATATAGAAAACACCTTTAAGAAAGCCCTCAGTGAAAAGTTTGAACAGGATAAGAGACGTTATCATACAACAGTTGGTCCGCACCGTGACAAAATCAGTTTTTTTATTTCAGGCAGGGACGCTTCAGTATATTCATCTCAAGGCGAGGCCAAGAATCTGGCACTGGCACTAAAAGCCTCTGAAATTGAAATGGTAGAACAGTTTTTAGGTAGAACGCCGATATTACTGTTGGATGATATAACAAGTGAGCTCGACAGCAACAGAAAGAGGTTTTTATTTAAACTCCTTCAGGATTTCACGGGCCAAATATTTATTACGACTACAAGCATGAAAGAAATTTTGTACAAAGGGCATATCAGGGGATTTCACATAAAAGATAGAAAAGTGCGCCAGAAAGATCTTGAGACTTGATTTATTTATATCTCGGTATACTTATATAGTCAGGTTTCGTATAGAGCTTATGACATCTTTTTTATAACCGGAGAATCAAATGAGCGAGAAAGCATTTCAGGACAACTGGGAGCACAATGAGTGCTGGGGATGCGGATGTAACAACGAGCACGGCTTACAGTTAAAAAGTTATTGGTCGGGAGACAAATCAGTTTGCGAATGGATGCCCAGTAAGAACCATAAAGCGGGTCCTACCGGATATTTAAACGGAGGGGTCATTGCCACAATTATCGACTGTCATTCAATCTGCACTGCAATTGCGGATGGTTACAAACTTGAGGACAGGGAGCTCAACAGCGATCCTATAATCTGGTATGTAACAGCATCGATGAAGATCGACTACCTCAAACCTGTCCCAATTGACAAAAAGGTCAAATTAAAAGCCAAAGTAACAATGAGAGAGGGAAGAAAATTGCTTGTAGTCTGTAAATTACTTTCAGGAGAAGATGTATGCGCAAGCGCAGAGGTACTTGCTGTAAAAGTCCCGCCTGAAAACTGGTTCGATTAAGCATTCCCATAGCATTTGTATTACCTTACAATTATATGAGTCCTATGTTCAACTACATGAGAACTACCCTAGTGTTTTCAATGCTATTTCTTGCCGGATTAATATCAGAATCATTTTCTCAAGAGATTCCAACACCTGTAACCGCAAAAATAGTTTCTGACTCATCGGAAATAAATCCGGGAGAGTCAATTAAATTAGGAGTGTTGTTTGATATTGATCCCGGGTGGCATATTTACTGGAAGTATCCGGGTGAAACCGGATTGCCTACAAAAGTTAATTTCCACGCTCCCGATGGTTTCAATCTGGATGTTATTAACTGGCCTCTGCCAATGGCATTTGAAAAACCTGAAGGCGGTATGGATTACGGCTATGAGGAATCAGCTCTGTTATGGACAGATGTGTTTATACCTTTAGATTTGAGTGAGAGTGAAAGCGGCGAGTTCAGTGCGGAAGTATCGTGGATTAGTTGTAGGGAAATTTGTATACCGGGCAAAGCCGATCTTAAATATGATATAAAAACAGAAGGCTCAGAACACCTTGAAAATGAAGCAATATTTGAAAAATGGCAAAGTTTGATGCCTATTGTTGTGTCAGAGGAAGAAACTCCGTTTGAAATTAATGCAAACAGGATCAAAATAGATGACCATGAGGTTAAAATTGAACTAGATATCATATCAAATGGTCAATATAAACAAGTTGAATTTTACCCAAACCCCGGCATCACTCTTAGAATCGCAAATCTGAAGACTGTAGAGTCTGAAAAAGGCATGAAAACTAATATAAGTTTTGATGTCTTCTCAAGATCGACAAAAGAGATAACTGACAAAGAGTTGTCCGGGTTATTAGTCTATTCTCATGAGAGCGAAAAACGGTCAGCCATTGAAATAGACATAAATCTTGCCGATAATTAAATAATTGAGTTAAAATGGGGACACATTTATGAATTATAACAACTTGGGATTATTTTTATTCAGGGTTTCAGTAAGTTCAATCATGATACTTGGTCATGGCCTAGGGAAGCTCTTAAATCCTGAACCCTTTATCGCGAATATTGTAAAAATGGGTTTGCCGATGCCTAACATCCTGGCATATCTTGCAATTTCGGCCGAAACTTTATTTCCACTCCTTATTATCTTTGGATTACTAACAAGAATTTCTGCATGCATAGCAGGTATAAATATGCTTGTGGCAGCTTTTGTTATACACATGACAATATTTGGCGATACATTTTCAAAATTTGAGCTTGCGACTCTATACATGATAGCCTTTTTGTTTCTGGCCATTGTTGGTCCTGGGGGATGGACTGTACAGAAACTCTTCAGCGAGGAATGATTTCAGAATTATTGAGTTCTATTCTGCATCGGGTATTTATTATCAGACTTCATAATTTATTAATATCAGTTCAGTATGCTATCCAGTGGAGCCTCAATAAGTATGGGTGTTAGAAAAAAAATTAAGATTATCGGCGGCGGATTCGCTGGGGTTAAATGCGCCCTTACTCTGCGTAAAAAACTCAAAAGAGAAGAAGCCGATATTATCCTCTATAACAGTGAAAATTACCTGGTGTTCCAGCCACTACTTGCCGAAGTCGTAGGGGCCTCCATAAGCCCAGAACCGGTTGCGGTACCGCTTCGTCAGATGCTTCCCGGTGTTTATTGCAGGACAGAAGAAATTACAAAAATTGACATTGAAAATAATTATGTTGAATACTTTGATGACCGGGGAGAAAAGGGCCAGAAGGGATATGATCATTTGGTAATAGCATGCGGCTCTTCGGTTAATTTGGCTCAAATACCTGGAATGGCGGATCATGCGTTTCCACTTAAAACTGTAGGTGACGCTGTAGCGCTTAGATATCATGTTATGCAGCAAATGGAAAATGCGGAAATCTCAGATGATATCTATAGAAGAAAGAGGCACTTATCTTTCATAATTGTCGGCGGCGGATTCAGTGGTGTTGAAGTTGCGGGGGAGATAAACGACCTAGTTCGCGATACAAGAAAGTTTTACAGAAATATCCCAAAAGAAGAAATTAAAGTTACTCTGATTCATTCAAGAGATCAGGTGCTTCCGGAAGTTACATCTAAGCTCAGAGATTTCACTAGAAAAAAAATGGAGCAGGCTGGAATAAACGTTGTACTAAATCGAAGAGTGTCGCATGTAACGCCATTGGGAGTTGGATTTGAAGACGGTGTTACTATTGAAGGCTGCACCATTGTTTGCACGGTCGGAAATGCTCCAGCGCCTGTAATACAAAAACTGGACGTACATAAGGAGCGTGGCCGGTTAATAACACAACCCGATATGAGAGTAGAAGGGCACGATAATGTGTGGGCTGTTGGAGATTGTGCCATAATAAACAATTCTTTTGACAACACACCTAGTCCCCCAACGGGGCAGTTCGCCGAGCGGCAGGGCCGTCAGACAGCTCAAAATATCGTTCGTGTTATTAAAGGAAAGGAAACCAAACCGTTTTATTTCAGGCCTCTTGGCCAGTTATGTGCTATTGGAGGGCACAACGCTGTTGCCGAATTTCTCGGACTTCATATATCTGGGTTTTTAGCATGGTTCCTGTGGAGGTCAGTATATCTGTTTAAGCTCCCTAGTTTCTCACATCAGGTAAAAGTCGGTTTTGACTGGGCTTGGGAAATTTTTTACTCACGCGATCTGGCCCATCCTAAGGCTGATTTGACGGAAAGGATAGGTAAATCACATTTCCAGGCCGGAGATTTTATATTCAAGGAGGGCGATCCCTCAAACAATTTTTACATTATAGAATCGGGTGAAGTTGATGTGGTCCGAAATACGGGAAAGGAAGACGAAAAAGTACTCGCTATACTAGGACCCGGTGACTTTTTTGGAGAAATGGCGCTCCTAGATAATAGATCCAGAACCTCAGCCATACGAGCAAGAACAGATCTTGAGGTCACAATAATGGGTAAGAAGGTATTTGAACAGATATCCGGCACGCTAAAGCCGTTTAGAGATTTTCTGGCTGATGCGGTAAAAAGAAGAAGTGGTAACATGTGGCAAAAACTCCCGGCTGTATATCAGATACTAAATGATCAGCCTCTTTCTACATTTCTAAGACCGGTTGAAATAAAATTAAGTCCTAATGATACTTTTGAAGATGCTGTAAGAACAATTAGTGGAAAGGAGTTGGATTTTTGTTGTGTAATTGATGATTCAAACAAGCTAAATGGCATAGTTACCAGAACCGACATATTCCGTGCAGTTGAAGCTGCAGTAACTCCTATGACAAAAGTTTCGGAATTTATGAACAGTTCACCGATTGGGGTTACTGAAAATGATACATGCACTTTAGTTGCGGCTACTCTCAGAGACCACGATCTTAAATGGGTACCTGTTGTAGATAATCTTGATAACCTCTATATGAAAGGGTATATCAGTAGGGATAGGATGATTACATTTGTTCTGGACAAGCTTCATGACCATCGCGGGCATTCGGCTTCCTCATGATTTTCCTATTAATATTCCTGCTGTAAGCACAATTACCCCACCCACTATTATCTGAAATGCAGCACGCAGAAACGGTGTATCCATATATTTATTTCTAATATATGCGATTACAATAAGCTCAATTCCTACAACAATGCTCGCTATTATGAATGCAGTCCAGAAATGGGGGATAAGAAACGGCAGTGCATGACCGATTGCTCCCAGAAAAGTCATCCCCCCTTCCACAATTCCTCTCAGCCAGGGGTTACCTCTTCCGCTTATGACTCCATCATCCGACAGAGCTTCTGAAAACGCCATGCTAATTCCAGCGCCAACTGCGGTTGCCAGACCTACCAGAAACGCGGTTTTACTGCTCTGAGTTGCAAGGGCAGCTGCAAAAAGGGGAGCTAATGATGATACGGTTCCGTCCATCAAACCCGCAAGACCCGGCTGAACCACCTGAAGTATAAATCTTCTTC
>Ga0055475_10000001_pt1 | contig 26680 bp, 25 predicted proteins | sample Muzzi_CordB_D2_FD_57681 | JGI IMG/M metagenome (GOLD analysis project Ga0055475, IMG submission 57681) | Wetland microbial communities from San Francisco Bay, California, USA, that impact long-term carbon sequestration - Muzzi_CordB_D2 | ecosystem: Environmental > Aquatic > Marine > Wetlands ... | reverse complement strand
GATGAACGATTTTATTACTGTGACATTCTGCCCTGCTAATTATGTTTCAATTATTATCTTGTGTGAATGAGTTTTAAGTTTTTTTAGTGATTTCTGGTCCAGAAGCGACTCAGGCATATTTCTTAGTACAAGTGTTGTATTAAACATTCTGGCTGTTTCCAGAATTTCCAGAATATTCTCCTCATGTTCTGTCGCGTCGATTGATACACTGAAACCGATTTGTATCAGTTCCATTACCCTTGAAGAATCTCTATTTTCCGCCATGCTACATATACTCCAATTTAACTAGATTTTATTTAATAATATTCAGAGGATACATAAACATGCAAATTATTGACCGATTATTTTATTTTGATACTTAGGCCGCTTGTGGTCATTTATTCAATCTGTACTTACTCTCCGGCCTGTGAATGTATCGGTGATCGGCTCTCCGTTGCTGTTGTCAGGATTTAGAGGGTTTTCATCTTTATCGAAAAATCTCAAAGTGAAACTTCCCTCTATCTCGTTGCAGGTGCTACCGATAAAATTCGTCGTAGCATCTACTCTGGCAATATTAGTTAGTTTTCCATCCTCTCCGAATGAGAAATCAAGCATTGTGGATTTAGCCTGTCTGCCGCCGCTTTTCTCCCAGGCACCATGCTCAGTGCTGAAACTGAGTTCTTTCTGTTCTGAGCTTGTGACTATAATTGTGCCTCTTGCTCCGAATGTCCATAAACTAATTGTCCCGCTTCCTTCTTCAATTAAATATGTGCCGATAAAGCATTTGGGAAATTTGGCCGCATGAGATAATTCCGGAAAATGAAGCACCCCGAGAACCGTAAAGAATATTGCAAGAATCATTATTCTGGTCATTTATGTCATCCTCCTTAACTATGTACAATCTGGTTTAAATTTATCTTAGAAAAAATATACGCGATTATAGTTGATTGAAAAACAGGCGTATTGTGTTCTACTATTGTTACGACATCATGAAACTGTAATTTTCCTGGAGGACCTGACTTGGTAAATGATCAATTGAAAGAAGCTGTTGAAGTTATTAATTCTGAGGTGGTTATACCTCCCTACACCAACCATTTTGGGACAATTTTTGGAGGAAAAGTGTTAGAATTGATGGATATCACGGGAGCCATGGCTGCGATGAGGTTTTCAAGTCAGGATGCTGTTACGGCATCGATAGACGCAGTGGATTTCAAAAAGCCTATTCATTTAGGTGATATCATCGAGCTTAGAGGGAAAGTAATTCATACAGCGCGCACTTCTATGGTTGTGAAAGTAGACCTTTTCAGAGTTGATAAGGATGAACGCTTAAAGGATTTCAGCTGCAGGGGATACCTGGTATTTGTAGCCGTTGACTCTCGGGGGAGACCAGTAGAAATACCTACGCTCAAGGTTGTTACCGATGAAGACAAAAAAAACTGGGCAATCGGTGAGAAAATAAAACAGAGAGCCAAAGAACGGCAAATCAGAGATGCCGAAGAAATTTAAATACTACTCAGGCATCTGTGATTCCGACTCTGAGCATGTTACATCTGAGTTTTCAAGGTTTTCAGCTGTTCCAGCTGCACGCTCGCATTGATAGGTTTTTCCATTACAAAGCGCCATCCATGTCGCGCTGCCGTCGTTCTTCTCTACATGCTCGATAACTTCTATATGCTCAGCGTTACAGGGTATCTGACCAACAGACTGTTGCTCCATAGTTTCAACTACCACGGAGTTTCCACAGGCAAACAGTCCTAATGTAGCTAACATGAATAATACTTTTTTCATCTCATACCACCTCTCTTATTTTTAGCTGATTCGATGAATCATAATATTCTAGAATCGTCTAATAATCAATCCGGATTATCTTATGACATATATAAGATAGTTACGCCATCTCTTCGCTTCCTGAAACAAGTCTGTCCAGAATATCCTTTTGTATGTTTTCAATTTCTATCTTGGCTTTATTGACATCTTCGATGGATTTACCTCTTTGCTCACATTCTTCTATCAACTCATTAACTCTTAAAACTATCTGTTTCAGTTTGGTCTGGGCTTCAATGTTGGCTTTAATGCTCATCTCTTCATTGTCCCACTCGCGTTTACTATATCCGTCAAGTTCTTTAGCCTGTATGACTAGCTCCCTGAGCCTGTCTTTATATCCGTGCAGCGCCTGATGAATTACTGACTGTATTTCTGGTTTCTCCCCGGGGTCTCTCCAATAGACATTTTCAAGAAAGTGCAAATCATCTTCTGAAACTTTATCCCTGCCTTCAAGAAATGCCTTGGCTTTGAGAAGGGAAATGCTTTGCTTGTATCTACGGTCTGATGGGCTTAATCCTTTGCTCTTAAGCTCGGTTCTGATTCGTCCTATCAATTTGATAATGTTTGAGGGGATTGTTACTTGATTAACTGCAGATTTACATTCCTCAAGCTCTTCCTGTGTAATAAGAGCGCCATCTTTATTTATATTTTCGTCTTGTAAAAGCTTTAAAAATCTGAAATCTTCCCTTATATAATCCACAACATATCTTAAGAGGAATCTATCGTAAAGAGCTTCAAGCTCATCTTCCTCGGAAGGCAGCTCATTGCTTGCCCCAAAAATTGAAATTAGAGGAATTTCGGTAATCTCGGTGCCGTTATAATATATTCTTTCATTCATTACAGTGAGGAGTGTATTTAGAATTGAAGAGCTTGCCTTAAATACTTCATCAAGAAACACAATGTGAGCTTCCGGAAGTTTTCCGTTGGTGACTCTTCTGTATTCGTCATTTTCGAGCCCCTTCAAGCTTACAGCTCCGAAGAGTTCTTCTGGGGCCGTAATTTTTGTGAGCAGCCACTGAAAATATTGAGCCCCTTTAATTTTTCCGCAGACTTCGCTAACCAGCTGCGATTTTGCCGTCCCGGGAGGACCCACCAATAGCATATGGCTGCCGGTTATAAGCGCTATGAGAGAGCCGTCAATGACTTCATCTCTTTCGAGATAGCCGGCCTTCAATTCATTCCTAATTTCTGTCAGTTTTTCTAAAGCTCTTTCCATGAGATTATTTTAACCTTGGTTTCATTATTTGTGGTGGTCTTAAGTAGTACAGCTTCTATAATTCTTTTTGTCGGATTTGTTTCTCCCAGATTACCCACTGCCTTAACAGAAAAGATATCACTATATCCGGAACTTAGCGAGACGCCTACCAGCCCTGCAGTTATTTCTGTCGATGAATCAACTTCTGTAGCAATGTCACGGGCTGTTTTTTGATCAATGACGGGCTGGTCTTCTCTTGTTGCTATAATTTCGTCGGCAATTTGTTCTGCTACATCATCATCAACATCTTCCCTGTCATCGTTGCCTTGTCCGAGTATTGCCGGAACATTGGATGCTTTTACAGCGGCCATGATAACCACTTTGGGTGCTGTGCTTAAATTAATTTGTTTATCTCTGGGATAAACTGTCACATAATCCTTAATTTTATTAAAGAACTCTTCGTCCATTCCGTCAATCAATCGTATTTCCTGAACACTATCCATAGGCCCGTCCTTAATTGCATAAGGATTTTTAAGGCCAGCATAAAACCCTGAGTTGGCTCCGCTTGTATTCTGATCATTCTGAGAACCTTTGACCTTATGATCAATCCAGTTTGTTAAACTCGCGATAAACCTTTCGGATTTTGATTCATCTACTTCCAGATATCTGAAAAGCTCGGTTATTTCCGTGAGCACCTGCTGGTCTACCATGTTCGTGGATTGATTTACCAGAGCATTAAGATTAATCTTTGCCCTTTCATCAAGAACTGTTACAGAAACACTTCCATCACCGACGGGGAAGAAAGGAACATTGATTGCCCAAAAACCGGTTGAATAATCATTATCGGAAGCAAGATTTGAGGCAATTTCGCTTAAATCCTCAAGAGGCTGACCCTTGAGAGTTCCAGCTGCTACATGAACTCCTGACTTTGCTATATAGCGCGCTTTGACTTCGTCTATCGTATTTCCCGAAATTTCTCTGTCAATTTGTGTAAAGTAGATGAGATCCGCAACAAGAATTGTAAGTACGGCAACAATTATAATTACAACTACAAGGACAATCCCCTGTTGAGAATCAGTATTATTAATTTTTTGTTTGTTGAATGTCCGCATCTTATATCCTGTTATCAAATATACTAATTAACAATAGGTATTAAAATCAGTGAATTAAATTCTATATCTTCTCCTCGTGGACTTCTTAGAACTATATTTACATTCACAGCATTAGGCAGCGAGGATTCAACGGAGTTCCATTCAAACGCCAATTCCTGATTTTCAGTAGTGAGTGACGGTTCTCCCAGATATGAAAGAGTAAATTCGACAATCCGTTCCGAAATAGGATATTCCGATCCCCCGCCGTCTACTCCTATTGTAGGATCGTCTCGTCTTATTAGTGAAAATAGTTCCGGTTCATCCTCAGTAGGTTCGATAAAATAACTGATTTCTGTCTGATCGGATTCCTTAGCGTCTTTCGCAGGTGTTCTTGAAAGAGATGTGAATCTTAGTGTGCTGAAGTTCCCCTCTTGTGCGCCTATGAAGTAATCAGAGTTAGTATTAGATGTTACTGAATTTACGCTTCCTCTCGGAAATGCAGTAGCTAAATCTTTAGTCATTTTAGAGAAAATCACCCTTGCTTCATGATATAATTCCAGCTCTTCTTCAACCTTTTCCTTAGCTTTAATTATCTGGAAAAATGAAGCGTAAAGGACAGCCATAACAATTGAAGCTATAAATACTGCTAATAGAACCTCAATAAGGGTAAACCCGTCATTTGTAGTTTGAGATTGCTGTTGCAACTTTAAACACCTGATTCCCTTCATCCCATGCGATATCCACCATTACTATTCTAATCTCCGTACCCAGCTGCTCAATGTCGTAGGGCAGAACATTAACGTACCAGTTAAATCCCGGATATTCTTCGAATGTCCCTTGCTCCTGCCCGACCTGTGGGTATCCCTGCATTTCTATCTCACCTATTTTTTGCTGAGCGAGGGTATATGCGATTGATTGATTCTTGGACTGTGAGGCCATGACTAAATTTCTGTTTACAGCACCCAGGAGAATTGCCAATGATGCTCCCATTATGGCGACTGCAATTATAACCTCAAGAAGCGTAAAACCCTTTTGTCCGGATTTATTCTTTGTTTTCCCCATAAGTGATCACCCGATATCTCTGCTTGGACTATCTCCTTAGAAGATCAACATACTCATCATACACTTTTGTTCCCCCGGTATATGGCTTGGTAGCCAGGGTGTAGTATCTTTCATCATCAGTATAGATATGAATTACTGCAGGCTCAACAAACCCTGTCGGCAGGAATAGTATGTATTCATTCTCTTCATCAAGAGGGTTTTTGTCCAGAGTCCTCTCTGTTACTACATCTTTGAAATAGACCCCGTTTGGAAGTCTATGTCGGTCCTGGGAGGACTCGCCGGATAAGCTGAACTCGTTATCCTGCAATGTTTCAACCCAGTACTCACCATTTTCAATATCAAAAGTGAGCCTGTAAATATTTTTCTTAAAGGCGGCTTCATTATACAAATATTTTATTGTCGCAGTCAGGTTGCGCGATGCACTTTTGAGATTGACCTGAGTCATATCCTGAAATTTGGGTACTGCAACTGCAAAGAATGCCCCAATAATCAGAATGACAATTAAAATCTCTAACAGTGTGAAACCACTTTGCTTTTTCATTACTTAATATTACGACTGGAAATATCGTCCTCGGTCTGCGGAACTCCATCAGGACCAGGGGATAATATTTCGTATGTGTTTCCTCCGGATTGATCAGGGCCAATATATATAAACTCACTGCCCCATTGATCAAAGGGAATCTGCTCGCCTTCAAGGTATCCGTTCGGATCATACCGTCTTGGTTCTCTTCCGGTTGTTGGCGCAACAATTAAGGCGTCCAGCCCCTGCTGTGTATCAGGATAAAAACCGTTATCTACTTTAAAGAGCTTAAGCCCCGACTCGAGCTGTGTAATCTGGATTTTAGTATTTTCAACTTTAGACTTATCCAGCTGTCCTATTACATTGGTACCTACAATATACGCAAGTCCTGCTATGATCAGCAGAACAACCATAATCTCAATTAATGTGAAACCACCTTGGGCTCTCATATCAAATACCTCCTTTTTAACCAATTGTTGATGTCAAATTAAATATTGGCAATAATACGGCAAAAACTATAAATGCCATTACAGCTCCAATTATTACAATCATAACAGGCTCTAGTAGAGATGTCAGAGTCGAAACCATGGTTTCGACCTGCTGATCATAAATATCAGCAACTTTAGAAAGCATCGCTTCCATTTCTCCTGTCTGTTCACCTACCGCAATCATACGAGTTACGAGAGGCGGGAATACGCCGCTTTCTTTAAGCGGCTGGGCAAGGCTAGCACCTTCACGGACATTAACTCTCACTTCCTGAAGTGTTTTGCCGTAGACTTTGTTCCCCATAACAGCTTCCCCTATCTCAAGGGCGTCCAAAAGTGGTATACCGCTGGACAGCAATGTTCCCAGGGTTCTTGTAAACCTTGAAATTACTACCATAGAAGTGAGTCTGCCGAATACAGGCACTTTCAACATTACCCGGTCAAAAAACATTTGCCCCTTTTCTGTTTTGTTAAAACGGTAAGCTGCATAGACAAGCATTATTATGAATATCAGAATGAATAATATGTAGTTATTTAAAAAGTCACTCATTTTGATTAGAATCAGAGTCATGACGGGAAGAGAGTTTGAACTCTCTTCGAAAATCTTTGCGATTCGCGGAATTACATAAGTCATTGAAAAAAAGAGTACGCCACCGCCTATAAAAAACATGAACATTGGATATATCAATGCTCCCCTGACTCTTGAGGTAAGGGCTGCTTGTGTTTCTAGAAAATCCGCCAATCTGAGTAGTACAATATCAAGAGTACCGCTCGCCTCTCCGGCTCTCACAATATTTATGTATAGGTCTGAAAATACGTTTTTATGCTCGCTAAGCGCGTTTGCGAGGGAGCTTCCCTCGCTTACTCTTTCCCTCACTTCAGCAAGCACCTGTCCAAGCCTGGCATCTTCTGTTTGCTCAGAAAGAGCGCTCAAAGAAGCTTCAAGCGGTAGTCCTGCAGATATTAGTGTTGAAAATTGTCTGGTAGTTACAGCAAGTTCAGATATTTTAATACTTTTAAACGGGTTAAAGCTTCTGGATTTACTCTCTTTCGCTTCATTCAGGGAAGAAAGAAAAACTCCCTGGCGCTTTAGCTTCTCAGTTGCACTCTTAGGAGATTCGGCGTCAATAACTCCTTGGACCGATTTTCCACTCTCGTCTATAGCTTTATACTTATATACTGGCATGTTTATTAATAATTATACTTTTGTTAGTAGAATATGTAAGAATGAGTTTTAGACTAAGAACTAATATTTTCTTCTTCCGTAACTCTCATTACCTCGTCAATTGAGGTTAATCCTCTAATTATATGGTTTGCCCCATCCGCTCTTAAAGTTGTCATGCCATGCTCCATTGCTTTTCTCTTTATCTGTCCTGAATCTACATTTCCTAAAGTCAGGTTTCTAATTTCGTCGTCTATTAAGAGCATTTCAAAAATGGCAGATCTTCCACTATACCCCATATCGAAGCACTTCTCACATCCCTTGGCTCGGTAAAGGATTCCGTCCTGAAGCTGGTCTCTTTTAAGCCCGATTTTTCTGAGTTCATCGTCAGATGGCTCATAAGCTTCTTTGCATGAGTTACACAGGAAGCGGAGTAGTCTCTGGGCGATTACAGCCATAAGTGAAGACGCGACCAGAAACGGCTCTATTTCCATGTCTATCAGTCTGGTTATCGCACTTGCCGAGTCATTGGTATGGAGAGTTGAAAAGACAAGATGTCCAGTTAGTGACGCATGTATCGCGATATCCGCAGTTTCTCTATCTCTTATCTCACCCACAAGTATTACATCCGGGTCCTGACGCAGGATAGATCTTAACCCGTTAGCAAAAGACAGGTTTACCTTGGAATTGACCTGTATCTGATTAATACCCTGAATCTGATATTCCACAGGATCTTCTACGGTAATAATTTTTTTATCTGGTGAATTAATTCTTTCAAGTGCCGCATATAAACTTGTAGTTTTTCCGCTACCTGTCGGTCCTGTGACCAAAATAATTCCGTGCGGGCGGCGTATAAGACCCTCAACCACATTCAGTTTCTCACCTTTTAGTCCCAGGTCTTCCAAACTAAGCAGAACCGAAGACCGGTCTAACAATCTCATTACTACACTCTCACCCCATGTGGTGGGCACGGTGGAAATACGGACATCCACGTCGCGACCGGCAACTTTTACTCTGATTCTTCCATCCTGAGGCTTTCTCTTCTCGGCTATATCAAGCTCTGCCATAATTTTTACTCTTGAAATCACAGATGCCTGCAGTTTCTTTGGCACTGATGTAATTTCATGCAGTATTCCATCTTTTCTGAACCGAACAGAAACCTCTTTCTCGAAACACTCAAGATGTATATCGCTCGCTTTTTCTTTCACAGCCTGAAACAAGAGAGAATTAACAAACCTGATAATCGGAGCTTCATCATCGGCGTCTAAAAGGTCTTTGGGTTCGTGAATATCATATTCAGTTATTCCATCAGTGTCGTCTTCAATGCCTTCCGTCATTTCCTTATCGCGCTCATAAACACGGTTTATGCTGTTAACGACTACATGATCCAGTGCAAGTACGGGCTCAATCTCACATCCAAACAGAGATTTAATTTCATCCAGAGCATACAAATCGAGAGGCGGCGCAAATGCGATAACCACTCTGTCCTCTTTTCTTTGATAAGGAATCAACCTGTATTTTCTGGCAAAACTGATAGGCAGAACTTTAACAAGCTCCGGATCAATATCTTTTTCGGAAATGGTTAGAATGTAAGGGAACTCATAGAACTGTGAAAGTACATCAAGCACTTCTTCATCATCAAGAACATGAGAGCTTAAAAGGGCTTCCTCCACACTCTCTCCGTTTTTAGATAATATTTCATCTATTTTAACAAGAGCCTGTGGGTTTTTTTCGTTAATTATTTCTTCAATGCTTTTCATGATTAAATTACCGTTTAGCGCGGTTCTTCTCTGTTGAATCCTCTTTCCTGAAGAAGCATATTTCTTTTTTGTCTTTCTTCGAGGATTCTCTGCATATCAACTTCGTTCTCAACAATTCTAGGAGTTAAAAGTATCATTAGATTGATTTTCTGACTCTGTCTCTGTTTGTATTTAAAGAGATTTCCCAGGACTGGAATACTTCCCAATACAGGAACCCTGTTTTGCAGCACACTTTCTCTGTCCTGAACAAGTCCTCCAATTACAATAGTCTGGCCGTTTTTAACTACTACGGCTGAATCCGCTGTTCTGGTTGTAGTGGCAATACCAAACTGAGCGGTATTAAGCCCTGCAACCGGGGCGTCTCTTATAGCCGATACCTCGGTAAGAATGTTGAGGTTCAAGAAATCACCCTCGCTAATTTGAGGGGTTATGGAAAGCCTGATACCAACCGGCTCTCTTTCAATTGTCTGAACTGTTACGCCGCCGTCGCCAACAGTGCTTCCTGTTGGAAACGGAATGACGTCTGCAACAATAATTTCAGCTGGTTCATTATCTGTAGTTATGATGCTTGGAGTAGACAGTACGTTAACATCTGTAAGTGAAGTAAGAGCCTGAAAGAGTGCTGTAAATGAAGGAATTGGTGGAATCGGACCTGATCCGTCGGGATCAACCTCTTCTCCAATTACTCCTAAAAAGAGACCTGACAAACTGCCAACCAGATTCGCAGAGGCCTCTGGATCAGCAGCCACGCCTAATAAACTTGGAACGCCCGGTAAAATAGTTCCGCCAAATCCAAGCGTGCTGTCATTGACCGTAAAGCCTATGCTCAGATTGGTTCCGAATGATCTGATTTTATCCAGACTGACTTCTAAAATCGCGGCTTCTACAAAAACCTGCTTTCTTCTGACGTCAAGCTCATCGATTACATCTTTAATTTCTTCATATTCCCTTCGCGATCCGATAATAATTACAGAATTTGTTGCCGGGTCTGCGGTTATCCTGACAGTATCAGTTTCTGCTACAACTGTAGCGCCACGGCCGCCGGTATTCTGTCTTGATATAGTTTGCCTAGTCTGTCCCTGTCCAAATGTGGAGCCTCCTGTCGTACCTCCCCCAAAACTAGAACCTCCGAATGTTGAATTTGATTGTGTTCTTTGGTTTGAAAAACCACCGCCAAAACCACCACCACCGCCGCCAAATAGAGCCGACAGTACGCTTACGATTTGCTCGGCATCAGCATTTAGTACACGTACTACAAAGATACCTTCCTGGATTTCATCTGTTTTAACATCGAGTATTTCAATAACGGCTTTAATCTTCGCCATATCACTTGGATATGCAATAATAATAAGCGAGTTTGTCCTTTCGTCAGTGATTACTTTGAAACTTACAGGAGAAGATTCCTGAGTAGATTGAGCTGTAATCGCGGGAGCGTCTTGTGTAGTCTGATTACGTCTTGAAGTTCTGCTTGTCGCGGCACTTCTTCTTTGCTGAGTTAGGGATGCTCTTTGTGCTGCTGTTCTGCTAGCTCCCGATGAGCCTCCGCCTGAACCGCCAAATATTTCAAGTAACTTGGTTGCTACTTCTGCTGCATCAGCGTTGTGTATCTTTATGAATTCAATTTCGGTTTCAACGTCGAAGTTCTCTATTATTTTTAGTATTCTGTTTAAGTTGTCAATTCTTTCTATAATTATTAAAGTGTTTGTGGCGGGATAAACAACTATATCCCCTTCACGGGAAATTAGTGGCTTTAGTATATTGGCGACTTCGCTTGCCTGTACATTCTGTAGTTCCACTAGCCGAGTTATGAAACCATCTGAAGCATCCGCGTATTTCATGCCAACTTCTGTGGGTATATCCTGAAACTTTATGTCACGTTTGGGAACAATTAAATTAGCGCCGTCTTTCTTAACAACGGAAAAGCCGTTGAGGCTGAGAATAGTTTCAAAAAGCCTCATTGCATTTTCACTTTTAAACCCACCTGGCGCGACAACAGTTATCTTTTTACCCTTAACAGATTCATCCAGAATAAAATTCTCTCCGGTAATTTCACTTATTGTCTGGATTAAGTCCTGTACATCCATTTCGGACTGAAGATTAACGATTTCTCCATCTGTAACAATTATTTCTGATTTTGTGCTTTCTTGTTTGCTTTCAGTCTCAGGTTCCTGACTGTTAGCTGGCTGACTTTCACCGTTCTGCCTACTGCGTTGCATTTCCTCTCTTTGCTGAATCCTCATCTGGCGTCTTTTTTCGCGTTCCTGCTGCCTTTCCATTCTTCTTTTTTGCTCAGCATCATTCTGAGCCTGGACATTATCTGAGGGTGATCCGCCAAGATCAAAACTACCGTCAGCAGATTCATCAAGATTAAAGGTTTCGTCGTTATAGGTTTGAGCTAGAATTTTAGAATCTTTTAGATCGTCAAGTGAAGCATTATTAGTTTTTGTGCTTTTTACCGCCTCATTTGCCGGAATGTCAATGTATTCGCCTATAGCAATTTCGTCATCCTTGAGACCGTTTAATTCTTTAATATCAGCTACGCTCACGCCGAATCTGTCCCCTATAGTGGAAAGAGTATCGCCTTCTTCTATTTTATAACTAATATCATTATCGTTAACTGCTGAGCTGTAAGACTCATCTTGCAACTCCTGAGTCTGTGCGGCATTTTCCTGAATAGCAGGCCCTTCGTTACCGGTATTGATATAAACGTATAGAGTTAATAAAAAACCAAGTATAAGAATATTGATGAGAAATCCTTTCATTATGTAATCCTCTCCATTTTAAATACGGTATTCATAGTAGTTCTGTCTCATTAAAGGTCATATCTCACACCATCTGTTAAGTCAAGATAAACTTTTTTCATTTAACTGTATATTGATAAGAATATTGTTGTCCCGCTCTTGTAAAATCGATTGTAAAGGAGTTTTCGTCTCTGAGTTCTTCAAAGATTCCAAGAGCTCTTTCTATATCGTTGAGTTCCACGTTATTTATTTTGTGTAATGTATCACCGTTTTTTATTCCTATCTTCCAAAAAATACTGTTCGATCTTATACCGAAAAATCTTAGGCCGTCGTCCTGGGGTATTACTCTTGCTTGCTGTACGATTTTTGTGGGATCACTCAGGAGGTCTTCAAGTAATTTACGGCTTACCTCATACTCATTTTCGCCTATTTTATTTATTTCATCAGAATTTTTGTTTTTTGAGTTTTGGTTTAAATCCAGAGTAGCAGTTTTGGATCTGCCTGAAAGAAGACCCTTGCTGTCGCCTTTGGAAGCAATGTCCCCGAGATTCCTGCACTTGATTGTTTCTTGGCCTTTTGCTTTTCTCTGTATTACGGCTTTACAGTTTTTAACATCAATCAACCTGACTTTTTCTGAGGTAATTATGTCTATATTCTCACCACTTTTGTATCCATTTACCTTGCTGTTATCCTCATTTTTAATAATGGCTACAGATTTATCCTCGGCATTCATTATGGTTCCGAGAAGAACCAGATTGAGATTTGATTCCGGAAGAGCATCGGGATTGGCGGCAAGCACATCAGACGATTCTGTGCTTTCTGAAATCCCGAATATGTTTCGTTTCGCAATTATGCTGTAGCTTGAAATAGGAGTGACCTGATTGTCTCTTGTCGAGTTACTTTGATCAGGGAAAAATTTCTGCGAGGCTTCTGCATTCAGGGAAGTTACCTTCCCCTGAATTTTGCTGTTAACGCTCAGGGCCAGTAAATATGCCAGCGATGCCAGCAATATCAGATTTAGAACCCATACATACCTTTTTAGAATTGTCACAAACATTTAAGTAGATTAGTTAATTTTACCGTAAAAAATAAAGTGTACAACTTTATATGTCAACAAATATTAAATAGGGTTAAAAAATCCAAAGAAATATGGAAGCCTGATTTTCCTTTACCTCCATAATATTATTTAAGCTCTACTGACCATATTTAAGTTCTAATTCTATATCCTAGACCTGCTTCAAAACTAATTTGAATAAATAAGTCTATTTACTACAATGTACTGTTTTTTGAGTAAAAAGCAATGCTATGTGCAAGGTATCATTAACTAATTAACGCCGGAATGCTCTATCTGATTATTGTTGCAACAGTCGACTAGCCGGCTTAGTAAATCATTTTGAAGCTCTTTGGTTTTCCAGCCAAAGCCGTTTGACAAAATAGAGAAAACCAGAACCTCTCCAGATTTGGTGAAGACATATCCTGATAGTGCCCTAACATTGTTTAAGTAACCGGTTTTTGCTTTTACCCTTCCTTGTATTTGAGACTGTCTGAATCTTTTCTTGAGAGTGCCGTCAACCCCCGCAATTGGCAGAGAATCAATGAAATCTGTAGCTATGAGTTTGTTCTGGTACGCATAACTCAGTACATCTGTCAGAGTTTCTGGAGTCACACGGTTTAGTAATGACAGACCTGAGCCGTCAACAATCTTAAACCCATTATTTATTCCGGCACTATTTAAAAATTCAGAAATTACTAATGAGCCTTTTTCCCAAGTTCCAGGAATACCTTTGAACTGTGCGCCCATAGTTTTCATCAGATTCTCACCGATAATGTTAACACTGTTTTTATTGTATTCGGTAACAACGTCTGAAAGTGGGTCTGAGTAGTGCGTGTATATATTATTTGCCCATCTGGGAACGTTATCAGTAACAACAGGACCGGAAATTTTTATCCCTCCTTCTTGTAGAGCATTTTTAATAACATTGGCGGTAAATAGTGTAGGGTTTTGCACTGGGATTTTAAGGGTGACTGTTGCCTTAGGTCTGATTATTCCTGATAGTATTATTGTTTGATCATCTTTCCATACAGTCTTAAGAGCGCCTTTTTTACCGCTTGTTACAGCTTTATTAATAACTTGTATATTTGATCCTTTTGGCTCAATCTGTACTGCCGGGCTGTTCCCGGTGTTTGCAGCGTAAACTTTCAGCTCAATAACATTATAATTAAAAGAGAGCGCGCTTATAGCGGGACTATAAAAATCATCTTTCCACTCAGCCTTCCAGCCTTGAGCATATTTATTTCCGCCAAAAAATGAATCATCAGCAACTATCTTGCCCTTTATTTCTTTTACGCCGCGACTCTTGAGCTGGAAAACTATATATCCCAGATGCCCATCGGATATTGTAGGATCACCATAACCTTTGATATAGAGACCTCCATGAAGTACTCCGTTTGATATGCCTCCACCAGAAAAAAACTCAGTTTTGAACCTATAATCAGGTCCAAGAAGAGAAAGAGCAGAAACAGATGTAATTATTTTCTCATTGGATGCTGGAATATACATCTTTTCCGGGTTGTGCTGGTATATTGTTTTTCCAGTAGTTAGCGATTTAACCACTATGCCGAGCTTGTCTTTTTTGCTGGCATTTCCGTTTAGTAACGGAGCTACACTGGCTGCGTATGGATCATTTGCTGACTGGGCAACCGGGCTTGAATTAACTAAGAAAAATAGCAGTAAAAAGGGCAGTAAATACCTTCTCATATTAGGATTAATATATTAACACTTCACTCTATGCTTTGCAAAGGTGTTTTTTTTCATTTTTAAGAAAAAATTTTATAGATATCATTTAACCGATGTTTTATATCTAATTAGTAATAGCGTTTGACATGATACCGTCATATATGGTTTAGAACCTTCATGTGATATCATTGTCAGATAACTAATCTGGGCTATGGTCTTAAATATTAATTGTTGAGGGTTGCTATTGAAATCTGTAAAAGCTATATGTTTTGATCTCGGTGATACTCTTGCGTCTACTGATCCTCCATATCTTCACAGGATTGCTCAGGCTATGAGAGAATCGGGTCTTGATATTTCCAATAAGGATTTAGAGTTGGAATATACAAAGGCCGACTATAAGCTTTTTTTGAAACACAAGGAAAAAGGCGGCCTGACCCCAAGAGAATACCGGCAATGGTTTCTCCCCTTACTATATGAGCCGCTAATTTCAGAGAATGAAGTCGATGGGTTTAGGCAAAAAGTCAGGTACGCAATGAGTAAAATAGATTTTGGAAGAGTCGCTTTACCGGGAGCTCATGATTTGCTGGATTATTTAAAAGGGAAGGGATACAGGCTGGCTGTAATATCGAATAACGACGGTCGTGCTGAGGAAAAATGTGAAGAAGTGGAGATCAGAGAATATTTTGATATTGTTTTAGATTCAACAGTGCTGGACTTAATTAAACCGGATTCCCGCATATTCAAACATGCCCTGGAACAGTTAGGACTTGATTCCCGGGAAGTTATTCATGTGGGTGATATGTACGGGGCTGATGTGATGGGCGGGATGAATGCCGGGCTTGATGTTATCTGGCTTAATCATCGGAATATTGAAGGACTAAGTCATCCCTTGATAAAGGAAGTTGCCGAATTGTCGGAATTAAAAGAAATTTTTTAATAATATTGTCAAAACACATCCCCGATACAATTTTCATGCTAACTTTATAGTTTGATTTTATGAAGGTGTCTGCAATATGAAAGGCGAGATAAAAATAGAAGGTGCCAGGGAAAACAATTTAAAAAACGTGAATGTCATAATTCCCTGGCATAAATTCACGGTTGTCACCGGTTTGAGCGGCTCGGGTAAATCTTCTCTGGCGTTAGATACACTTTACGCGGAAGGCCTCAGAAGATATATCGAGTGTTTGTCTACATACGCCAGACAATTTCTTGAACGGGTTGACCGGCCGGATATGGATGATATTTCGGGTCTTCCACCGGCAGTTGCGATTGAAAGCAGAAATTCCGTCAGGACATCACGTTCAACGGTCGGAACCACAACTGAAATATATGATTATCTTAGATTGTTATTTGCAAAGATTGGTAAAACATGTTGTCCGGATTGTAATTTAGAAGTCAAAAAAAGATCACCTGAAGATATTGCATCGGAATTAATAGAAAACTATACCGACAAAAGGGCAGTGATAACTTTTCCGATTGATGATCTCAATCCGTCACCGAAAGGTCTGTTATCTGCAGGATTCTCAAGAGTTTGGCTGGAAGGCGAAATTTCAGATATCGAAGAATTAACAAATTTACCGGAAGGAGCCGAGGTAGTTATAGACAGGGTTTCAATTAAACAAGGTTCATTCTCCAGGTTGGTAGATTCTCTGGAACTGGGTTTTTCAGACAGCAAGTATGTAATAGCTCATATCTTGGACGACAAGACTATCCGCTATTCTAAAGATTTGGAATGTAATTCCTGCCATAGGAAGTTTTCGGAGCCCGACCCACTTCTCTTTTCGTTTAACAGCCCAAAGGGAGCTTGTGTGGAGTGTAACGGCTTTGGGAATGTGCTCAGGCTCGATCCAAGCCTCGTTATTCCGAACCCGGATAAAACTCTCGCGGAAGGGGCGATAGAGCCTCTAACCAAACCGTCACATCAGATTCGAATGAGAAAACTATTGGAGAATGCGTCTGAGTATGGCGTTGACGTCAACAAGCCTTTCTCGGAACTTTCTAAGAAAGAAACAGAGATGGTATATGAAGGGATGGGTTCTTATAAAGGAATAAACGGATTTTTTAAATATCTGGAAAGAAAGAACTATAAGATGCACGTTCGTGTGTTTTTAAGTAAGTACCGCTCGGCATTTGATTGTGATACATGTGGCGGAAGCAGGTTAAAGAATGAGGCCCTATGGGTAAGAATTGACGGGAAAAACATCGCCGAACTTTCTGACTTGTCCATTGACAAACTAAAGGAGTTTTTTGATAAGCTTGAATTAACTGAATATGAGAATCAGATAGCGGATGAGATATTAAAACAGATTAATTCCAGAATAGATTTCCTTCTCAAAGTCGGTCTTCAGTATTTAACTCTTTCACGGCTGGCCAAAACACTATCGGGCGGCGAGGCGCAAAGGGTAAATCTGGCATGCCAGCTTGGCTCTACCCTTACCGAAACTCTATACATTATGGATGAGCCTTCAATAGGGCTTCATCAGCGCGACTTAACACGTTTGATAGAATTAATAAAAGAACTACGCGACAGGGATAACACGATTGTTATCGTAGAGCACGATTTCGATATGATTGGCTCCGCGGACCATATCATCGAGCTTGGTCCGTTGGCGGGTGAAAGAGGGGGAGACATTGTTTATCAGGGAGATATTAAAAGCTTTCTCAAAAACGGTACGGAATCTCTTACCAAGAAATATCTGCTGCATAAGGAAGGCATACCAGTCCCGGGCAAGAGGAGAAAAGGCAGCGGAAAAAGTTTAACTATAGTTGGGGCGCGTGAGAATAATCTCAAAAATTTAACTCTCAGTATTCCGCTCAAAACATTCATATGCGTAACAGGCGTTTCAGGCTCAGGTAAAAGCTCGCTTGTTCATGATGTGCTCTACGCAGCTCTCGCAAGGAGATTTCATAGCGAAGTGGAACGAGTAGGTGAGTTTGATGAGATTAAAGGCATGGATAATATTTCTGACGTGATCATGCTTGATCAGAATCCGATTGGTAAAACCCTCAGATCAAACCCTGTCACATATATAAAAGTATATGACCAGATAAGAAAAGTTCTAGCAGATACATATCAGGCCCGCTCGAAAGGTCTTACAGCCTCCCATTTTTCATTCAACGTAGCCGGGGGCCGGTGCGAGGTCTGCGAAGGTGAGGGCAGGCAGAAAGTCGAGATGCTCTTTCTGGCGGATGTATATGTAGTGTGTGAAGAATGTAACGGGATGAGGTTTAAAAAAGAAGTTCTTGACGTTAAGTATAAGAATAAAAATGTCATAGAAATATTAGATCTTACAGTATCACAGGCAATAAACTTTTTTTATGAAGTTCCATCACTCGGGAGAAAACTCAAAATTTTACAAGACGTCGGGCTTGGGTACATACGCCTCGGACAGCCGGCAACAACTCTTTCAGGAGGGGAAGCGCAGAGGATCAAGATCGCGCGTGAGCTGGGAAGGAGAGGCGGCAAAGACATACTCTATATTCTCGATGAGCCTACAGTCGGGCTTCACGCGGAGGATGTAAAAAAACTTCTAGATGTCATCAATAAGCTTGTTCTTTCAGGACATACTGTTCTGGTTGTCGAGCACAATCTGGACGTTATTAAATCAGCCGACCATGTGATTGACCTCGGCCCTGAGGGGGGTGACAAGGGAGGAAATCTGGTTGTGCAGGGCACACCCGAAGAAGTCGCTGAATGTAAAAAATCACATACTGGTAAATTTTTGAAGAAAGTATTGAATGCTTAGTTAGGAATTGCAACTATTCGTTTATTGGTATTGTTACTCAGTTAGTATAAAATAATAATGGATTTATTCCTGTAGCACTCTAGTTAAATTCAAATAACAGACTTGTAAATCGGGAAATAGGTAATATATAAGTTCAAAAGAGGTATATATCCATATGGCAGCCGGAAAAAGGGATTACTATGAAATATTGGGAGTGGCGAGAGACGCCGACCCGCAAGAAATAAAAAAAGCTTACCGTAAGCTTGCGCTCAAATATCATCCCGACCATAACGAAGGACCTGAAGCAGAGGAAAAGTTTAAAGAACTATCAGAAGCTTACGGAGTACTTTCTGACTCTGAAAAACGCTCCCGTTACGACCGGGGCGGCTTTGCCGGTCTTGACGGTATGTCGGCTGAGGATATCTACGGCAATATCAACTTCAGTGATATTTTTGGCGGTGGCGGTGGATTCGGCGGCTCCATATTCGATGAGATATTTGGTTTCGGACGTGGAGGCGGAGGAAGAAGGGTTTCCAAAGGAAGCGATATACAAGTAGATATCACTGTGCCCTTGAAACGCATTCTGACCGGAGGCGAGGAGTCTATTACATATAACAGATTCAAACCTTGTCCGACTTGTGACGGCAGTAGAGCTAAACCGGGTACTGATGCAAAAACTTGTGCCGAGTGCGGAGGCAGGGGACAGAAAGTATTCACTACGCAACAGCACGGCATGACATTCCAGCAAGTAGCGGTGTGTCCTGAATGCCGCGGACAGGGGACAATAATAGAAGAGTATTGCCCCGACTGTTCGGGAAGGGGCAGTGTAGAGGGTGAAACTACAATCGAGATTAATGTACCGCCGGGTGTAGAAGAAGGCATGGCACTTAGGGTTCCTGAACAGGGAAATATGAGTCAGGATATCGGTGCTCCTCCCGGGGATTTAATTGTGGTGATTAATACTGAAAAAGATCCTCGCTTCAAAAGGAAAGGTGAAAATCTCTACCGTGATATAAAGCTTCAGATACCTGATGCGGTATTTGGAACTAAAGTCGATGCCCCGACCCTTGTAGGCGAAGTGGAAGTTAAAATTCCGGCAGGAACTCAGCCGGGAACCACAATGCGTATTCCGAATGAGGGTCTGCCAGGATTCAGATCAGGCAGAAGAGGCGACATTTACCTCAACATTAAAGTCGAAATACCTAAGAAGCCATCCAAAGAAGAGAAGAAAATATTTAAAGAACTCCAAGAGCTGAACGAAAAGAAAAAGTAAGTTGAGGCTGTAGTTACCTTCTGAGACTTAAATCAAAAGGAAAAGTTAAAACATTTTCTTTTGTGCTTCCTTCCAGATTATATCCAATATCAAGCGAGACCTGGCTAGCCTCTGCTATCGTATCCCTGAAATACAGATAACCAGTTACTGTCGCGCCCGGATAAACGGGTCCGAGACTTAACGCCTGAGTCAGGATGTCGGAAGTGTTTACAGGCCTCGAATAGTAGACAGGCGGCGGATAATTATAAACCGGAGCATATCCGTATACTCCTACGCGCGGTCCATATCCTCCCCTGTATCCATAACCGTATGGCCTGCCGTAACCACCGCCAAAACCGAAACCAACTCCGACGGACAGACTGGGGTATGAATACCCTCCCTGATATGCAGTGGTTGGATTTGATGTACCAAAGATATTAGCCACGGTGTCCGGAGAAAGTGGAGTGTATTGCGTGTTAAACTGGTCGAATAGAACTATATTGTCATATTCTATAACTACTGTTTTATTGGAATTATTTGTGATGCTCACATAGTAGGGAGTTACATACTTTTGCAGATTTTTAGGCTCCCATGGCCAGAATGACGGTGTGACGGCAATTTGTACTCCGTCTTCGCCAGTAACAGTTGTCGGGATCGGTTGGGTTATAGGTCCACCGTACAAACCCGAAGCGCACCCGCCTAAAATTACTGCCATAATTAGAACCAAAGTACTCAGATACAAATTGCGATTATTCATATATTTTAAGTATAAGTAAAGAATATTACTGTTTCTACAAATATTTATTTGACTGAATTCCTGATTTGTCTAAGGGAACCTAATTTGCTAAACTACATTTCTAACTTAATAAGGAGATCCACTTAACATGGGAGACTATCCACCGGGACTAGATGTAACAGTTGATTACAAATTCATGGACGCTCTTTTCGAGAGGAGATCAAGAAGGTTTGGTCTCGGAATGGAGATCGATAAGGGGCCTCTGCAATTTAAATCCAAGCATCAGCCTGTAGCCCTTACAGAACTTGAAGAAGCGCTGATCGTCTGGAACGGACTAGGCATTAAAAATATCAATCTATCGGATTTTCCGCCTCATGTGGGCCTCGATCTCGAGATGCAGTTTACAAGCAAGACCATCCCCGCTCTTGGAGATGTTCACAGGACAGAACTTTTCTATACAAACGATGAAGCTACGTACATGGTGAAAATGCACGATAAGGAAGCCTATGATTTTAGAGGGCTAGAGGGACTAAGCCGCGATAAAAGGGTCGACAAAATACTTGAGCTATTCAGAGAATCCAGGATAAAGCTTGATGACAAGCGTGCTGATTTACCTTCTAAACCGCCAGGACTTGCGGGGCATAATCTCTGGAATGTAAACAAACCGGGTACTACTCTTTTTATGCCCGTAACTGATCTGTCGGCATGCATTATAAACTTACTATTCTTCTACATGAGACCTGACCACAGGTTTAATTTTGTGGATGAGCTGCATCATTTAAGACTCCCTAACACTGACAAATGGCTTGAGAGCGGATTTCTAGATAAAGGGAAGCGCATGCCGCTTGTTGAAGCGGAGCTCAGATTTGCAAACGGTTACATAGCCGAGCAGGCGTTTATGGGTCAGAACATGGTTTTGACTCTCCAAACACTTGGGCTTGGCGGATGGCTGTTCAGCGGATTTGCGAGCATGTTCATGCTCGGCGGCACACCGTTCAATAAGGGGTTAGGCTTTAGATTTGCCACTCCTGAAGTAAAAGGCGATACCGGAAATCCAAACCCCGTAGCAGTGGGTAAAGACGACTTGTTCCACGCCTACTGCCCGCCGTATTATAAAGATATGGGAGAAGCGGTTGAAGCGTTTAACGACGCGAAATGGAGCAACTGGGAATCGCACACTATGCCTTACCTCAGCCCGGAAGGAGTACTTGAACAGGTAGAGAGACCGAGCAAGGATGAGATACAGGTTGTAAAGGATATATGCAACTACATATACGAAACTTACGGCAGGTTCCCGGCATTTTCAGATCCGATGTTTTTAAGGTTTATGGTGCAGGCGCACCATCTGGACCTCGATTTTTACGATGAGTATTATCCGCCCGGCGCTTATACCGAAAATCATAAAAATCATTTCAAGCTGTGGCATCCGGATATACCCGACCCTTTTGAAGGAAAATGAAGAAGGTCTTTGTAACTTCTCAATATCCGGGGGAATCAGTCAGCCGCCTTTCAGAGAAATACAACGTGGTTGTGTATCCTGAAACCACACTTCCTACAAGAGAGGAGTTGCTGGAAAACGCCAGGGACTCTTCCGCATTAATCACTACTGTTTCAGATATAATTGATAAAGAGTTAATTGACCTGTCTCCGGAGTTGAAGATTGTCTCAAATGCCGGAGTCGGTTACGAAAATGTCGATATACCCTACGCAACTAAAAAAGGGATATTTGTTGCTAACACTCCTCATGTACTTACGGAAACTACGGCTGATCTCGCGTGGGCGCTTATGTTCTCTGTGGCCCGAAGAATAGTTCAGGCAGATGAATATGTCAGGGCAGGTGAATTTACATGCTGGCATCCCTCACTTTTGCTGGGGATGAATATACATAACGCAACTTTAGGCATATTTGGTATGGGCCGTATTGGCACGGCTGTAGTCAGAAGGGCCAAGGGTTTCGATATGAAAGTGATATATCAGAATAGAAATAGAAACGTAGAAGCAGAGTCTGAAACAGGAGCCCAGTATTTGGATTTTGAAACTCTTCTCAAAGAATCTGATTTCATAGTTATCACAGCGCCGCTTACGGATGAGACGCGCGGGAAATTCGGGATTGAAGAATTTAAAAAAATGAAGACAAGTTCAATAATTATAAATGTTGCTAGAGGGGCGATAATAAAAGAAGCCGAACTCGCTTACGCACTTGAGGAAGGAATAATTTGGGGTGCCGGGCTTGATGTATTTGAAAATGAACCAGTGGTTAATGATCAACTTCTAAAACTTAAAAATACAGTTTTGGTTCCGCATATTGGAAGTGCTTCTATACAGACTCGGCATGTGATGATCGATATGGCTGTTGAAAGTGTGGAGTTGGCTCTATCAGGAGAAATTCCCAAAAATCTCGTTAATACTAAAGTTCTCGAATATCTATAAAATTATTCATCTTCATTTTTTGATGAAGATCCCAAAATAGACCTGAAAGGAATTTTAATTAAATAAAGCAGAACAGCTGGTTTCAGGAAAATAGATGTAAACTTCCAGATATCATGAGGGGTCATATAAATATGTGAATCCCAAACGCCCATCTGTCCCGTTATAACTACAAAATCCCCCTCTACAGTTGCGTCCTTTACGGTTATGTCAAAATCCCCTGCGTCGCTGCTGACTTTCATGATTCCTCCGGCCAATCTATATATTTATGGAATTATTATCTCACAAAGAACAATGGTTTTCCAACTGAAAGGACTTGCTGCTACACTAAGTCGTTAAATCTAGTAATTTCGGATTCTAATATCCAAGGGCTTTCTTCATTACATCTACTGGCGCTGTTTCACCTGTCCATATCTCAAAGCTTTCAGCACCCTGATAAAGAAGCATAGTGAGGCCGCCTGAAGCCTTATGGCCCAGTTCTCTGGCATCCTGAAGTAATTGTGTGTTTACTGGTTTGTATACCAAATCGTAGACTACCGCATCCTGATTCAGACTCCTGAGAGGTATATCCAGTGTCCCGACCCCATCCATTCCGGCAGGTGAAGCGTTTACCAGTATGTGGGCTTCACTGAATTTTTCAGAAACTATGCCCCGATCCCCAATGTTAATAGTCTCGATTCTTATATTTTTGAAATTTTCCTTGAACTGATCAGCGAGCTCAATGGCCTTTTCTTTGATAATATCAGCAATATAAACAACAGCTCCCCCGTTCATGCAAAATGCTGATAACACAGCGCGGGCGGCTCCGCCTGCTCCAATAAGAAATAGAGTTTTTCCTTCAGGAGTGAAATCCAAATCTTCCCTTATGGCCCTTAAAAACCCGCCTACGTCAGTATTGAATCCCGAAAGTTTGCCATCATCGTTCTTTACAGTGTTTACAGCGCCAGTCAGCTTTGCATCCGGAGAGACCTCATCTAAATATGGAATAATTGTCTGTTTGTGGGGAATAGTAATATTAATTCCCTTTATACCCATGACTTTTATTGCGTTTGTTGCTTCGCCGATATTATCGGGATCAATATCAAATGCTACATAAACAGAATCGAGCCCAAGTTGATTCAAAGCGCTATTGTGCATGTCGGGTGATAAACTGTGTTTGACCGGATGGCCGAATATTCCGTATATCTTAGTAGTTGCTTTTACTCCCACTGTATATTCCCCTCTAGATTTTATAGTAAGTCTGATTAACTGTTAGAAAGAATATCTTTTACTTTTTGAACATCTTTCTTTATTTGTTCTGCAAGCGCATCGGGCCCGTCAAACTTTTGCTCGTCCCTAACTCTATCAACAAACTCAACCTTAATTCTCTTCTTGTATATATCCTCATTAAAATCAAATATATGTGTTTCAATTAAAAGTTCATTATGTCCGAATGTAGGCCTGTATCCTATGTTTGTAATGCTCTGGTGCTTTGTTCCGTCAACATTAGCCAGGGTAGCATAAACTCCAATTTTTGGAAGAATGTCCCAGTCAGTCTCAAGATTTGCTGTAGGGAATCCGATTTGTCTGCCTCTCCTTTCTCCTTCTTTAACCTGACCCTCTATATAGAAGTTGTAACCTAAAAAATCAGATGCTTTTTTGAGATTGCCTTCCCTGAGCAGGGTTCTTATAGATGTGCTGCTTACAATTTCACCACCTACTAGTGCTGTTTCAACTACTTCAGTATCAAATCCGTATTCTTTGCCCGTCTTGTAGAGGAGGTCCAGGTTCCCCTCTCTTTTTCGCCCGAAGGAAAAGTCCGGGCCCACTATCAAATGTTTCAGATTGAGCTTTCCAACTAAAATATCAGTAACAAAATCCCGAGCCGATATTTTTGCTATGTCTTTTGTGAAGGTATAGCATGCTACAACGTCTATGCCCTGTTCTTCGAGCAGCTTTAATCGTTCTCTGATCGGAAACAGGAGCGGTATATCTATATTTTGAAGCACCTTTTGGGGATGGGGATGAAATGTGATAACGCATGAGCTTAGTCCCTGCTCTTTTGCTTCTTCTTTAATAGCAGAGAGTATTTTCTTATGTCCGATATGAACTCCGTCAAAGTTGCCGATTGTTGCAGATGTTGAGTTCTCTATCGGTTCTTCTGGATCAAATATGACTTTCATTTTTTCTAGATTGAGAATATTTCCGGTTTATTGTATGGATTATTTATTGCTTTTAAGACGCTCAGAATATTACCATAACTTATTTAAAGTAAAAGGATTTGCGGGGTGCTGCAATATGATAAATGTATTGATCCCCAAGTTTTGCGGTATTGATCTAAAGAACTCTAAAAAATTTAAGTCTTCCGGTTATGAATAATGAGAGCTTTGCTTTTACTGTCCCAGGATCATCTCAACTTTTCTTACAGCATCAGGTAGAGTGAAAATTATTACTCTATCCCCAAACTGCGCTACATAATCGCCTCTGGGAATAATTACTTCCTCTCCTCGAATGACAATTCCGACAATTGATTCAGGCGGGAACTTAATGTCCTTTAATGGTACACCTACAATTTTAGTTTCAGGAGTTACATCAAATTCAAGCACCTCTGCTCTTCCTTCTTCAACAAGCGCGACATGAGCAACTCCGTGCATATGAAGCATGCTCAGTATTTCATTTGCCACTGAGAGTCTTACACTTATTGCTCTGTCTACACCTATTGCTTCGATCACATCGATATAGTCAGGTTTTGTGTAAAGCACCGTCGTTCTTTTCGCGCCCAGATTTCTAGCAAGAAGAGCGCTGAGTACATTATTCTCATCATCTCCTGTCAGTGCTATAAAGTAATCAGCGGAATCAATCCCCGCTTCTTTCAAGGTGTCGGCGTCGGTTGCGTCTCCCTTGAAGACAAGTACATGGTCCAGTGCTTCAGCCGCTTTGCGCGCTCTGTCCGGATTGCTTTCGATGAGTTTCGTAGAAATATTGTTTTTTGCCAGTAACCTCGCAGCCCCTCTTCCCAGGCGACCTCCCCCTACGACCACCGCGGATCTGATCTCCTCTTCATGTACTGCAAATAATTCTTTTAGCTTTCCCAGTATATCAGGGACACCAAGAGCAAAGACATAATCCCCTGCCTGAAGCTTGGTCTCTCCTTTGGGAATCGAAATTTTTCCGTTTCTCGATATCGCAACAAAAATCCATGCTTTCGGGGGGCCCAGATTAGCAAGTGTATTATTGACAATAGGAGTATTTTCCTCGACCTTCAATTTGTACATCTTTATCTTTCCCATTGCCAGAGTTTCAGTTTTCCACGCAAATGGGGATCCAATAAGACTTGTTATTTTTTCTGAAATTATTTCCCATGGGTGTACTACGGAAATATCCACGTTTTTGATTAGCTTTGGATATTCCAGATAGTTTGGATTTCTAATCCTAATTATTATTTTGGGGACATTCAAAGATGCGGCGTAGAAAGATGCCATTATATTTGTTCTGTCATCTCCCGAAACAGCAAGCAAAATATCCGCATTCTCAATTTGCGCATCTTGAAGTACCGAAGTTTCTTCCCCGCTTCCTTCAACTATAATAACGTCGAAAGACTCCCTAAGTTTCTCAGCTGTTTCCTTGTCCCTTTCAATTACAATTATATCGTGCTCTATGCATAAACTTTGTGCAATGAAAGAACCAACCTGACCTGCTCCTATGATTACAATATTCATTAGACTACACCTCAGTCGACTTTAGACTCAATGTTTGCGGCATCCTTTTGACCAACCTTGTAAAGCATAACTAGACCCACCAGTACAAGTACTATAGATATAACCTGTGCCTGCGACAAGCCGGGCACAAAACTTGGGGTAGTACTTCTAAGAAACTCAACCAGAAATCTTTGGACACCCAGCACCATCAGAGTGACTGCTGTCATCCAGCCTGCAGGCAGTTCTTTTTTTCGAATTGTCCATAAAATGGCAAAAAATATCAGCATGGAAATGGTGTCATAAATCT